>OHNQ01001216.1_pt1 | contig 11328 bp, 4 predicted proteins | sample 1569621 | NCBI WGS metagenome assembly OHNQ01 (sample SAMEA3879516, study PRJEB24766) | human gut metagenome | biome: human-associated habitat; feature: feces | place: USA | collected 1985/1987
GATTGACAGTTTAATTCTGTCAATCACACGCCGTTGTGTTACCTGTTATACAATATAAATAATGTTATTTAGTATAAATAGAGGTTCTATCAATCACACACCGAAAAGAAGTTCGCCGTATGAAGGATAAGGCCAGTATTCCGAAGCTGTTTCTGTTTCCATTGCGTCACCGACAGCTCTGAGTTCCTGCATAAGTGCAAATACTGTTTCTCTGTAGTACTTAGCATACTTGAGGTTGTCATCGCTGTAGTCGCTTGCCTTGATAACAGCCTCTTCAAGCTCTGCAGTTTTCTTTGAGAAACATACAAGTTTGTTTGAAAGGCTTGTAATAAGGTCTTCCTCAACACTTGTAGGAATAGCGTCTGAAAGTGCCTTCTTGGCAAGTGCTGTATCCGTAAGATCTCTTACATATGATGTAACGGCAGGAAGAATGTTCTTCTTAGCCATATCAATCATTGTGAGAGCCTCAATGTTAATCTGCTTAGAATAGCTTTCAAGCTCAATTTCATATCTTGCACGGATTTCGTCTGCCGAACAAATCTTATTCTTAACAAAGAGGTCAACATTCTTCTTGTCAAGGAAGTGTTCCATTGCGTCGGGAAGTGACTTGAGGTTAAGAAGTCCTCTTCTTTCAGCCTCTTCAACCCACTCGGGAGCGTAGTTGTTGCCGTTGAAGATAATGTTCTGATGCTCTATGAATACTTTCTTAACAAGAGCCTTGATAGCTGCGTCCATATCATCCGCATCTTTAAGCTCATCGTAGAACTCTGAAAGTTCTTCGGCTACCATAGTGTTGAGCATATAGTTAGGACAGGCAATGTTAAGTGAAGAACCAAGTGCTCTGAATTCAAACTTGTTACCTGTGAATGCAAAAGGTGATGTACGGTTACGGTCTGATGTGTCCTTCATAAAGTCAGGAAGAACATCAACGCCTGTTCTCATCTTCTGATTACCCTTGCTTACATATTCTCTGTCATTGATGATTGAATCAACGAGTTCGCCGAGGTCATCACCGAGATACATTGAAATGATTGCAGGCGGTGCTTCGTTAGCGCCGAGACGGTGGTCGTTACCTGCCGATGCAACCGTGATTCTGAGAAGATCCTGATACTCGTGAACAGCCTTTACAACTGCTGCAAGGAAAAGCTGGAACTGAAGGTTGTTTTCAGGAGTCTTGCCGGGATCAAGAAGGTTTTCGCCTGTGTTGGTTGAAATTGACCAGTTGTTGTGCTTACCGGAACCGTTAACACCTGCAAACGGCTTTTCATGAAGAAGACAAACAAGACCGTGTCTTTCGGCAACCTTCTTCATAACTTCCATTGTAAGCTCGTTGTGGTCGGTTGCAATGTTTGTTGTTGTGAAGATAGGAGCAAGCTCGTGCTGTGAAGGAGCAACTTCGTTATGCTTTGTCTTTGCAAGGATACCGAGTTTCCAGAGTTCCTCGTCAAGGTCTTTCATATAAGCAGCAACTCTTGTCTTGATTGCACCGAAGTAATGGTCGTCAAGTTCCTGTCCTTTAGGAGCTTTTGCACCGAAAAGTGTTCTGCCTGTATAAATAAGGTCCTCTCTCTGATCGTAAGCGTCCTTATCAATAAGGAAGTATTCCTGCTCCGGACCTACTGTTGTTGTAACTCTTGTAACATTTTCTTTGCCGAGAAGATGAAGAATCTTTACAGCCTCTGTATTTATTCTCTCCATTGAACGAAGAAGAGGAGTTTTCTTATCGAGAACCTCGCCTGTATAAGAACAGAATGCTGTAGGAATGTAAAGTGTTCCGTCCTTAACGAATGCATATGATGTCGGATCCCATGTTGTATAGCCTCTTGCCTCGAATGTGGCACGAATACCGCCGCTTGGGAAAGAAGAAGCATCAGGCTCGCCCTTTACAAGCTCTTTACCTGAGAACTCCATGATAACCTGACCTTCACCGTTCGGTGCGATAAAGCTGTCATGCTTTTCGGCTGTGATACCTGTCATCGGCTGGAACCAGTGTGTGTAGTGGGTACAGCCCATTTCAACTGCCCAGTCCTTCATAGCAGCCGCAACAACATTTGCAACGCTGAGGTCAAGCGGTTCACCGTTCTGGATTGTCTTTTTCAAAGCCTTGTAAGTTGACTTTGGAAGTCTTTCCTGCATCTTCTGATCATTAAATACCATGCTGCCAAAAATTTCGGGAACTTTTGCCATTTTAATTCTCTCCTATCCATTTTGAAAATAAATTTTAATGGTCTGATTTTTGCTTTATAAAAACAGAAAAGGACACTGTAAGCCTCAGCTCACAGCGCCCTTGCTGTCTTTGATGTTGTTAGTATATTCCACTTTTGCGAATTTGTCAATACATTTTTTGAAAAAAGTTTTGAAATTGCAAGTTTTATTAAATTTCCTGCAAAATTAAGCTGAAATACCAATAAGAGTTGCATATTTTCTACAACAATCACAGTAAAATGAAAGTTTTACCCTTAAAAGTTGCAATTTTCCTCTATTTTCCCTTGACAAAGCACAATGTATAGTTATATAATCTAAGTGCTGATTTTTCTTGATCAACGATGACAGGGCATTTCAGAACATCAGCCGACCTGCACATTCACCTTTGCAGGATATAGCACAGGCTGAGCATAGCGGTTTTACCGCTGAGAAGAGATTGGGCATTTTACAATTACATATATATGATTGATTATTAACCGGCAGAACATTAATTGCCACTTTGAACCGATAAGTTTACGAAAGCAAACTTCCTTTTACATATATATGTATATAAAAAGTCCGCTGAATAATTTTTGTGATTAACAGGAAAGGGTGATCATTAATGGAACAGACAGTCAGAGAGAACAACAAGACTCTGTATTCTCCGAAGTTTGAACATGATAACTGCGGTATCGGAGCTGTTGTTAATATTAAGGGTATCAAGTCACACGACACCGTGGCAAACGCTCTGACAATTGTTGAAACTCTCGAACACAGAGCAGGTAAGGATGCCGAAGGCAAAACAGGTGACGGCGTAGGTATTCTTCTCCAGATTTCACACAAATTTTTTAAGAAGGCAGCTGCTGAAATCGGCATTAAGCTCGGTTCCGAAAGAGATTACGCTGTAGGTATGTTCTTCTTCCCTCAGAATGAGCTTGCAAGAAATCAGGCAAAGAAGATGTTTGAAATCATTGCAGAAAAAGAAGGTCTTACAGTTCTCGGTTGGAGAAATGTTCCTTCAAAGCCCGAGGTCCTCGGTCACAGAGCGGTTGATTGTATGCCTGCAATCATGCAGTGCTTTATCAAAAGACCTCACGGTGTAAAAAGAGGTCTTCCGTTCGACAGAAAGCTCTATGTTGCAAGAAGAGTTTTTGAACAGAGTAATGAAGACACATATGTAGTTTCGCTTTCAAGCAGAACTATTGTATATAAAGGTATGTTCCTTGTCGGCGATCTCCGTAACTTCTTCCTTGATCTTCAGGACGAGGATTACGAGTCTGCAATCGCTATGGTTCACTCCCGTTTTTCAACCAACACAAATCCAAGCTGGCAGAGAGCTCATCCTAACAGAATGATTGTTCACAACGGTGAAATCAACACAATCAGAGGCAACGCTGACAAGATGCTTGCCCGTGAGGAAACAATGCGTTCGGAGCATCTCAAGGGCGACCTTGACAAGGTTATCCCTGTTGTAAACACAGAGGGTTCAGACTCTGCAATGCTTGATAATACACTTGAATTTCTCGTAATGAGCGGCATGGAGCTTCCTCTTGCCGTTATGATTACAATTCCGGAGCCGTGGGATAATAACGGCACAATGAGCCAGAAGAAAAAGGACTTCTATCAGTATTATGCAACAATGATGGAGCCGTGGGACGGTCCTGCGTCAATCCTTTTCTCTGACGGTGACATTATGGGTGCGGTTCTTGACCGTAACGGTCTGCGTCCGTCAAGATACTACATCACGGATGACGGCAACCTCATTCTTTCATCGGAAGTCGGCGCACTTCCTATTGATCCCGCAAAGATTGTTACAAAGGAAAGACTTCGCCCGGGCAAAATGCTTCTTGTCGATACGGTTCAGGGCAGACTCATTGATGACGATGAACTCAAAGAGTATTATGCGTCAAAACAGCCTTACGGCGAATGGCTCGACAGTAATCTTGTTTGTCTTAAAGACCTCAAAATTCCTAATATGAAGGTTGAGGAGCATTCATATAAAGAAAGACAAAAACTCCAGAAGGCTTTCGGATATACCTACGAAGATGTTATGACATCAATCCTTCCTATGGCAAAGAACGGCACAGAGTCAATTGCCGCAATGGGTACAGACAGTCCGCTTGCAGTTCTTTCAAAAGAACCGCAGCCGCTTTTCAACTACTTCAAACAGCTCTTTGCACAGGTTACAAACCCGCCGATTGACGCAATCCGTGAGGAAGTTGTAACATCAACAACAATTTATATCGGCGAGGACGGCAACATTCTTGAGGAGCGTCCCGAAAACTGCAAGGTTATGAAGATTCACAACCCGATTCTTACATCAACCGATATTCTCAAAATCAAGAATATGCACATTCCGGGCTTTAAGGTTGCGGTTATCCCGATTCTCTACTACAAGAACACAAGACTTTCAAAGGCTGTTAAGCGACTTTTCATTGAAGCTGACAAGGCTTACAATGACGGTGCAAATATTCTTATCCTCTCCGACAGAGGAGTTGACGAAAACCATCTTGCAATTCCGTCACTTCTTGCAGTATCCGCTCTTCATCAGCACCTTGTTGCAACAAAGAAGAGAACCTCACTTGCAATGATACTTGAAAGCGGTGAGCCGAGAGAAGTTCATCATTTTGCAACACTTCTCGGCTACGGTGCAAGTGCAATCAACCCGTATCTTGCTCAGGAAACAATTCACGAGCTTATCGGTGATGACCTTCTTGACAAGGACTACTACGCAGCAGTTGACGATTACAACAGCGCAGTTCTCCACGGCATCGTAAAGATTGCGTCAAAAATGGGTATTTCAACAATCCAGTCATATCAGGGCTCACAGATTTTTGAGGCTATCGGTATCGGCAAGGATGTTATTGACGAATACTTCACAGGCACAGTCAGCAGAATCGGCGGTATCACAATCAAGGATATCGAAAAGAATGTTGACAAACTTCACACAGCGGCATTTGATCCGCTTGACCTCGGTGTAAGCGATGAGCTTGAATCCCGTGGTTCACACAAGTTCAGAAGCGGCAAAGAGGAACACCTCTACAATCCGCAGACTATATATATGCTCCAGCAGGCAACAAGAACAGGCGACTATGAGCTTTACAAAAAGTATTCTCATATGATTTCCGAAGAAATGGATCCTGTAAATATCAGAGGTCTTTTCGACTTCAACTTTGCAGAAACTCCTGTTCCGCTTGATGAGGTTGAAAGCGTTGATTCAATCGTAAAGCGTTTCAAGACAGGCGCTATGTCCTACGGTTCAATCTCACAGGAGGCTCACGAAACACTTGCGATTGCAATGAATCAGCTTCACGGCAAGTCAAACTCCGGTGAGGGCGGTGAAAGCCTTGAACGACTTCTCACAAAAGGACAGAAGGTTGACAGATGTTCTGCAATCAAGCAGGTTGCGTCAGGTCGTTTCGGTGTTACATCAAGATACCTCACATCTGCAAACGAAATTCAGATTAAAATGGCTCAGGGTGCAAAGCCGGGCGAAGGCGGACATCTTCCGGGCAAAAAGGTTTATCCCTGGATTGCAAAAACCCGTCATTCAACACCGGGTGTATCGCTCATCTCTCCCCCACCGCACCACGACATTTACTCAATCGAGGACCTTGCACAGCTTATCTACGACCTCAAGAATTCTAACAAAGACGCAAGAATCTCTGTTAAGCTCGTTTCGGAATGCGGTGTAGGTACGGTTGCCGCAGGCGTTGCAAAAGCAGGTGCAGGCGTAATCCTTATTTCAGGTTATGACGGCGGTACAGGCGCTGCTCCGAGAAACTCAATCTACAACGCAGGTCTGCCGTGGGAACTCGGTCTTGCCGAGGCTCATCAGACGCTCATTATGAACGACCTTCGTAACAAGGTTGTTATTGAAACCGACGGTAAGCTTATGAACGGCCGTGATGTTGCAATTGCCGCAATGCTCGGTGCAGAGGAATTTGGTTTTGCAACTGCGCCGCTTGTAACTCTCGGTTGTGCAATGATGAGAGTATGTAACCTTGATACCTGCCCGTTCGGTGTTGCCACACAGAACCCCGAGCTCAGAAAAAGATTCTGCGGCAAGCCCGAATATGTAATAAACTTTATGAAGTTTGTAGCAAGCGAACTTCGTGAATATATGTCAAAGCTCGGTGTAAAAACCGTTGATGAGCTTGTCGGAAGAATTGACCTCATCAAGAGAAAAGAAGGCATCACAGGACAGGCTTCCGAGGTTGACCTTTCTAACATTCTTGATACAAACTTTGTTTCGGAAAAGGTTGAATACAACAAAAAGAGCCTTTATGATTTCAAGCTTGAATCAACACTTGACGAAAGAATCCTCTGCAAAGAATTTGCAAAGGTTCTTGCAAAAGGCACAAAGAAAAAGGTTGAAGTCAATGTTAAGAACACTGACCGTTCATTCGGTACAATCTTCGGTTCTGAGGTTACAAGAAAGCATTACAACAACCTTGATGACGACACATTTACAGTAGTCTGCAACGGTTCGGGCGGTCAGAGCTTTGGCGCATTCATTCCAAAGGGACTCACACTTGAACTTGTGGGCGACTCAAACGACTACTTCGGCAAGGGACTTTCAGGCGGTAAGCTGGTAGTTTATCCTCCGAAGAACTCAACATTTGACGCAGGTAACAACATCATCATCGGTAATGTTGCACTTTACGGTGCAACAAGCGGCAAGGCATTCATCAACGGTGTTGCAGGCGAGCGTTTCTGCGTAAGAAACTCAGGCGCAACAGCAGTTGTTGAGGGTGTCGGCGACCACGGTTGTGAATATATGACAGGTGGTCGGGTTGTTGTTATCGGCAAAACAGGCAAAAACTTTGCCGCAGGTATGTCCGGCGGTGTTGCCTATGTTCTTGATGAAGAAAGAGATCTTTACACAAAGCTTAACAAGGAAATGGTTCACTTCTCGGAAGTATCCGAAAAGTACGATATAATCGAACTCAAGACACTTATTGAAGAACATGTTGCAGCAACAGGTTCACAGAGAGGCAAGAAAATCCTTGATAACTTTGACGAGTATCTTCCGAAATTCAAGAAGATTATTCCGCACGACTACAAGAGAATGATGGCTGCAATTGCCGCTTATGAAGAAAAAGGTCTTACAAACGAGCAGGCACAGATTGAAGCTTTCTACGAAATTGTGAATAATAAATAAGGAGGGGATATTTATGGGAAAGCCAACAGGATTTATGGAATATAAGCGTGAGGATGCCCCGGCATACTCCGTAAAAGAAAGAATCAAAAATTTTGACGAATTTCACGATCCCCTCAGCAAAGAGGATCAGCAAAAACAGGGTGCAAGATGCATGGACTGCGGCGTGCCTTTCTGTCAGGCAGGAATGCAGATTGGTTCTGCATTCTCAGGCTGTCCGCTTAACAACCTCATTCCCGAATGGAATGACCTCATCTACAAGGGCAACTGGGAACAGGCTTACAACCGTCTTAAAGTTACAAACAACTTCCCCGAATTCACATCCCGTGTATGTCCCGCTCTCTGTGAAAAGGCATGCACCTGCGGTGCAAACGGTGACGCTGTCAGCGTAAGAGCCAACGAATACGGAATCATTGAAAATGCCTATGAAGAAGGTCTTGCAGACGCAAAAATTCCAAAGGTAAGAACAGGCAAGAAAATTGCAATCATCGGTTCGGGTCCATCGGGACTTGCCGCTGCCGACCAGCTCAATCAGCGCGGTCATTCTGTAACGGTATTTGAACGCAATGACAGAGTAGGCGGTCTGCTTATGTACGGCATTCCGAATATGAAGCTTGAAAAAGATGTTATCGAACGCAAGATTAACATTATGGAAGAAGAAGGCGTAACCTTTGAAACCTGCTCAAATGTCGGCAAAGACATCAAGGCAAGCGAAATTCTCAAGGACTTTGACCGTGTAATCCTTGCTTGCGGTGCATCAAATCCGAGAGATATCAAAGTTCCCGGCAGAGAGGCTAACGGCATTCACTTTGCCGTTGACTTCCTCAAATCAACAACAAAATCACTTCTTGACTGCAACCTCAGAGAGGGTACATTCATCAGCGCAAAAGGCAAGAATGTAATGGTAATCGGCGGTGGTGACACAGGTAACGACTGCGTCGGCACAAGCATCAGACACGGTGCAAAATCCGTTCTCCAACTTGAAATGATGCCTAAACTTCCCGACACAAGAAGTGCCGATAACCCATGGCCGCAATGGCCGAGAGTCTGCAAAACAGACTACGGTCAGGAAGAGGCTATTGAAGTTTACGGTCACGATCCACGAGTTTATCAGACAACCGTTAAGCAGTTCATTGCTGACAAGAACGGTAATCTTGTAGGTGCGGAGCTTGTTAAGCTTAAACCCGAAAAGGATGCTAAAACAGGCAGACTTATGATGAAAGAGGTTGAAGGCTCAAAATACAAGGTTGATGTTGAACTCGTACTCATTGCGGCAGGATTCCTCGGCAGCGAAAACTATGTAACCAAGGCATTCGGTGTTGAAACAAACGCAAGAACCAATGTTGCAACGGCAGAAGGCTCACACAAGACAAATGTTGAAAATGTATTTGTTACAGGCGATATGCACAGAGGACAGTCACTTGTTGTCTGGGCGATTCGTGAGGGCAGAGATGTTGCCAAAGAGGTTGACGAAAGCCTTATGGGATACACAAATCTTTAATTGATTACAAATAACCTGATAATCCTCAATTTTTCGATATACCGGTTAATAATCAGAAAGCGCAGGAGCGGATTTCCCTCCTGCGTTTTTCTTTGTGATTTAGGGTTTGTTTCTGTTGCATATCAATATGATTGATGATAAAATAAAGGATATGTACAATGCAATAAAATGTGAGGAAATATTATGAGTAACAGACCTGAAACCAATAAACAAAGCTGTCCCGTTTACAAAAAATGCGGCGGTTGTCAACTGCAAAATCTGTCATATCCCGAACAGCTTGAATTCAAGCAGAGGAAAGTCGAAAAACTTCTCAAACGCTTTTGCACCGTTGAAAAAATTATCGGAATGAAAACTCCCTACCACTACCGCAACAAGGTTCAGGCGGCTTTTTATACGGACAAAAAGGGCAAAATCATTTCGGGTGTGTATCAGTCGGGCAGTCATCATGTTGTCGGAATTGACAGCTGTCAGACAGAGGATGTTATTGCCGACAAAATCATCGTTGCAGTACGCAAGCTCCTCCCCTCTTTCAGAATGACAACCTATAACGAGGACACAGGCAAAGGTTTTCTCCGTCACATTCTTGTGAAAAGAGGCTTTGCGACAAATCAGATTATGCTTGTGCTTGTGACAGGTACACCTGTTTTTCCGTCAAAAAACAATTTTGTAAAAGCGATTCTGAAACAGTTTCCCGAAATCACAACCATTGTGCAAAATATAAACCCCTACCGCACCAACCTTGTACTCGGTGACAATCAGAAAGTGCTGTACGGCAAGGGTTATATTGAGGATATTCTCTGCGGTTGCAGGTTCAGAATTTCGCCGAAAAGCTTTTACCAAATTAACCCCGTTCAAACCGAAGTTTTGTACGGCAAAGCAATTGAATTTGCAAATCTCAAAGGCAACGAAACCGTACTTGACACCTACTGCGGAATCGGCACAATCGGCATAATTGCCGCCAAAAACGGTGCAGGCAATGTTATCGGTGCAGAACTTAACGGCGATGCCGTGAGGGATGCAATCGTAAATGCAAGAGCAAATAATCTGAAAAATATCCGTTTCTACAAAGCCGATGCGGGCGAGTTCATGAGAGAAGCTGCAGACGAGGACGAAAAGCCCGATGTTGTGTTTATGGATCCGCCAAGAGCCGGAAGTGACCGAAAATTTCTCGACTCACTAATCAAAATGTCTCCGAAAAAGGTTGTCTATGTTTCCTGCAACCCCGAAACATTGGCAAGAGATTTAGCCTACCTAACCCAAAACAGCCCCTACAAAGCCCAAAAAATCCAACCCGTAGATATGTTCCCCCACACGGCACACATTGAGACCGTAGTCTTGATGTCAAGGGAATAAGCGAACGGCTTAAAAAACGGCTTGTTTACTGACTTTTGCAGCAGTTTAAATTATACGCACAACTGCTGCAAATGCTTGGCTGTATTTTGCGGAAACATATCCGCTAATGTTAGGTATCTAAACAGCACAAAATAATTCGAATTAGATGCAGTGGCTCTGTTTTTATCGGGGTACCCCTATTTATTGACATTGAGCCTAATTTTCATATATTTCGTTTTTTCGGGTTACCCCAACTATTGACATTGAGCCTGCTTAGTTAGCGTTATGTTAGATAACTGTTAGACAAACAGATTTTCAGAGGGGTTTTATCTCTGCTGAACGCAAAAGAAAAACGCCCTAAACTTTAGCGTTTAAGGCGTTTTTTAAGCTTGGTGGGAGAAGATGGATTCGAACCATCGAAGCAAAACGCAACAGATTTACAGTCTGCCCCCTTTGGCCACTCGGGAATTCTCCCCTATCAAGTTTTTCAAAAATCAAAGCCTACTGCCTAAACAGTAGGCTTCAATGGAGCTGGTGGACGGACTTGAACCCCCGACCTGCTGATTACAAATCAGCTGCTCTACCAACTGAGCTACACCAGCGAATTTAGCTTTCGCTCTCGCATTCACTCTCTAATTTCGAGTGCTCATATAATATATCACATTCTTCATCATTTGTCAACACTTTTTTCAAAAAAAATTGTACAATCCGAAAGACATTAACATAAATCAAGCCTATCATGTTATAATTCTGAACTATATCAGGAGGTACTATAATAAAATTATGAAACGTAGAGCACTAAAGGCAGCCTTTCCACGAACAATCCCTATTATGACTGGGTTCATTTTTCTTGGAATGGCTTATGGAATATATATGAATGCATCTGGTTTTTCTTTTATCTACCCATTTTTCATGAGTATGTTGATTTTCGGCGGATCACTGGAATTTGTCTGTGTTGAGATGCTGCTTAGTCCCTTTGCACCTGTTCAGGTACTGATCATGGCTGTGATGATCCAGGCCAGACATCTTTTCTATGGACTTTCCATGTTAGATAAATTCAAAGGACTTGGATGGAAGAAGTATTATCTGATTTTCGGAATGTGTGATGAGACCTTCTCTGTCAATTACACCTCTGAGATTCCCGAAGATG
>OHNQ01001225.1_pt1 | contig 11279 bp, 7 predicted proteins | sample 1569621 | NCBI WGS metagenome assembly OHNQ01 (sample SAMEA3879516, study PRJEB24766) | human gut metagenome | biome: human-associated habitat; feature: feces | place: USA | collected 1985/1987
GACAAGTGCCGTTGGCAATTAGCTGTGAGGCTATTTGCCTTAGGATGTAGCTCTTCCCAGCACGTCTCTGACCTACCAATACTTTGATCAGTTTGTTATCAATGTATTGCCCTATCTTATCCGTGTAGAATATGCGTGGATGCCCTAAGTCTATAGGGTTCTCATCCCAAAAGTTGTATTTCCTTATCGGCGTGAGCATTTTCAGGTGTACTTGAAATTCTTCTGCAAATGTAGGTATTTTCAAGTACACTTGAAAACTCTGTCTACTTGAAGACGCTCAAGTAGACAGGCTCGCTCCTCTGTTGAGCTGCTGGAAAGAGAGCTAGGCTGGCGTATGCTAATCAACAGAGAGGATAAGAGACGACCTCTATGCGGGGACTGAACGTTTCCCCTTGTGGCTATCATCGATACCACAAGCTGCAGCGTCTAAGGGTAGAGTGGTCATATAGACAAAGGAGAGGAGCACCATACAGTGTCCATACTGTATGGTGCTCCTCGTATGTAGCGTGCGCTAGCTAGTGACGATCGCTACTGAGCGATGGTCGTCTCTGAGCTTAGCGACGGCTTAGCTGCTGTAGCTTGTGCTGCTTAAAGATCTTGCGAGACTGCATCTTCTCGTACTGCTTCATAGCTAGACTGCGCATCTGAGCAGCTGACTGAGTTTCTGTGTCCTCAAAGATCTGAAGCATAGCCATAGAGCCATCATTGCTGATGAAGATCTGAGCTATGATCTTGCCTGTAGCATCATCGTAAGCGTATGCAAAGCCTTTCTGACTATTAGCTACGAATTCCTTACCATATCCGTTGGTTGCAAACCACTCCTTGAGCTTAGGATCATCGAAGTCTTTTGCGTTTTTGACGAAGTTTACGACACTGTTGATGAATGGGCCACCTCCAGTAGGTGTGGATACGTAGTATACAAGTTGGAAGTTGCTCTGAGCCATAGAAGCCTCTTTGGTTGTGAACATCAAGTTCTTTTTGGCTTCATCACTCTCCTTAGCGAAGAACTCACGGAAGCCGAGGTTTGCCTCGAACTCTTTCATCTTATTGGCATCGGCTGTCATTAAGGTCTTGTAGTCAGGGAAGTCCTTAGCACCAGGGATGACAGGGTGTGCGATCTCAATATCCTTCTTGGGCGGAACCTGGACGAACATCATTTGCAGCGTTGCGCCGTAATCATCTGTCGTACCAAGGTCTTGGAGTATTACAGTTACTGTCGGATCATCATCCTTCGGAGCTGATTTGAGTGGCGTTCCATCGTTGAACTGTCCGTCTTGTAGATTCGTAAAGCCATACTCAGCAAGCATAGCAGTCGTCTTAGGACAGTCTGCTAGGGGCTCTTTACCGAGAGCGACGATGACCTTCTTGCCATCTTGGAATGCGAGTCCATAGACAACGGCTGGTATCGTTAGATCTCTATTGACAAAGCCTCCGAACGGGCCTTGTTTTCCTATCATAACATCTTCAGCCACACGACCGATCTTATTCTCGTGAGCGAGAACGTCAGCGTCGTCATCACTCTCTATGTCAAACTTAAGTAGAGGGAGCTCGTTACCTTCCGTGGTAGAGGAGCCTCCACCATCTTTTGTGACTGTTACGACACACTCTGCAGCGATCTTGCCTACAGTGGCAGTAACCTTTGCCGTACCCTCAGCAACAGCCTTGATGAGACCATTGGTATCGACTGTGGCTACTTCGGGCTTGTCACTCTTGTATTTGACGGTAAACTTTTGACCCTTAGGCTCTACGGTAGCTGTGAGCTGCTTGCTCTCTCCGACCTTGAGTGTGACGGAAGTAGCGTCTAGCGTAATCTTCGTAGGCTGTGGAGTAGGCTCGTTTTTGTCTTTCTTACAAGACGAAAGCCCTACGACCATCAAGAGCATGGATAAAACGATTGTTAGTTTTCTCATAGGATATCAATTAGTTTGATTAGTTAGTATGCGATATAAAAGAGTGCAGATATGAGGCTCTCCGAAGTCATCTCCTGCTCTCTGCGTGCTAAGTTAAGAAAAAAATAATTCATAGACAAGCGTGCTCGTAACAATCAACTCCGCAAATTGGGTAGCACGATGAGACGAGTAACGATTTGTAGGGATGCGCGGCTCGTGCACTCTCTGTTACAAATGATACAGTGTCAGGTATTTGATGCTAAAGCTCGTCTCGATTTACTACAAAGGACGCTCAAGTTGTGCGTTTCCTACAAATCTCACGAAAGCTAATTTCTATTGTGAAGTGCTGAGCAAATTTAGATCCGATACACTATAAATCGGCTTTCTCACATTACCCCTTGAGATGCTTTTGCTCTAGATGGTGCTGATCCCCACGTGGGGATTCTCAAATCTCCACGTGGAAAAAGAAAAATCCCCACGTGGAGGCGAAATAAAACTTCGGAGGAATCAAATGAAACTTCGGAGGAAATGATTCACGCCCACGTGGAAAAAGAAAAATAGCCACGTGGGGATTTGAAATTTCCCACGTGGCTATCGTGTGACGGAGTCGTGTGACTATAATGGGTTAACCCTAGATTGTCTCCAAGACCCCCAGATAGAAATTAGTCATAACGCATGTGGTGCCACGTATGGTGTGGCTAGTCTATGGATACTTAGTGATAAAGGATTAGCGAAGCGCCTTGAGACCTCTTACTGGTATAGGACGATACAATACTCTGTCGTACTGCTCACTTGCTAGACGACGTGTCACTCTAGCAGACTCCGTTGTCTCATTTCCGAAGACCCGGAGGTATGCACGATTTCGACCTGTGTCGATGTAGATCTCGCAGGCTACCTTACCTGTAGCGTCTAGGCTAGTGGCTACTCCCTGCTCAACATCGTATCGATAGTTCTCGCCGAAGCCGTTGGCTGTGAACCACTCTTTGATCTTAGGATTAGATAGATCCTCCCGACGCTTGATGAAGTTGACCATACAATTGACAAATCGAACGCCTCTCGTAGGTGTATAGACGTAATATGCGGTTTTGATATTTGTCTGAGACTCGAGATCATCTTTGGTAGCGAACATGAGATTAGCCTCTGGCTCATCGCTGACGCCTGACCAATACTCCCGTAGCCCGATCTGCTCCTCGGCAGCTTTGATCTTGGCTACGTCTCCAGTCATGAGAGCCGCATAGTTGGGGAAGTCCTTGACAGCTGGTAGGATGGGGTGATCTGTATCGATCTCCTTCTCTTGCTCACTCTTTATGAATGCTATCGACAGGATAGACTGTGTCTGGGATATAGGTTCATCGTAGAGCTGCACGCTGATGGAGGGGTCGTCGTTTTTCTTGCCTACCTTCGCTGGAGCGCCCCCCTGAAACTGCTCGTCCTGTAGACTTGTAAATCCGTACTCGGCTAGCATAGCCAGGGTCTTAGGACAGTCTGCTATAGACTCCTTGCTCAAGGCTAGGATGGCATCCTCACCATCCTCAGTGGCTAGTCGGTAAGCGACAGCCGTGATAGTTAGGTCGGTATTGACAAAACTGTTAGTGATCGTTATAGCCTGACCATACTCATCCGTTCCGATCGTTATGGGCTGAGAGACACGCCCTAGCTGAGCCTCGTGGTCTAGTATCTCTGGATCACTGATTAGACCATCTCCAAAATTATACTCAGGATTGAAGTTTAGAATGGGGAGTTCATTGAGTCCCTGAGGGGTCTTGCCACCGCCATTGTCTGTTACGGTGACTGCTACCTGAGCCTCCTGACCTGCGGCGGCAAGGGTGATGGTCGCACTGCCTGCAGCGATAGCAGTCACGACACCTTGTGCATCGACGGTAGCGATCTCGGTCTTGTCACTCACGAAGGTGACGGGCGTATCTGCTGGTGTGACTGTGTAGTCTATCTGCGCAGTCTTGCCCTTTTGTATAGTTAGCGTGGGGGTGCGTAGTTCTAGTTTTATGCTTGGAGCTGAGTTTGATACAGTTACGGCGCACTGCTCTGTGAGACTGCCCACTCTGGCGGTGATACGGGCACGACCCTCAGCAACAGCCTTGACGAGTCCCTTAGCATCGACCGTGGCTACCTGCTCATTGTCGCTAGTGAAGGTGATGGTAAAGGTCCGATCCCTAGGCTCGACAGTTGCTGTGAGCTGTGTCGTCTCGTCTACCTTGAGTGTGACTGCTGTGGGTGTCAGCGTCAGACTGACTGGCTCAGTGGGGAGTGGGTTGATTGGATCATCGTCACAAGACGCAAGTCCTAAGACTAATAGACCTGCGAATAGAATGGCTGATAGTTTTCTCATAGCACTATTGATGTTAGTTAGTATCTTGCTTAAAAGGGGTGAGAGCTATGTCTCGTTAGGGTTTTAAAACCTATCTGAGGTCTAAGGTAATAAAATAACAACTCAAAAGCAAGTATTGCTAATATCTCTTGGTGCTAATGGGAGACTGTTGCATAAAGGCGAATCGCTGTGTTGCTTTCGGGATTCGGCTTCGGTCACATACGGAGGTATGCTCCCTTCAGACCTCACCCTCAGCGCCTTGCGCTTCATCCTTTCTGCAAAGTCTAGACAATCTTGCTCGCAAGATTGTGAGACTGTTGACTTTGCAACAGTCTCAATGGATACAAAAAACGGGCGAACCCATAGGCCCGCCCGTCATAGTAGTGTGCTGGTATGAAATCAGAGTGACCCAGTCAAAAGAAAAGTCTGCTGGATCACTCTGACTATTTGTTAGGATGCTTCCCGTCGATGTGTGCTAGCTGAGATCGATAGCGTAGTACTTCATAGAGCCACCAGGGTAGAAGCCCTTGACTAGTATCGCTTTGTCTCCGAAGCGGGTCTTCTGAGCTGCATCAACCAGCTTGCGTGCTGCAGAGACACTGCGTACAGCCTTATTATTGATCGAGAGGATGATAAAGCCCTCCTTGACGCCTGCCTCCTGGAGTTTGCCCTTGCCAACCTTGACGACCTCCAGACCATAGCTGACGCCTTGCTTGCGTAGCTGATCGCCCGAGATCTCTCGTAGGGAGGCTCCGAGGAGGCTACTGCTGTCTCTCTTGACGATCTCTGTGCTACCCTCATCGTTTTTGAGCGTAACCTTGAAGTCTCTCTTAGTGCCCTTGCGATCTACGGTGACGATGATGGTGTCTCCAGGACGGCAACGACCGATGCGCTCCTGTAGCTCGCCCATCTCGGTGATCTTGTTGCCATCGATGGCGATGATGACATCGCCCTCCTCGATGCCAGCAGCGTAGGCTGCGCTGACCTCAGAGAACTCGTTGACGTAGACACCCTGAGAGACTTTGAGCTTTTTCTCCTTTTTGATATCCTCATTGACCGTTCCTCCGACGATGCCTAGGACAGCACGCTGTACGGAGCCATACTTCTTGAGGTCGCTAACTACTTTAGCTGCCGTATTGATAGGAACAGCAAAGGAGTAACCAGAGTAATTGCCTGTCTCAGAGAAGATCATGGTATTGATACCTATGAGTCGACCCTGAGCATCTACGAGCGCGCCACCACTATTACCACGGTTTACGGCAGCGTCTGTCTGTATGTAGCGGGCTATCTGGGCCGTCCCCTGAGGACCCTCGACAGCGGTGCTACGTGCCTTAGCACTGATGATCCCCGCTGTGACGGTACCTGTCAGGTTGAATGGGTTGCCTACGGCAAGGACCCACTCGCCGAGCTTGATCTTGTCACTATCACCAAAGGGGATGGTGGGTAGATCCTTAGCATCGACCTTGAGCAGTGCTATGTCTACGGTGGGGTCTGATCCGATGAGCTTAGCCTCAAAAGTGCGGCTGTCATTGAGTGATACGGAGATGCTCTTAGCACCCTCGACTACGTGATTGTTCGTAATAATGTACCCATCGGTGCTGATGATGACACCAGACCCGAAGCTGGTGACGGTGCGTGACTGCGGACGGTCGAAGCCTCGCCCCCCGCCAAAGAAAAACTCGAAGGGATCTATATAATCAATAGTCTGCTCGCCCTCTACCTTGATATGTACGACTGCTTGTACTGCTAGCTCCGCAGCGGGAGAGAGATCGGGGGCATTGCCTACAGTACGACTGGAGGTGAGCTCGTAGTCGGACTGCAGGAAGCCGTAGTCGTTTTCTGAGCTTGGGTAGTTGCCCTGACTTAGGGCGGAGTAGGAGGATCCGTCTGTAGATGTTGCATTTCCGAGGGTGGCACGTACTACCCCCCACGAGACGAAACCACTGACGAGGGCTATGCCTAGCGTCAGGAGTAAGTATTTGAGGTATTTGTTCATAGTAGTATTGAAGGGTTATATCTTCTTGCTAATAGGTTCATCGTATGGATAGTCCTCATAGGCTGATGAGCTGAGCTTACAGTCACCCGGCCCTGGGAGGCGCTATATCCAATAGACGATTGAAGTGGCTAAATGTTGCATTAGAGAGCTTGTCGAGCACAAGCTTTACAAGAGAAATTCGCTTGAAATGAGAAGACGCACACCCGCTTGTCTACAGGTGTGCGTCTACTATATATTATGGAAGCGTACTTAGGGACGCTTATCTGTCGGGAGTCTTACCAGAAACGGTAGCGTGTATCCTCGACAGGAGTCTTCATGATGAGCTCTTGCATAGCTCTGTATGCCATCTGCTGTCCATAGGAGCGACGCTTCTGAGCTGTAGCTGCAGGGGATGGCTTCGTGACAGAAGCATCTACGTTCTCCGAGATAGGCTGGAGGACAACTACCTCCGTGCCAGCACGGAATGGAGCAGAGAGCTGACCGATAGCCGTCGTCATAGCCTTGCCCACAAGTGCTGAGGGTGTACTGGGCGCAGTGACGTAGCTGATGTTGTAGAGCGTGTCTACGCTGGACTGCATCTCCGTGGCATAGCTGTTCAGACTCTTCAGCTGCTTGCCTGCAAGGTTAGATGCGAGTTGGTCGCCACGCTGCTCCATCAAGACGATGTCACGTACTCGATCTGCCACCTGCTCGAAGGGCTGGAAGCCTGCGGGGTACTTTTTCTCTACTTGTGCTACGACTAGGTAGTCGTTTTCACCACAGCGGAAGAGCTTGTCTGATACTGCACCAGCCTTAGAGCGTAGAGCCCAGCTGATGATCTCTCGAGAGTTGGGGATCGAGGCGAGAGCTGCCGATGAACTATTGACATACTCGCCACGGACGACTGATAGACCAGCTGCCTGAGCGTCTTCCATCATTTTGTCAAAGCTCTTGTCACTCGTAAAGATCTCGTTGATCTTAGCTTGCTCCTTCCGGAAGGTCTCCTCGGAGAAGTTGATGGGTACTGTGAGCTGTGCGATCTTGTAGTGATTGACAGACGCTGTGGGGGCTGTCCTACGAACGAGTAGCGTAGCTCCTGGTCTCTCCATCTTGACAAACTGGTTGATAGGCGTCTTAGTTAGTGTGTCTAGCCCCATGCCGAAGAGCTCTGCCTCGGTAAAGGTGCTGTCGGGCATACCGGTGTAGCTATCCTGGTTGATGAGATAACCGCCATTTGCCTTAACCTGCTCATCCATAGAGTAGGTGGCTACGATCTGAGCAAGCGTGGCAGATCCACTCTGGATGGCCGCTATCAGACTATCAGCCTTTAGCGCATTGGTTGTATCGAGCGGGATCAGATTGACCTTTACCTCCTCGGGAGCCTGCTTGCGATCGATGAGCTTGATAAGTGTGTAGCTGTCATTGACAACGACAGGCTCGTTGACACTACCTATGGCACCTTCGCGCAGCATAGTCATGGCATTAGGTATGGTAGAGAGATATTGCTCTAGCTCCTTGTCTGTGAAGTAGGTCTCGTAGGCGTTGCCATTGTCATAGTTGCGAACAACCTTAGCGGGAGTTGTCGTGGCTAGTAGCTGAAGACGTGCGGTGTCTACCTCCGCCTTGGCAGCTGCATAGTCAGCTTCGCTAGGACGTACTAGAGTACTGTAGTAGTTGACCTTAGCCTGCTCAAAGGGGAATGCATAAAGCTGCTTGTGGCTATCGTAGTAAGCCTGTACTTGCTGGTCTGTTACTGTAACCTGATCATTAGGCAGGATGGTACTAGGTGTGCGTACGACAGCAACGGTACGCGTGCCTAGTCCTACGGTGTACTTCTCATCGAGTGAGTTGATGGCGTAGCTACGAGTGAGTAGTGCGTTGACCTTCTCAGAGAGTCGCTGTGTACGGATCTGCTTCTCTGTCTCCAACCACTGATTGCGTACAGAGATCATCATGCTTTGCTGCTCTGCTGGAAGGCTCTTGATCTTGTCCATGTCCAGCTCGCTCATGATGCTGCGGATCTGCTCAGGATCTCCCATGTCTACTCCAAACTGTGAGAAGAACTGTGTCGCCCACTGTGACGTGGGTAGCCCCTCGCCAAAGATGAGTGCAGAGACCTCTGCAGGGGTGACACGTAGACCGATCGCTTTAGCCTCCTGCTCTAGGACGTAGTCGGCTATGAGCTCCTGTGCTAGCTGATTGCTGATCTGTACACGATCTTGATCCGTTAGCTTGCCTTGGCGCTGACGCTCGTACGGCTCCGTGCGCTGGGTGAGAAGCTGCTGGTACTCGTCGTACTTGACTTTCTTGCCGTCAATTTTGAGAGCAACCATCTTGTTGTCCTGAAGCAGTGACGAACCTGATCGTAGACCATCACCGATGATAAATGCTAAGAGTGCGACACCTACTACGATGATGAGCAGGCCGGCACGATTTCTAATTTTCTGTAGCGTAGCCATTATATAGTACTATCTGTTTTTTCTTCTCTAGGAGTCTTGCTTTCCGACTATCCTCCGTTGGGTAGAATAGGGCGTGAAAGCTATCTAGGTGGCAAAGGTAGTTAAATTTCAGTTATCAGAGGTCTTTCCACATCTTCACAAGTTCTATACGGGTGTCTGTCGACTTGATAATGTCAAAGTGTAGCTTGCCAATAAGTATCTGCTCCCCTGGCACAGGGATGCGCTCAAGATGATTGATGATAAGCCCAGCGATGGTGATATATTCGTCGCTCGTGGGGAGTGCGAGCTCCCACTGCTCGTTGGCATCGTCGATCTCTAGTCGTCCGCTGAAGGTGTAGGAGCCGTCTGCGTTGTGCTTAGAGACGATTTTGTTTTGATCATGCTCGTCCTCAATGTCGCCGAAAATCTCCTCCACGAGATCTTCGAGGGTGATGAGTCCCGAGGTGCCTCCCAGCTCGTCGATAACGATTGCGATGGACTTCTTGCGCTGCATGAGGATCCCCATGAGCTTCTGCCCATTCATACTCTCAGGAACAAAGACAGCGGTACGTACACGACCCTGCCAGTCAGGACCTTTGAACATCTCGGCCGAGTGAATGTACCCTAGTACATTGTCAATGTTTTCTCTATAAACGATGATCTTGGTCAGTCCAGTAGAGATAAAGAGAGAGGTGAGCGTCTCAGCATCAGTGCCGATCTCACAAGAGACGATCTCGTTGCGCGGGATCATGCAGTCTCTCACCTGTGTGGTGGAGAAGTCGATGGCGTTTTGAATGATCTTGACCTCTGTGTCGAGATCGCTAGATCCTTCTCCACTTTGACTCATGTTGAGGTAGTTGTCTAGGTCTAGAGTCGTAAGCTTGGGGTGCTCCTCAGTGGCTGGCATAGCGTCTTTCGGTAATAGCAGCATAAAGAGCTTCGAGAGCCCTGTGGAGAGGAGCGTGATCGGGTAGAGGAGTATGTGAAAGAATCCCGACGGCAGCGCTTTACGATACATCTGCTGGTTGGGATTCATCCGATTACGTGCTTTGGGCAGATACTCTCCGAAGATAACGATGATAAAGGTAGAAACGAGCGAATTGATCGTGATCTGAAAGACCACATTGCTACTAATGGGAGCTAGTAGCGGGGCAAAGAGTCTCGTCATGACCATTCCGTAGATGACCAGTACGATGTTGTTGCCTACGAGTAGGGTGGTGATGAAGCGGTCTGGACGACGATAGAGCATCGAGAGCGTACGCCCGATGATGCCCCCTCGCTTAGAGTCGAGCTTGAGACGCAGGCGATCTGCCGAGAGGTAGGCAATCTCAGTCCCCGAGAAGAATCCCGAGAGGAGTAAGAGCAAGACTATGTAGATCAGTAGCCAAATCGTGTCAGCCATGTAGTAGATGCTTCAAGTGTTTGCAAAGATAGTGGAAATATACAGATCTTTTCTACTCGCTCATTGCGGGATCATCCTTTACGAGCGTCTGGCCACTGCTCCCGTGGAAAGTGTATCTGGTGAACTGCTCGTCGCTCTCGAAGTCGCACCCTTTGATGCTCCGCTCTGGAGTATCTATCCATACACTGTCTGGGGTGTAGATGCGCTTCTCCTCTTGATCCCAATAGAGAAGGTGGGAGTAAAAGCGCGAACCGATGCGATTGCGTACATTGACCTCTCCATGTAGCTCCCATAGCTTACGATCAGTCCAGTACAAAGCGGAGTCAGCCTCTACGAAGACGGTCGTACTGTCTCGCTCGTCAAACTGCTCCGTGTAGAGCCCATGAGGAAAGTACCAGTGAGCCTCTCTGCCCACTTTGTCGTTTTTGCTGTACACATACCACTCAGGCGTGATTAGCCTGTACTGCGTGATACCTGAGTCAGCAACGAGTGCTCGCACATCACGGGTGTACATTGAGTAAGCGGTCTCAGGATCTAGTCCTACGTCGGAGAGTGGTGGTGGATCCTTGCGTTGACAACTAGCCACAGCGAGAAGAGCCGCAGCTAGTAAGCTGAAGCATAGTAAGAGCATCTGTCGGCTCTGGCACGTGTGTTTTATCATCTAAGAGTGATAAAGCTAGTAGGTCAGCCAGCTTAGTGAACTCATGAAGTCCCACTAGCTGGCTGACCTATTTGTATATATGAAGTCTACTTAGGTAGATCCATTGTCAGAAGCAGTCTTAGCGAATGCGTGTAGACTCTCCGATCCACCCACCTACGTAGAAGGAGTCTCCCACATTCAGGTTAGGTTCGAAGAAGATTTCCTGCTGAGAGGGCAGATAGCTTGAGTATTGGCTGATCAGTCTACCAGCCTCACCGGCGACGCTGCTGTCTATGCTGCGAGCTCTCTGTAGCTTGTCGATAGCAAGCCCGTACACGAGACGCTGTCTGAGAGGATCATTGGGGAAGATGCTCTTAGCAGAGGCTGCGTACATTTGTGCGATCAAGATAAGCGGGGCTCCAAAAGAAGGATTGGCGGCCATAGCTTTGTTGCAGTATTGACGTGCCGATGCGTAGCTGTGCGCCTTCATGTCGATGACACCGAGCGTGTAGTACACTGTAGCTTGGAGACGCTTGTCCGAGGTGAGCGAGACAGCATCGTTGAGGTACTGCTTAGCTTGGCTCATTTGCCCCTTATTGATGCAGTCAG
>OHNQ01001238.1_pt1 | contig 11158 bp, 8 predicted proteins | sample 1569621 | NCBI WGS metagenome assembly OHNQ01 (sample SAMEA3879516, study PRJEB24766) | human gut metagenome | biome: human-associated habitat; feature: feces | place: USA | collected 1985/1987
TGACTGAGAAAGCCGAAAAATGGCTTACCCCGGCATATGATGCCGAAACTCAGGCTGAAGTGAAACGTATGTTGGCAAATGAAGATAAAACCGAGTTGATAGAAGCTTTCTATAAAGATTTGGAATTCGGTACAGGCGGTCTGCGCGGTATCATGGGTGTAGGTACCAATCGCATGAATATCTATACGGTAGGGGCTGCCACTCAAGGGCTTTCCAACTATTTGAATGCTAATTTTAAAGATATTCCGCAGATTTCCGTAGTGGTAGGATACGACTGCCGCAACAACAGTGATCTTTTTGCAAAAATTTCCGCAGATATTTTTGCTGCTAACGGTATCAAAGTATATCTGTTCGAAGATATGCGCCCGACTCCTGAAATGTCATTTGCTATCCGTCACCTCGGTTGCCAAAGCGGTATTATTCTGACAGCTTCTCATAATCCGAAAGAATATAACGGTTACAAGGCTTATTGGGATGATGGTGCACAGGTATTGGCACCGCATGATAAAGGAATTATCGATGAAGTGAATAAGATAACTTCTGCTGCCGACATTAAATTCCGGGGTAATTCTGATGCCGGTTTGATTCAGATTGTCGGCGAAGACATTGATAAACCTTATCTGGAAAAGGTTAAAACCATTTCTATCGATCCGGAAGCTATCGCTCACCAGAAAGATATGAAGATTGTTTATACTCCGATTCACGGTACGGGTATGATGCTTATTCCGCGTGCATTGAAGATGTGGGGTTTTGAGAATGTCCATACGGTTCCCGAACAGATGATTAAGGATGGTAACTTCCCGACAGTTGTTTCTCCGAATCCCGAAAATGCCGAGGCATTGACTATGGCTGTCAATCTGGCTAAGGAAATCGATGCCGACCTGGTAATGGCGAGTGATCCTGATGCCGACCGTGTGGGTATTGCCTGTAAGGATGATAAGGGCGAATGGGTACTTATCAATGGTAACCAGACTTGCTTGATGTATCTTTATTATATCATTACCCAGTATAAGAAATTGGGCAAGATGACAGGGAAGGAATTTGTAGTGAAAACAATTGTTACTACCGAACTTATCAAGAAAATAGCTGAGAAGAACGGCATTGAAATGCTCGATTGCTATACCGGTTTTAAATGGATTGCACGCGAGATTCGTTTGCGTGAAGGTAAGCAGGTTTACATCGGCGGTGGTGAAGAAAGCTATGGTTTCCTTGCCGAAGATTTTGTACGTGATAAAGATGCCGTATCTGCTTGTTGCTTGATTTCCGAAATTGCTGCATGGGCGAAAGACAATGGCAAAACATTGTATCAATTGCTGCTGGATATCTATGTGGAATATGGTTTCTCTAAAGAAAAAGGTATTAGCGTAGTAAAACCCGGTAAGAGCGGTGCGGAAGAAATCAAGCAGATGATGGTTGATTTCCGTAATAATCCTCCGCGCGAACTGGCAGGTTCTAAAGTAATCCTTTGGAAAGACTTCCAGACTTTGAAACAGATTGACGAAGACGGTCGTGTAACCAAAATCGATATGCCGGATAAGTCGAACGTACTTCAATATTTCACTCAGGATGGCGGCAAGGTTTCTATCCGTCCTTCGGGAACAGAGCCTAAGATTAAGTTCTATATCGAAGTGAAAGGAGAGATGGGCTGTCGTAATTGTTTTGCCGGTGCTGATGCAAGTGCCGATGAAAAGATCAAGGCTGTGATGAAATCACTCGGTATCTGAGTACTTCCCTTGCGGGCAGATACTCCAGATAATGGAAAATGATAGATAAAAAGGGGCTATTACCGGATTATGCGGTGATAGCCTCTCTTTTTTGTATTCTTTTTGTTTCTTTAGTCTATCGGGCTTAATCATTCTGTGTTAAACGTTGTTCTATGTGCAACATCTAAACCAATTAATATATGAAAGATCTGATAGCCGGCATCAAATACGATGCCTCGAAAGTGATTAGTCGGGCCATTGGGCCGAGTAAAGAATTTTGCATGGGATATATGAATCCGGGTATGCCGGATGGCGGAGGGTATATATCGACTATGAAACTTTCCGTTGGAACGGTCGATATCAAAGGACTTGATGTCGTGACCGAAAGTATTCTTGCCTATGACCGTTGCGGAAGGAGCGATGCTTATTTCGGACAGGTTAATATGCTGAATACCTCTTCTGCATTTTGCGGACTGAATGGGGCGATATGGGGATTGGATCTTGCCGTACACGAAGATATTGTTTCTGGAAAGGCAGTTCCTATGTACATGCAACCGCAAGTTTCCGGAAAAGAGATCCCCGTGTATAATGTTCGTCCTCTGCTGGATGCTACCGAACGTCTTTTTGGAAAGGAGAAACAACAGCGTTTTCCACCTATGCCGGGAGCACATATTGTTTGTGCCGGACAGGATGTCAGTGCGCGCGGACCATTGTGGGTGTGGGCCTGTATCGGAGTGGCTGTTCCTAAGAACAGGGATGTGGCTGCCTGCTTGTTTGTAGAAGATGCCGATACTTATGGCAATGATTCTACCACAGAGAGTGAAATGATCGGTTATCTTGAGGGCACGCTCCGTAAAGTGACCAATAGCATTGCGCTTTACGGGAAAGATCAGGAAGTGGAATACGAATGTATTTATGCCGGATATAAATATGTATTTGTTGAGTCCGATCAGGTTGGTTGTGCATTGGTGACTGTTCCTGCCGTTTATTTGGCGCAGAATGTTTTGCCCGAGGGTATGGATGCGTTTTCCTTGCACGGACTGCCGCTTGTTGAATGGGAGAAGAAATTGGATTTGAAAGAACTCACTTTCATGGAATAGCTCACGGGGTTTGTTTAAAAAGCAGGTCACGAAGATACATGGGTTTATTGATACTTTTGGAGGATGAATGCTGTTTTCATTCCATTCATAAGTTGTTCGTTTGTAGTTTATATGTACTTCGTGGCCTGTGTTTTTGTCATTTTCCGTTTTCTATCCACCAGTCTATCATTTTTCTTGCCAGACTTAGTTTTCTTGGCAATTCGGGTAAGTTGTCCCGGGTATAAAAGGCTCCGGAACTCAGCTCCTCATCCTGCAACGTGAGTTCTCCACCTGCATAGTCAGCGATAAATCCTACCATCAGTCCACTGGGATATGGCCAAGGCTGATTGGCAAAATAAGTGATATTCTTTACGTCCAGTCCGGTTTCTTCTTTCACCTCGCGCGCAACGCATTCTTCCAAAGTTTCTCCGGTTTCCAGAAAACCGGCCACAAGGCTGTTGAATGTACCTTTGAAATTGCGTGCATGTACCAGCAATAATTTATCTTCTTTACGGATCAGAACTAATATTGCCGTAGAAATAGAGGGATACATCTCGTTTCCGCATTTGGGGCATTTTTTCATGATAGGTGCTTTTTGCTCCATTGCTGTGCCGCATGCGGGGCAGAAACGACTATTGCGATCCCAGTGTAGTATTTCGGCTGCTTTTCCGGCAGTCTGATATTGCTTCAGTGGAATGAAATCGTAAGATGCACGTAGTCCGGTCATCATATACTTATCCGATTCTTCTACCGGATAATCAATGGCAATCGCTTTACAGGGATGCCCATCCAACATACATATTTCATGTATGTTGGTCTCCGGAGAGATATGGATCGGAGGTTGCCCGGCACAGGGGATTGAAAATCCGTTATCTGTTTTTTTAAGTAATAACTGGTCTTTATAGAAAATGATCCACCAGGTAGTTGTTAGTTTACTCATCTTTTTAATAACTTTTTTAATTCTTCTTCATTGAACCATTGTTGTTGTGACGGACGTCCCGTACCTCGGACGGCAGAAGTCTCTTGTGTTGCAGGGATTCCCACTTGACGGGTATGTACAATTTGGCAGGAGATATCCATCGTGTCCAACGGATCTCTCCTGCGAGGTTTGAAACTTGAATATTCTTTTGGAAATTCAACGCCTAATTCATCCAATAAAACTTTTAGTTGACGGCGCGGTCCTTTCGCTTTCGGGTTATCTTTCATTTGATACATCAGCTTGCGATGTTGGTCAAACGGCTCCTGGTATTCCCGCAGCATTTCCCGGTTGACGAAAGTAATGTAAGTGACCGTACCGTTTCCTGCGTATTCTATGATACTCAGCCCTTGGTTGTGTGCCAGATATTTTGTATGCCTGTGCGTACACATTGCCGTGTCGTGTATCAGTTTGGAATAAAAGAAAAGTATAAAATCGTGTTCGTCCTTGAAAGGAATGCCTTTGGGAGTCATATACCGGCTTTTGATACGTTTCATGTAATGCGGTGTCACCCGGCTGCATCTGAAACGGTCGATGAGATAGATACCTTTTTCACCATATTCGTTGGTATAGAAGGTATAGAAAGCTTCGATAAACATTTTATTGTTTAAAACGACGAGCATAATGTTCCATTCGATTCCGGTATGCGGAGAGGTGACACGTACGTGACTCTCCACCGGAAACGTCAGTGAACATCTCAATCGGGTACCGCTTCTCGCCATTAATTCCCGGTATTCTTCGGACAAGAAAGTCCATTCTTTACTTAGTTCTGCTTCTATCTGTATAGGTAGGAGGTTGTTGCTGTATTCTTTCATGAAAAAATCATTATGTTCGCTTGCGGCGTTATCTCTTAGAAGAGGATGATAAATTTCAGACAAAGGTATGAAAATTTTCAATACCTATTTCATTCACGAAATATTTGTCGTGAGAAACCACAACTACCGTGCCTGTATAATTTTTGATTGTCGCCGTGATGATTTCGATGCTTTGAATATCCAGATTATTCGTAGGCTCATCCAGAATGAACATGTCCGGAGTATTGTCACTGATCATCAGACAGCAAAAAGCAAGTCTCATCTTTTCACCGCCACTTAATTTCCGGCAAGATTTGTCCCATACGGTTGCCGGAAACAGGTAGCGGTTGAGTATGGTTTTTATTTCATGTTCAGGTAGATTACGACTATTAAAGGTTTCCGCCTGTTCGAGGACACTCTTGTCATTTTTAATAATGGAATATTCCTGATTGAGGTAAACGTATTTGAAGTCTATACGGGAAAGGCTCCCTTGTGTGGGGACAATCTCTCCGGTAATGAGTTTCAATAAAGTTGTTTTTCCCGATCCATTTACTCCTTTGATACAGAGACGGTCACCGCTTTTTAGCTGAAAACTCAAGGATTCTTTCCATAATGCGTCATTATTGTTATAACTGAAATTGATATCCTTGGCCGTAATCAATATCTTACCGGTATGTAGCGAAGAAGCATTGAAATCAGTTTTTAGCGCTGCCGTACCGGTAAGGGTATTTCTGAGTCGGTTCATTTCATTTGTCAGTTGCTCTGATTTTTCGGCATGTATGTTATTTAGTTTGGTTGTACTTTTTTCTGCTTTATCTTTTAGGGTATTCATTGCTATGCGAGGAATCCTTTTTTTTATATTCGCTTTTTCTCCACGTACGTTTTGTTTATTTTTTCGTTCTGCCATTTCTCTGGCTGTTTTCTTAGCCAGACGTAATTCTTTCTCTTTTTCTTCGAGTTGCTGCTGTAAAGCATTCATCATGATACCTTTCTGTTCTTTGTAGAATTCATAATTTCCTCCATATACGTTTATGCCGCTCCGGGTAAGTTCGCAGGTAGTATTCAGTAAGTTGAGCAGTGTCCGGTCGTGGCTGACGATAATCAAAGTAGAAGAGGTCCTTTTCACAAATTCATAGAGTTGTTTTCTGCCTTCTGTATCCAGGTGGTTGGTCGGTTCATCCAACAGGATGACAGAAGGGGCATGTATTTCCATACCTGCCAGAAACACCCGTGTTTTTTCTCCGCCGCTCAGTTCGCACATCGATTGTGACGTTGATTTATCATGTATTCCCCAAGAAACTAATGCAGTTTGTACCCGCTCTTCAATATTCCAGTCATCATTCAGAATATGAAAGTTTTCTACGGAAGCATCACCGTTCAGGATAGCATGTAGTGCTCTAATTTTCGTATCTATCTGCAATGCTTCTGCAATAGTCTGATTATCGTACTGTCCGAAGTGTTGAGGGATGTAATATAAATCATCCGGACGAATGATTGTACCCGATGAAGGGGGAAGCCATCCCGCAATAATCTGTAAGAGAGTTGATTTCCCTGATCCGTTATTACCGATTAATGCTACTTTTTGTCCTTTATTTACAGATAGATCGAGGTCTTTGAATAGAATATCTTTATCTGCGTGTATGTATGTGATTTTTTGAATGGATATACTCATGCTGATTATGGTTTTGAAAGTTTAAAGACTGGGATTGGTCATCACGAAAAAGTAGGGAGGAGAGAGATAAACACAATAGTGGCCAAACATACACGTTTGTGATGCTCAGTGTCGATAGAAAAATAGCATGTAAAAAGTGATGTTTACCGAAATGTGTTGTCTTACTTGGATATTCTCATCGGAGTAGTTTAATTAATTCCGGGGGCAAAGGTAAGATAAAAAATGAAACTCCCAACACTATATTAGTATCAATATTTAATTTCCTACTAATTTCACGGACAATTTTAAGGTCGACTCATATTAAATATAGTCGCTAAGGCGTGAAAGACTCATTCTGATTAGTTTGGAAAAAGATTTTTGATTGAAATCCATTTCAAACATGTGGAGCTTAAGAACATCTACCCTTGGAGGATAGGAAAACTTTTAAAACAGATCGATGGTTTATATAGTGAGAAAATCGCACGTCTGATTTTAACATTGTTAATCCTGTTTTCGGCATATGGTTTCTTCCGTTGCAAAACATTAATTTCTTTACCTGTAAAGAAGCGTATTCTTACCAACAAGAATACGTATTTAACACAGTATTAAAAGCGTATTCTTACAGGCTAAGAATATCAGTTTAATTGTTTATTAAATAAGTGATTAATTCTTTGATATACAGTGGTTAACGCCATTTGTATTTGTCTCCCGGTATGGAATATCCCCTATTGGTTCGAAAAATGACTCTTTCCTGTACTTGTCAAATTAGCAACTTCAGTTGTGTCAAATTGCTTTTTATCATTACTTATAAAAGTTTCTCATATGCCATGCGGCTTCCTCTTTGATATAATATTTCACCACAATAACTGAATCCTAACTTTTCTAACATTCTGTGCATATAGAAATTATCAAAATTGGTATCTACTTTGAAACTATGAATGCCTTGACTGCGGCTTAGCTCTTCTACTTTCTGCATAAATAGAGAGGCGATTCCTTTTTGTTTCATTTCATTGGCAACGGCCAGCCGATGAACAACTACATAAGGTTGTTCGCTTAACCAGCTACCGTCAATGAAATTGTAGGCAGGTTCCCCGTCAAAGACTACTGCGGCATAAGCTATGATATCGGCTTCACTGCACAATACATAGGCATAACCGTTACGAATGTCATTAGCTATATCTTCTGGTAAAGGATACGTTTCGTCCCATTGCTGTTTGTTTTGCCGAAGCATTTGTGCTTTGGCTTGCAAGATGATTTCCCATATTCTGGCAGCATCTTCGGTGGTTGCTTTTCGAAATGTCAGTTGCATATTGTTTTATAAATAACGTCTTACTGTGATAATTCTTTGAAATGAAAAAGTCTTGTTGCAAAAATAGAAAAAAAGAAAGGAATTTTACCCTATAATAGTAAAAATAGCACCTGCACTTGCCGATAATTTAAGCAGGCACAGGTGTTGTTTGAGGAAATTTTTAAAAAGTTTTTAAGTTTCCTGTTTAATCGAATGTGAATAATTGATTCAGGACTTCGCTCATACTCGGATGCGTGAAAATAAAATCACGCAGGAAGCTGTAATGTTGTCCGGACTTCATGGCTACATTGACGATATTGATCATTTCCGATGCATCTGCACAGAATAAAGTACATCCCATGATTTTTCCGGTGTGCGCATCGACGATTGCCTTCAGCATGCCATCTACCTTTTGTAATGTGCGGGCACGCGCTACGGCTGTTGCCGGTAAACGGGATACTTTGAATGAATAACCTTTTTTTATGGCTTCCTCTTCCGTGAGACCGACGTGTGCCAAAGGAGGATCTATGAATACAGAGTAAGCAAGCGGGTTGCGATCTTCCGTTGTCCGTTCTTTGTCACCGAATAGCTTGTTACGAATAATCCGGTAATCGTCCAAAGAGACATAAGTAAATTGCGGACCTCCTTTCACATCTCCCATCGCCCATATATGCGGAGTGGTAGTATGCAGATGTACATCTGTGATGATTGCACCTTGTGAATCGACTTGTACGCCTGCTGCTTGAAGATTTAATCCGTCGATCATCGGTTTACGTCCTGTTGCCAATAGGATGGCATCTCCATCTATAAAATAAGGAGTACCGTCCGAAGCGTCCGTATAGGCCAGCGTAACGCCGTCGGCCGTATCATGAATTGATTGTGCGCGGGCATTCAAACGGATTTCGATACCTTTTCTTTCCAGAACCTCCCGTACACTGTTGGCAATATCCCGGTCTTCACGCGGCATGAAGAATCTGTCCCCTTCCAGGATGGTTACTTTACTTCCGAATTCGGCATACATAGATGCGAATTCAAGTCCGATATATCCACCGCCTACAATAATGAGGTGTTGGGGAAGTAGTTCCATATCCAGTAAGGTTGAACTGGTATACACCCGCTTGCTATCACGGATACCATCGATGGCGGGGATAATACTCGTAGAACCGGTATTGATGAAAATTTCTTTTCCTTGCAATTCTATTTCTTCATCGGGGAGTGTTACTTTTACTGTGTCAGGACATATAAAGGAAGCAGTTCCGGTATAGATCGTTATGTTCGGACGGTTGGCCAGGTCATCGAAATTCTTGTCACGCAGGAATGAGGTTAATTTGTCTTTACGGGCAATGGCTAATTTATAAAAGTTACTTTGCTTTTTGTAATCCCCCTGATACATAATTCCGGATATTTCTGCTTCATGTATCAAAGCCTTGGTTGGTATACAAGCTACATTTATACACGTACCGCCATACATTTTGTCAGAGCGTTCTATCAGGGCTATTTTCCAGCCACGATTGGCCAGTTCGGCAGCTAATGTCTTTCCACCTTTGCCGAAACCTATAATAATTGCATCATATTGTTTCATAATTCTTGTCTTTTTAAGAGGTTATTATTTAGAACATAACATTTGGAAGATGACATTTGTTTCGATTGTTGAATGAGAACGGTGAGTGTGATTGAAGCCAGTTCGATGAATAAAAGGTATTTTTAACCATAATAAATTAAATTCATTAAATAACTGTGTATCAATAAGAATTGTTTGTGTAAGCATTTAAGATGTGAAGTAACGGTGAAACGCAGATGTGAAATGATAATTGTATGGTTAAAATGATATACAACGTTTGTGGATTGTAATATCTTGGTTTATAGCATGTTATATAAAAGATTTTTTTCTCGTAGAGGAGTTGGTTGAAACTCGTAGAGAAACCACTCGTTCCTCGTAGAGAAACGAAACGTTTCTTTACGAGAAAACGATGGGGATTTTATAAAAAGTTACAATATGTGTGGGTTCGACGTAAAAGAAAAGCCTTTTATTGTATGATTTGTTGAATATCTATAAATTGTTTCCGGCTTCTTTATCTGTGTAATTTCTATTCTACTATTTTTCTTGTTTTTCAGCTTCATTACGGAATTGAACGGTACTTTGTCCGGTCATATTCTTAAAAAAGCGACTGAATGAAGACTGATCTTCAAAACCTAACAGATCGGCTATTTCTTTGGAACTCTTTGTGCTGTACAATAAGAGACGTTTAGCCTCAGCCTCTATCCGTTCATGAATGATACGGAGTGGGGAGGGGAGTTTGCAAGTTGAAAAAATATTCGATAGTGTTTTCGGGGATTTATGCAGCATATCCGCGTAATCCTGCACTTGTTTCTTTTCCCGATAATGGGTATCTACCAAAATAAAGAACTGGCGGATAATTTCGAAACTATACTCTTTTTCCTGAGTAATATTCAATCGATGGCGTGCAATGCGTGTACTTTGAATAATGAAACGCTTCAATTGTATACGAAGCATTTCCTCCTGCAAATTGTCTGTGACGGAAAACTCTTTACAGAGGGTGTCGGCAATGTCATTCAGGGTTTTCTGTTCCGCTTCGTTCAATGTGAAACGTATCACATGCGAAGAACCGTTGAATAAGAATCCACTACAGGATACTTCGTGGTCATTGCCATAAATACAGTAAAAGTTGCTGTTGAACAACAAAGTCAGATAGTCTCCGTCAATAGATTTAAATTCCAGATGCTGCAAGTTGGAAAGGGAGATTATCTCATTTTTTGCAAGCATTATTTCCTGGTGGTCTATTTCCAGCGTTATACTTCCGCTTCTTACCCAGATAAATTTGTAAAGGCTCTTTTCTTTTTGCAGAGTTTTGTCTGCGTGATAAGAATCGGTAAGAACGAGCTTACCTTTTAATTTGGTATTGAATTGTTGAGTCATCATACTTTCATTGCTGAGGCGTCAAATGAAAGAGGCAACAGTACGCCGATACTTTTTACCTCATAAATGGCTTTTTTCCCATAGAGAAGAATGCGAATGGGCCGTTGGTAACGTTTTTCAGTTTCCAGTATCACCTGTCGGCACGCCCCGCATGGTGGGATCGGGAGATCGATAAAATCTTTTTCCGTTCGGGCGGCAATGGCAAGCGTAGTTACCGGCTGATCCGGATATTGTGAGTTGGCATAGAACAAAGTAGTACGTTCGGCGCACAACCCCGATGGATAAGCGGCGTTTTCCTGATTGGTTCCGGTCACTACAGTGCCATTGGCAAGAAGGGCGGCGGCACCTACGGAAAACTTGGAATAAGGAGCATAAGCATGCTTCGAGGCCTCAAAAGCAGCCTCGTACAATCGCCTATATATATCGTCTAATTCTCCTACCGCATAGACCTCTACCCGGGTCTCTAACTTCAATTCTTTCATTCTCTTGATTGTTTTAATGTTTTGAAAGAAACCTAACTATAATTCTTAATAGGCTATAAATATAAAAAGAATATGCCAGAAGCATTCATGATCCACACATTTAATTAGATACAGCGAGAATGTTTTCTGGATTTACCTCGATATGATTATTGGAAAATAATTATTATATTTGCGTATTGATAAATAAAATGAGGTATGACAAGAATAAATAATCCTTTTATAACTAGCGGATATATATCTGCTGATT
>OHNQ01001240.1_pt1 | contig 11131 bp, 8 predicted proteins | sample 1569621 | NCBI WGS metagenome assembly OHNQ01 (sample SAMEA3879516, study PRJEB24766) | human gut metagenome | biome: human-associated habitat; feature: feces | place: USA | collected 1985/1987
GCTTTGCCGTCCACCTGCTGCAGAAGTAAGGGAAAGCAAAAGGAGAGCCTGACTTGCAGTCAGGCTCTCCCCTAATATTTGTGAAAAATTTAAAAGTGAGTGTTTTCAAGGATTTGCAGCCCATCATGTTCACTTTTTTCTCATTCCCACTCGCCGAGTTAAATCCATTTCTAAACTTTTTTGTATAGCGGATTTGATTCGCCGTGGTTTTATTTGATACAGATTATCCTTATCCTAAGGTCTATTCGGACTTTTGCTATCAAAAATCTATCTGGGCCATTCTATCACGGGTTTTGCTTTAGATAGATGATTGGGTGGTTTAGAAGTATTATAGCATAATCCATGGCTATTTTCCAGTGAAAATAAGCCATTCTCACTCTAACCTTTATGTTTCCCCTTGTCCTGCATCAGATATCACCTAGCTGACTGCATTATATATTGTAGCGAGATAGATACCATAGCCACAGGAGACATGTTAGCAGGCAATATTGCGGATGAATTCTTCTGGATCATTTCGTATGTAGTTTCGCGCTACAGCGGATAGTTCTGCATCAGGTCGTGTCATAGCCTTTAGTTCTCGGACATAGTCTTTCAACATATCTCGAAATTCAGGAGAGTGTGTCTCAGCATATTTTCTCTGTGCGTTTTTAATTTTTTGAATTTTCTGCCTACATGTATGTTGAATCTCAATTCTTCTATCTATCAAGGGCTGATAGTCCAGATTGTAAACTTGTTTTGACAGAGTAACACGCTGTGCATCCCAACAATTTATATCTTCGCAAGCTGGATAAACTTTCCCATCTATTCCAAAGGCAATCAAAGACACATCATATGCATCCGTTGGATCAAGTAAGCCACACCATTCAAGATCAATGTCTTGTCCTCGTTTAATTGCATGAGTGCCTTTTTGCAACGGAAAATATGTACCTTTGCTTGTGTTGGGGGTTGATGCAGATAAACGATAATTTTTCCAATCGAATGCCAACCACCAATACGCCTCCGTACTGGTGGCTGTTTCTATTTCGCAATTCTTCTTTAGCTTTTTTGGTTTCTTTTTGGGGCGAAAGTGGTCCATGTGGTAGTGTGATGCTGTTTCTTTGGCCTCCGTATACCAGCATTTTCCATAGGACAAATCCATATAATGTTTCTTCAGTTTACCCCAATAATCATCATGCTGATCAATAAAAGCATTTCGCTGGTCAGGAGCGAGCGCTATCAACTCTCTCGTAAGTTTTTCCCCTTCAGCAATTAATTCCGGAGAAGGAGGGTTACCAAACAAATCAATAAAAATCATTTGTTTTCCTCCTCCGATATTTCTTCCAAAATATCATCCATCAGCTCAACCATTTTCTTTCGATCATCATCTGTAATAGGCTCATCCTGAAACTCCGGTCGAGAATAAAGATGTTCAAGAAATTGTCCGTACAGAGGATCTCTTGTAGTTCTCGAAAAACCAAGCTGCTCTAATTCTTGAGTCAACCGGGAAAGTTCTTCGTTTTCTTCAACCGTACGTTCTTCTTTATATTGCAGTTGTAATTTTCGATCCAACTTTTTTTGCGTTTCAGTATCAAGCGTTGTAGGCAGTCCAAATAAATCGCTGGTCAACAGTCCGGCCACTCCCATGCCTCTTGGATCGACTTCAGGCATTCTTACAGTAGTTCCATCAGACGTACGATCAAAAATTGTTACCGCTTCTTTATTTAACCCACCGATTACAATCGGGTCATGCGTAGAAATGATGACCTGACTACTTTCACTTTGCCCAACCACATTTTTTATAAGCGTTAAATAGTCAAATTTCCAAGCAGGGTTCAAATGAGTATCTGGTTCATCCAACAAAAACAAAGACTCTTTGGACTGAGTGAATTTCAATAAACCCAGCACCATCAAGAGCTGTTGTTCGCCTTCGCTCAGTTCGTTAAAAGTGATAATAGCCCCATCTGTTTTTCTAACTTTAATGCGGACTTCCTCTATTAAATCAGAAATATATGTGCTCTCAAGATTTTTGAAAAATTCAACATTGTTCCCGTATTTTTCCGCAAAGGCTTGTAGTTTATCCTGATCCTTTAAATAGAGATATGTGACTTCCTTTTTTACAGTTTTTATCCCTTCCTCAAAAGATTCAGTCTCTTTCAAAGGAGCCAAGGCATATTCGTATAAACTATCGAGAAAATCTCGCACTACTCCGCGGGCACCCCAAAAATCCGCTTTGGGGTGAGTCTTTCCTTTTACCCACTCTGCTCTTTTTAGCACGAAAAGCACAGATTCGACAGACTCTATCTCAAAATACTCTCTCAAAAATTCCTGGTTCTTCTCCTCAAAAAAAGAGAAGAAGGCCAGTAAAACAAAGTTGCTGTGAATGAGACGGGCATAAAACAACGGACGGAGCGTTTCATTATCTCCATCTAATAGTGCCCTGTAAAACTGTTTTTGATGCTTGGCGAAATGCTTCTCCAGACGGTTACTTGGTCCGGAATAATATGCAAAAACATGCTCCGGCAAATATTCTCGCTTCTGTTTATAGAAATTTGTGCGAGTGAGTACCTTACCATCCACAAGAAACTCCTGCTTTCTTTCGCTCACATTATTTTTTACTTGCACAGCGTGGCCGGAACATCTGTAGAATATTTCATAAGAAAAATCTTTGGTAAATACGCCAAGATCTAAATCCCGAAAGATAATTACAATTGCTTCCAAAAGATTTGATTTGCCTGCACCGTTGCGACCAATAAACACAGATGTCAATTGCGACTCATCAATATCAATTTGGAAATCTTTCAGATTCTTAAAATCATTGATTTTCAGCTTGTCTATTCTCATTTCCAGCCTCCAAGTAGGATTCTCCATTTTCTCTACTTTCTACAACACTGCCATTATCGATTAGCTCTTTCAACCGTGCATAGAAATCATCAATCGGAAGCTCTGTTTCACTTTTCAGATTTTCAGGAGTTAAGCGCACACCTTTTGATAATGCTTCCATTATTGTTTTAGACACAAAAATCACCTCTGCTTTTTGCTTGGCAACTAGTTTAGTTTTTACCTTTTCAATTTCTATTGTTCCCGAAAAACTTCGTTCTAACAATTTAATTGCGCTCTCCTCGCTGGGGTCGTTGGTGCCAAGCTCGCCGCGGAAGGCGCGGGCAAGGACGGATTTTTTGATGAGGTCGATCTGCTCCAGCACCCCTTCGGCTACTTCCTTGGCCTGCTGCTCTTTGGCAAGAAGGTCGTCAAGGATACGGACAATTTCGGTTTGTTCTGTTACTGGCGGAATATTCATCTCTACAGCATTAAGTATTTTTAAGTTTATATTCTTCTGTGCAGTTGCCGGAGCATTGTCCTCTAATTCCTTTTGTAAAATGCTCATCATATAATAGATAAACTTAGAAATAGAACGGCTGTTAGGACTAAACCCGACAACGCTGTCAGGGAAACAGCAATCATATGACAAAATAGCAACATCACCAATATTTGCCGCAATTGTTATACACAATGTTCCAGCGGAAAACATACGGCTCTGTTCCATGCCGAACTCGCTAAGGGTTTGATGATGTTCCATAATATACACATTTGCAGAAGCCACATCTCCTGTTTGTATAAAAGGATATGGACCACCGAACAGCCGTGGGTCATTCCGAGGTCTATGCTGTGAACGGCCTCTTTCCAATGTGCCAATTTCGCCGAGTTTTAGCCGCTCCCAACTCTCCATCCCCACACCGTGTTCTTTTCTCCACTGGGCGGTGAGTTCGCCGGTGAAGGCTTTGTGGAGGATGGCGGCTTTGCGAGTTTCAAAGCTGTCCAGCGCATCCTGGGCCTTTTGTTTGGCCTCGTCCAATTTGGCAAACATGCTTTCAATGCGGTCAACAATGCGCTGTTGTTCTGAAAGCGGCGGAACTGGAACAGGCATTATGTCCATACTACCTTGCGTCAACTTTAATCGAGTGGTCCCGTTCACAAAATCGTGATAATTAAAGATATTAAGATAGTGCATCAAAAACAAATTTCCTACAGTTCCAAAGCGAGACCGTAAAATGTGTGCGTGATTGTTGACCCATGCCTTTCCCTCAATTATATATGCTTTATCTTTAATTAAGTCAAGAAAGGGTGCACCGTCTTCGCCAACTAATACCAATTGTTCGTTAGTAAGAAAATCATCAATCCAGCCCACTTGACCCGTTGCTCCATAATAGGGAATATCACCTTCTCTGTTGGCCCGCTCAGATGCGTTGATCGGTTTTCTGAATGAATCAAGACATTCGGCTGCACCTTTGGTGAGATATGTCCAGCACCAATTTGCTGGCACCTTGTACGGCTGTTCACTCTCCGGCACCAATGCTGCCTGTAAGCGTTCCTCGGGTATCAGGGTTTCTTTCTTCTTTCCTCTTGCCATCAGTCCTGCACCTCCAGCGCCCGCAGCTCTCTCACCACGCTCATCAGCAGGTCAACCGCTTCCTCCAGATTGGCGGCGGCTTCCTCGGCACTGTCCGCCGGGTCGGGCAGGTCGTTGTAGTCCAGCACGGAATCATCCCGAATGAGGCCCAAATCCAGGCTGTTGCCCTTTTCCGCAATCTGCTCCCGGGTAAAGACGCTCCAGCGCTCATCCTCCACGGCGTAGCGATCCTCAGCCTCGTAAGCCTTTTCAAAGTCTGCAAAATGCTCGGTTTTCAGTGGAGCAGTTTTGCCAAAGCTGGGCATATTGGTCCGCAGATCGTAGAACCAGACTTCTTTGGTATTGCCCTTGTCGCTCTTGCCCCGGGTGAAAAACAGTACATTGGTTTTCACGCCCTGAGCGTAGAAAATGCCAGTGGGCAGGCGGAGAATGGTGTGCAGATCACACTTGTCCATCAGGTCACAGCGGATCTTCTCGCCGTCGCCGTCAGCAAAAAGCACATTGTCCGGCAGCACCACGGCAGCCCGGGCCTTTCCATTGGTCTTCAAGCTGCGGTAGATGTGCTGGAGGAAGTTGAGCTGTTTGTTGCTGGTGGGGAAAGTGAAATCATCTCGGGTGGCACGCTCGCCGCCCTTCTTGGTGCCGAAGGGCGGATTGGTAAGCACCAAGTCAAAGTCGTGGAGGGCTTTACCCTGATTAGAGAGGGTATCGGCCAGCAAAATCTGACCGTCAATGTCGTGGAGCATGGCGTTCATCAGCGCCAGACGATGGGTGTCGTGAACCAGCTCGCAGCCGGTGAAGGCTTCTTCTCGCTCGAACTTGGCCTGATCGGCGTCCAGATCGTAAAAATCATCGGTATGCTCTTTGACAAATTGGTGGGCTGCAATCATAAAGCCAAAGGTGCCGCAGGCGGGGTCGTTACACCGCTCGCCGGGCTGGGGCTTCATCAGCCGGGTCATCACATCAATGAGGACGCGGGGGGTAAAGTACTGGCCTGCGCCGGACTTTTTCTCGTTGGCGTTCTTCTCCAGCAGACCTTCGTACAGATTGCCCAGCCCCTCTTCCCGGGCCGAGTACCAGTCCAGACCGTCAATGGTAGTAATGATCTTTTCCAGGTTCTTGGGCTCGTCGATGTTGGTGGCAGAGCCCTGGTAAATCTCCCGCACCCGACCGGTGCAATTTTCGCCCAGATGGGTCAGAAGTTCTTTATAGAACTTCTTCAGCTCGATGCCGCTTTTGGCGGTGAGTTCATCCCAGCGATAGACAGCAGGAATCTGGCTTTCCGCGCCAGTCTCCTTGGCCATCTTTAAAAACAAAATGTAAGTAAGCTCGGTGACATACTGGTGATAGGTAATGCCATCATCCCGCAGAACATTGCAGAGGTTCCAGAGCTTGGATACGATTTCCTGTGTGGTCATGCAATTTTTCCTCCGTCATCATACAGATACTCGTTGAGCTCCAGCACGATGCTTTCTAATTTATTTTGAAAAATTCGGTCGATCTTCTTAAATCCGCCCTCACTTTTGAACCGGGTATCCTCATCAAACACGCCTACATTGAGCACCGATTCTTCCATGAGATACTTTTCGATGCGTCCAATCCATTTTTGTTCAATGGCGGTAAATTTATGGGCTTTTTTCAGCTTGTCTACCGCCCGGCGGATGCGGGCTTCATGGCTGATGAGGGTGGAACCAATGGCATACCGGCGAATCAGACTGATGATGTCTGCTGCCATCTCCTCGTTGGTTAGTTCCGAAATGGCAGTGTTGAGCTGCTGGGTGGTAAAGCCCTCCCGGTCCAGCGTCAGACGAAGATCTTTCAAACTTGCCCGGGTCAGTTCCTTTGGTCGGGTGCAGATGATATTCAGCGCCGCCACCTCGTTCAGGTGGGTCTTGACATAGTCGGCGAAGGCGTCCAGATAGTCTTCTGGGCGACTGCCGGTACCATAGCCACGAGTATGGCTGACTAGCTCATCCGGCGCATCGGAGATGACCACCGGGCGGCCGCCGTTGGCCCGGGTCTCCCCAAGCAGTTCAAAGAGATCGCGATGGGCCAAAATACGATTGCGAGCCTGTTGCGTCGGCTCCTGCTCCAGTTGCTGAATAAACTGGGAGGGGTCTACGCCGCCGGTCATGCTCACGAAATGCTCCATTGTTTTGCTGTCTAGTTTCCGCTTTTTCCGCTGGAGTTTAGCGATGATCTGGTCGATCTGGTACTCAATCTGCTTTTCGTCTTCCAGAACCTCCAAGCCGTCCAGCAACTGTCCGAAGGACGCAGATGGATTGGCTACCACCGGTTTCATGGTATTGACCGCTTCCAACGATTCATAAACGCCAACAGGGTCATAAATCTCAAAGTGGGTCTTATGGATCTTGGGGCACAGGCGGGTGGCGCGACCCAACATCTGTTCAAACAAAATGCGGGATTTCACCCGGCGCAGGAACACCAGATTGGTGATCTCCGGCACATCGATACCGGTGGTGAGCAGATCCACGGTGACAGCAATGCTGGGATACCGCTCATTTTTAAACCTCTTGATGGCTTCCTGTACTTTTTTAGGGTTGCCGCCGCCCACGCTGCCAGTGATCTTCATAATGGCGTCATTATCCACGCCGTATTCCGAGTAGATGTTCTTGAGGATATCTACGATCATGTCGGCATGCTGATCGTCCACAGCATAGATGAGTGTTTTGCCCTGCTCCTCCGGATTCTCCGGATCGATATCTTTGGCAATCTCAGCTAACACTGCTTCGTTAAAGGGACGGGTAATAACCTTACGATTGAACTGCTCCACATCAAAGTTCAGTTCGTCGCTGAGCTGTTCGCTGTTGGTGATTTCTCCGGTTACCGGGTCGTAAATTGTTACGGTATCGCCGGACTGATAGTGGATACCCTCATCCCGCAGTTTTGTGTGGAGATTATGGGGGGCATCGTGATCCACCAGATAGCCCTCGATGACTGCTTCGCGATAAGTATACTTGAATACTGGCTGGCCAAAAATCTCGGTTGTCTGGAGAGCCGGGGTAGCGGTCAGGGCAATTTTCACCGCATCGAAATACTCAATCACACTGCGGTATTTACTTTGATAATCTCGCTGATCTCGATAGAGAAGTTCAGTATCGCCCATTTCCTTATCTAAAAGGTATCCCCGGTGGGCCTCGTCTATAATAATCAGGTCATAGTCATTGACCGCGGGCATGGTATCTCCATCGTTGTAGAGGATACGCTTTACCATTCCCTGTACAGTAGCCACCTGGATGCGGGTCTCCCGCTCGATCTCTTTATCTTCCAGCCCCTTGATATTATAGATGTCGGCCAGGGGCATCAGATCCTCCAGCTTGACCTCTTTGAATACATCCAATGCCTGCTCCCCCAGAGCGGTGCGGTCCACCAGGAAAAGGATACGCTTGAAACGGCCTGTCTTCAAGAAGCGGTAGATCATGCCCAGCACAGTTCGGGTCTTTCCGGTTCCGGTGGCCATGGCCAGCAGAGCGGTATTTTTTTCATCCATGATCGCCTGTTCCGCCGCCTGAATGGCCCGCAGCTGATAATCACGAAGGTTCAGTCCGCCCTTATCCCGCAGCAGATCAAAAGGCATCTGCTCCAGTGCCCGATTGCCGGCATTGATGTCCTTGCTTAACAGCTCTAGAATATTGTCGGGACTCATCCATCCCCGCAGAGCCTTTGGTACATTGGAAGTCTGGCGCAAATCCAGAAACCAGATGCCGGACTTTGTTTTATACTGTTCCAGATACGGTCTGCCATTGGTTGCAAAAGTAAACGGCACTTTATAGCTGCCCCAGGTTCCGACCTGGTATACGGCATCTTCAGCACGAACATTACGTGGATAGTCTTTCCCTTGATAATCAATTACAGAAGGAATATCCTTGTGTTCCGCTTTTGCTTCAATAATTCCCACAAATTGCAGACCAATAAAAAGGGCATAATCAGCACGGCCATGATTCCCAACCGTGGAATCCGTAGGCCACTCGGCAATAGCGAGGTTCCGACCTTTGACAGGGCGAGTTCCTTTTGAAAAGCGCAGGTTCTCGGTATCGGCCTCCCAGCCCACTTGACGGAGCTGCTGGTCAATCATGTAGCGCGTTTCCACTTCTGTCTTTTGTCTCTGGCTTGCTGCCTTAGCCGCTTGCTGTCGGCGCTTTTCTTTTGCAACCGAGTCCGAAGCAGCAGCCTTTTCCTCTGCTTCCTTAGATAGCTGCTTCTCATGCTCTTGCTCTGCACCCGTGTCTGTACTTACTTCCACAGGCAAATTAGCGGGCAATACAAATGGTTTGTTTTTATAATTCCAGTCGCCGTAGGTCTGCATGAACCATTCGCATAAGCTGTGTGCCATTTGAAGCAGAACTTTTCCGTCCACAACAGAGGCGTAGTTCTCATGTACTGCTTTGTTACGCACCTTTCGCAGGGCATGAAGGATATCCACAAGATCTTGCGTCAATAAACCTTCACGAAAAAGCACCGCAATTCGGTTGACAGCTGTATTCTCAGCAGGGAGAGTAATTCGGTCATAAGTAAACATCAAATTTACGACCGTTTCACCAATCATTCCCAATTTCATTAAGCAGGAGTTTGAGTCTGAATAAAGATACAATTCTGCCCTTTTTCCGAATTGGGCCAACACCGGAAACTCATTGTCTAAAAAATCAAAATTACTTTTCATGAAGGCTCACCATCCTTGCCATTTTGCGATTTATCTTCAAGAGAGATTGCGTGTGAAAACGCTTTTCTTCAGAATTCTCAAATTATGTTACCGAAAAACTTCCTTTATTTTTTCTCCGGAACAAACTCCAGAATATCGTCCACGCCGCACTCCATCACGCGGCAGATCCGTTCTATACTTTCGATGGAAACATACTCGTTTCGCTTTAGGCGGGTGATAATGTTGGCACTAAAACCAGCCTTTTCTTTCAGCTGTGCGTTACTTATCTTTTTATCAATCATCAAATGAAATAACCGATCATAACAAATCGCCATTTTAGTTCCTCCAAAGCAAGAAATGCTTGTATTTATTTTATCACATTTTCGTGAAAAACTCAATCTCGAGTTATTTTCTCTTCCGTCAATCTAACGGGGCTTTCTTTGTCACGGCCTTGAGATATAGTTCTGGGTCACCATTCAAAATCAGCTCAGCATAGGCCAGCGGATTGTTATAGATCAACCAGTCCAGTTCTGACCGCTGATACATGCCGTTCGCCACCTCGTTCTCCACGGCGGTGCAGTCGATGGAGATCATGCTGCCGTCCTGAAACCGCAGCTCTACACAGCCAGTGTCCATGTTGAATTCACAACTCTTGATGTATTTCATGTTCGTCCTCCTTATCCTTTGCCAGCTTTGGTTTTCTCGGCCCTCTGGGCTTGGATTCGGGACGCTTTACCACGCCGTTTCTGAAATGCGTATCCTCGAATTTCTCGAAGAAAACAAATAATCCGAACCCATCTCCGATTAAGAAGATTTGGTTCGGATTATATTGGTTTGGTGCGAGTGGTGATACAGAACTTTTTGAAAAAGCCAGTAATATCAACGGTTTTCAAGGCGGACGAGTAGCAAATAACTTGTATATATCCCCTTTTCGGGCGACTGTTTTTAAGGCAGCCGCCCTTTTTCTATACCTAAATTCAAGTGTTGTGATTAGGGTGCGAAAGCCTCTGTTTTTTCCTCTCTGACCGCCGCAAGCAGGCGGGCATGGATGTTTTCCTATGGATCACATCCGAGAGGCAAACCGGAGGCTTTTTTCATCGAAATCAACACTTTTCATTTTCAGAGGAAGGAGGTTCGAAGATGGCTGTATTCCGTATCGAAAAGACCAGGGATTACACGGTCATGTCAAACTATCATCTGCGGGATATGTCGCCGGCACTGAAAGCGAAGGTTTTTTTATCCCTCATACCATCCCTGCTGGAGAATTGGGACTATACCATGAAAGGTCTTGCACGTATCTGCGAGGACGGCATTGGCAGCATCAGCAGCAGTGTCCGAGATCTGGAGACGCATGGCTACCCTATCGACACAAGGAGCAAAGAGAGCGATTTCGAAACTTCTTTATAACAAAGCGAGAGTAACGCCTTTTGAATTGAGACGAAGGTGGTTACTTTCACTACGTTATCTGATATAAATTCGCAAATAGCGAAATTGCATCTTGACTTGTGGCTTGTAATTTGCTATTATAGTATTGCAGCGAAAAGTAGAGCAGGTGCTCTGCTGGTCTTCTCCCCCAAATTGGAGTGCATCCGCACTCGCGGAACATCTTGACGGTGTTCTACCCCACGGGGGCGGCACACGGCTTGACCCCCGATGCGCCGTCGCCCGGCATGGCCCAAGCCGGGAGCTTGGACCATGCCCAAAGGAATTAGATGGGTTGTCCTGTATGCACCAACTCTTTCCCGGGAGGGAGCCACACCAACTATACTTCGTGGTTCTCGAAAGAGGTATGTTATGCAAAAGCATAAGAAATCGCTGTTCATGCAGGACAGTCTCGGCAACTCGTTGGTTCCCCGGACTTCTCACCGTTCCAAGTTCAAGCGTAAATGGCGCAAGACCGTATTCCGGTTAGCGTTTAAGGCGCTTGAAGTGCTGCTGGTGGTTTTACAAATCATCCAGTGCTTTTGTGAGATGTTCAAGAAGTAAGACGAGGTGGTGCAGCAAACGGGAAGCCCATCTAATTTTTGTTTATTAGGCCAAGTGGCTTTGATATTATAGATCGAACCTTAATAGCTGGGAGGTGG
>OHNQ01001261.1_pt1 | contig 11002 bp, 10 predicted proteins | sample 1569621 | NCBI WGS metagenome assembly OHNQ01 (sample SAMEA3879516, study PRJEB24766) | human gut metagenome | biome: human-associated habitat; feature: feces | place: USA | collected 1985/1987
TTTCTTTATATATATTTGATTCATACCCAAAAGTACCCCTGATATTAAGACCGTCCAAAATATTAATTTCAGGAGCAATCAACAATGTCATACAGTCATTGTTCTTTCTTCTCATCCCATAATCTCCGTTCACCATACGTACAGGATTGGAAGGTGCAGCATCATAAGAATAAGTACCATCTGAGAATTGAACAGGCAAATAAGGCAATGCACGCATCGTTCTACGATAAGCCTCAGCTGCTCCTGCTGCAGACTCTTCTTGAGTACTATTTAAATATGCCATATTCACATCCAACTTCAGCCAAGAAGTAAGTTTGGAGGTGGTATTAACACGAAGATTGTAACGTTCATAATCTGTAGAAGGAATAATACCCTGTTGATCGGAATAACCGGCTGAGATCATATAGGTTATCTTATCACTACCTCCGGATACAGTTAACTGATGATTATGTTGTGGGGCACCCGAACGGAGTAATTCGTCATACCAATCCGTATTACCTTCCAACTTGTCAGGATCACCACCTGCTTTCATCCGGTCTATTCGATCCTGAGGAAACAAAGAGGAACTTTTTCCTTCATTATATTGCATTTGATTATAAAGCTCGGCATACTGCCAAGAAGTTACCGACTCCGGTACCCTTGTCGCAAACTGGAAACCTACATTACCTGAATAGTTAAAAGTAAGTTTCCCTTCTTTACCCTTCTTTGTAGTAATCAAGATAACACCATTAGCAGCCCGTGAACCATAAATAGCAGCTGACGCAGCATCTTTCAACACAGACACTGATTCCACCTCACTCGGAATCACATCATTTAAGCTCATGGATACTCCATCCACCAAAACCAAAGGAGATGCATCCCCCCAAGTACCAATACCACGAACACGTACCGTACCTTGATTAGGTCCGGGTTGACCAGAATTCTGCGTGACAGTAACACCAGCAGCTTCACCTGTCAATGCAGAGGCAATAGAAGTAACCGGTTTATTGGCAAGTCTATCGGACTTTACAGTCTCAACGGCTCCTGTCAGGTTCACTTTCTTTTGTGTTCCATAGCCTACCACCACCACTTCTTCCAATGCCTTTGAATCTTCTACCAATACAATATTTACCGACGATTTATTCCCCACATTAATTACTTGTGTCTTATAGCCAATATAACTCACCTGTAACTTCGCATTATCATCAGGTAATTCCAACGAAAAATGCCCATTCATATCCGTAATAGTACCATTGGAAGCTCCCATTACAAAGACAGAAGCACCAATGACAGCTTCTTCCATATTATCCGTTACTTGTCCGGTCACTTTACGTTTGCCTCCAATGGTGTGCTGCCGGACAGCTTTATATACAGAAATACGCTTGCCGTTTACTTCATATTTGATACCCTTACCATCAAAAAGTATCCCCAAAATTTCGGCAACAGTCTTATTCTTGGCATCAATCGATACTTTCTCATTAGTATTTACATCATTGTTTCGAATCAGAAAAGAACAATCTGTTTTCTCCTCTATTTCTTTAAATACTTTACTTAACGGTACATTTTTTTGCTGAATAGTAATCCTAATCTCTTGTAAGGGTGAAGCAACACCTGAGAGAGGCAAAAGAAAAACAAAAAAGAAAAGCAAAATCTGTGTTCTTACCAACAAAAGATTAGCTCCGGAATGACAAAATAAATATGTCATTCCGCTATAAAAACATTTTTTTTTCATACATTTGTACTGATTTAAAGATTTTCTTAAAAGATAACTTAAATTCGGAATCGGAGGACATACCCCAATATGTATCTCCGATTTTTGTTTTTTTACGTACAGTTTTCCATAATATTCTTTTTGAAGGTTACTACTTGATTAACTTATCGGTAATAGTAATCACATTACCACTCCGACTCCAGCTATATTTATTGTCGACATCCATATAGTCCAGTATTTCTTCAACCGTAAGTTTAGGGCTAATACTTCCTGAGAAGACCTCTTTATCCAGATATTTACTGTGGATAACAATCCGCACATCATACTTACGCTCGATAGCTTTCATTATTTCAGGTACTGATGCATTGACAAAACTCAAACGACCGGTAGTCCATTGTGAAGTTTGTAAAGCATCTACATGATGATGGTTCATTTTACCGCTTCTCTTATCATACGTCAACTGTTCATCGGGGGCAAGAATCACATTGTCCCGGGTTTCGGAAGTGGAGAATACATTTACTTTTCCTTTTATCAGACTGACTTCTATTTCAGAATCTTCCGGATAAGAACGCACATTAAAAACCGTACCGAGTACTTTGACATTTATATCATCGGCATGAACAATAAAAGGTTTCTCCGGATTCTTTTGTACTTCAAAATATCCTTCACCTATCAAATAGACTTCCCGGTTCTTTTTACGGAGAAAAGCAGGATCATACTTCAACACGGAACCGGAATTCAGACAAACGACCGAACCATCCGGCAAAATCACTTTGGTCTGCGATCCTAAAGGTACTTCCATTTGACACAAAGCCATTTCCTGATTCGATTCGGCTACATCATTATATATATAATAACCTGCAATAGAAGTAGTAAGAATCAATAAAGCAATAGCAGCTACTTGCGAGAAAGTACTCCACAACGGTATCCTTTTCTTTTCCGATTTCTTCTTTATTCCTAATTTCACAGACAAAGCCTCATAGTCAGCTTGTTTTTCCTGTTCAAACTTACCGATAAACGATTTAGCCCGTGTCCGTGCCATTTCTTTATATCTCTGCTGATAAGAAATATCCGACTGCAGAAAATGAAGTAGCTTCCGTTCTCCATCCTCCGACAGTTTTCCTGCCAGAAAATCAAGCATCAATTCTTCAAAAGTATCAAGTTTCTTTTCCATCATTTCCATGTTCGTTTATATATAATACACATCTCGATATGGAAACATTTAGTCTTAAAGAAACTTTTTTTAAATAAATTGCAAGAAATTCTATAAACGACCCACTTTAGATTCTCCTATACCTACCCATTCTCCTACATAGGCATGTGGGAGATAACATTCCTTAGAGAGATGAGTAGAGTAATGCGTAAAACAAACAAGGGGAATAAAGAACTGACTCAAAGCCTCCCGTAAAGCAACAAAAACAGTATGCCTGCAGTAGGGCCCAATTGAAGTTTAATATGATCCATCGCATTCTTGATATGAACACGCACCGTATTTACCGATATGGCCTGTTCATCAGCAATCTCCTGAGGAGACATACCTTCATACAAGTATTTTTCAAAAACTAGGCGACATTTTACGGATAGAGAGTCTATCACCGTGTTAACCTGACTTTTCAGTTCCTCTATCTCCAATAATTGCAACGGGTTATTATCATTTTTGCAGAATTCTTCCTGAAAAGCAATCAGTTCCTCCCGATACTCGTCAAGCGCACGTTCTCGTGTATGTAAAGTACGGATGTAATTCAAACAACGATTCTGTACACTTCGCAATAGGTAATTATGAATAGGGAAACTTAACTGACCTCTACTGCTCCAGATATTCATAAAAACATCATTAACGATTTCCTTTGCCTCATCCGGATCGAATACGTAAGTAGTAGCATAAGCGCATAAATAACTATAATAGCAATCATATAAAGCAGAAAAGGCATTTTCTTTTCCTTCATTTATATCATCTATTATTTGTTCGCTTATCCTAGTAGTAGTCATATTTTAAGGTATTGTGACACTTTAACTAAGAACAAAGTTAATATTTTCATATACTGTCAATCGTGTTTTATCTTTATTTAACACGAGACAACAATTTATCAAAATTGAAGATGAATTTTATCAGTTTTTATATTTATATTTGCATTGTCACTTCGATACGAAAAACATGACGGAACATGCATACCCGAAATGCAGTGAAACTATTATAAAATAGAATTACTGGGAAGGAAGCATTTATTATTGCAAGATACCGGATAATAAAGTTAATTCCCTCATAATCAATATTAAACTATAAAACAAAAAGAACAATGAAACAAGAAGTGTTATTTATCATTCTCAATGAATATGCCGATTGGGAAAGTGCCTTTCTGGCAGCTTCTCTCCATTCCGGACTGATGCCGGGTAGTGAAATCAAGTATGTAGTCAAAACAGTAGCCCCCACTTTGGATGCAGTCCGTTCCTTGGGTGGTTTCCGTACTCTGCCGGACTACAGTTTTGATACTATGCCCTCCGATTATGCTAGCTTGGTCTTGATAGGAGGTATGCAATGGCAATCTCCTGAAGCAGAACGTATATTTCCCATTGTACAGGATGCTTTCGAAAAAGGGAAAGTGATTGGTGGTATCTGTAACGCTGCTTCATTTTTATGTGCCCATGGCTTCCTGAATCATGTCAAACATACGGGAAACACTCTTGCCGTACTTAAACAGTGGGGGGGAGAGCGATATACCAACGAGGATGGTTACTTGGAAAAGCAGGCTGTCGGCGATAAGAACATAGTTACGGCAAATGGTACCGGTTATCTGGAATTCACCCGTGAGTTGCTATTAGCATTGAAAGCCGATACACAAGAAAAGATAGAAGCATTTTATGATTTCAGTAAAAATGGACTTGTGAGATAACTACATATTCATCAAGCATACGGGACAACATAAATTATCCGATGATTCTCTTTTGGCTATAGAAGGAAATTTCATGGAAACCCGTATGTCTAACTGGAAAAGAGGAGAAGAAAATATTCTCTTTACGATCCCCTAACCATGATGTGACATGTGATGACAATGAAACCCGTAATCATAAGAGATCAGGTCAATGAAGCAACCAAAAACTAATCCGGACAGCCTAATCGAGAATTATCTTCCGGCAGATTATTATGACTCTTTTTCAAAAGAGTCGCATAACAAGAACGTCATCTCCATTGACGAGTTCGCAGATATAGCTTTTAACCAACTTCCCTCTTCGATTATTCTGCTTCTAATAGTAAGAAATAGTTTGATTAAACCCTTCGGACTCGATACAAACAGACGAGTCACGGATATGGAGTGTGAAAAAAGTCAACATAAAATAGTCTTTGGCATGTCCGATAAGCACCTGACTTTTTACGTATCCCTTTGGTGTAAGGATAGAGTAGAAAAAGAGGTAAACGTGCATCTTCCTAAAAAGAAAAGCATCCCGGAATTACGTAATTAAACAGACTTTTTTATTGCTCCGAAATCTTTCTTACTATCGGTTTATCCGCTTCCGCCCAGTCCAATATTGCCATCTCTCGTGTAGAAAGCCATTGTGCAGCAATATGTTCTTTCAATACATATCTTTGCCCGACAGGATGGCAAAGAAAAGCATGCATCGTGATCTCAAAATCGGGATAGGTATGATGGACGGTCAAAAGTTTCTCTCCCACTTCAATAACGTAATCCATTTCCTCCATGATTTCCCTTTGAAGCGCCTCCTGCAAAGATTCACCTTCCTCCACTTTTCCACCCGGAAATTCATATCTGAAAGAAGTATATGAAAATTTAGTTTGCCCCCGTTGTACACAAAGATATTTCTCACCTAATCGAATAACGGCTGCTACAACTTCTATACTTTTCATAATGACTATGATATTGGGATTAAAAATAATAGAGGCAAAAGTAATAAAAGAATGCGGGAAAGAAAGAAATAAAAAGTAATAAAGACTAATCTTCAATATTTTTCTTACCTTTGTTAATCACCGGGATGGAAGCTCCATAACGGTAAGACAATGAACAATCAACAGTTTGAAGATCAATTATCAGCATATATAATGAACAACACTCCCCCACTCTACCAATCAGGTAACGGCGAACTCATGTCAAAGAAGAAAACTGCCTTCTTGTGTTCGCGACAAGTACCCGAAAATGAAACAGTATCAATCTATCGCTGGACAAATCAATTATCACCGGAAAGAGACTGTATTCTTTGTGGAAATCATTCAAAAATGGAGCAGGAAGTCTTTCATATACTATTAGAAAAGAAAATACCGATCATTCTGGTATTGGCTGAGAGCATAAAAGAGGAGTGGAGCCCCCCTATTAAATTGGCACTTGAAGAAAAGAGACTACTAATCGTAACTGCCTGTAATGACAAGGTACACAGGATTAACTATCAATCAGCCTATGAACGGAATGAAATAATTCTTTCACTTGCCAACCATATTATAATCGGTTATTGCAGGCCCGGAGGGAACATCAATAAACAAATTAGCGGAAAAGCAAACGTCACGTTGTTACACAAACCGCATTATCAACCGGCAGCCCCCACCTTAATGATGGAAGCTGCAGACAGTGATGTTATGACCTATAGAACATCGACAAAAGGAGGAGAAATCTTTTTAGATATTAAACAAGACTTATGCGGACAGGAATATCTGAAAATTACCCAAAGTAAACATCAGGGAAATAAAGATTTCCACAGAGAAACGATTTTCATCAACAAGGACGAAATACTTCAATTCAAACAAGAGTTGGACAAGGCTATTGAATACTGGGGATTAAACCCTATAAAACAGCAACAAACTCTCCGTTCCAAAAGAGAAGAATACGGTAACGCCTATCTGCCATGGGAAAAAAGTGCGGATAATTATCTTCTCCGGTTGTATGAGGAAGGTAAAACCATTCATGACCTAACAGAGATATTCGAAAGGAATGACGGAGCAATCCGCTCCAGATTACAAAAATTGGGAGTTAAACTAAAATAACGACATTGTCTGCCTCTCCCATACACTACTTAACGCACCTACGGCCATGGCTATTTCCGACAGACAAAATTCAGCAGGACGATGCCGTTTCCGATAAGTAACTTCAACAGTCAGCCTTTTTGCAATTCTCCTGCAAAGATACATATTTTTAATCAGGCCCGATTTGCCGGCCGGAAGATTCTCCGTATCTTTGCCACATGGCAGAGAGAAACGAATTACATAAAAGGAACAGGCATAACGGACAGTACGATTTTTCAAGACTGACGGAGGAATACCCACCGTTAAAAAAGTTCATCGTACTGAACGCTTATGGAACAACAAGCATCGATTTCTTTAATCCCCGGGCAGTAAAGGCACTCAACAAAGCCCTCTTGATAAGTTACTACGGCATACGATACTGGGATATTCCTAAGAATTATCTGTGCCCACCCATTCCCGGGAGAGCAGACTATATCCATTACATAGCAGATTTGATTCAGCCGGATATATCCAATGAATCGACAGGGTTGAAAACAGCTGTCCCAAATGCCCGTCAATACAGGTGCCTGGATATCGGTGTAGGTGCCAACTGCATCTACCCCATTATCGGTCAAACGGAATATGGATGGACTTTCGTCGGTTCCGATATCGATCCGGTTTCCATTGACAATGCACGAAAGATCGTAACTTGTAATCCGGCATTGGCTCACAAAATAGAACTTCGGCTACAACAGGATAGCCGGAAAATATTTGAAGGAATCATTGCTCCGAATGAATATTTCGACGTAACTCTCTGTAATCCTCCCTTCCACAGTTCCAAAGAAGAAGCAGAAGACGGTACGCTACGCAAACTCAGCAGCCTGAAAGGTAAGAAAGTAACCAAAGCCCGGCTCAACTTCGGAGGCAATGCCAACGAACTCTGGTGTGAGGGCGGTGAACTTCGATTTCTGCTGACTATGATCGAAGAAAGTCGCAACTACCGGAAAAATTGCGGATGGTTCACCAGTCTGGTATCAAAAGAAAAGAACCTGGGTAAACTGACCGCCAAGCTGAAATCGACCGATATAGCCGAACATAGAATCATTGAGATGCACCAGGGTACTAAAACCAGCCGGATCCTGGCATGGAGATTTTGAGAAAGATAGGGTTATCAAATCAGCAAGTATCGACTCAAATCCTTTAGGGAGACGATCTTCACAAGAGAGCGACTGCCATCTAAAGATATCATTGACATTGAGCTGTTTATCAAAACAAACAAGCAAGTTCCGGAAAGCATGTTTTAACATAGTATTAAAACTTGTTTTCTATAAATAGAAGATTTGTTCTTTGACTGTAGAAAACTAATTCTTTATTTATAAACCATCAAAACCATATATTCAGAATTAACATTGTTAACAGGAAAACAATACACCATTATGAACCTATTAATCATCAGTAACGCCGATAGCTGCCGCAGCCGAATCGCACAAGCACTTCTTTCTTCGTTCGGAAAAGGCATGAAAGTATATTCTGCAGGGACAATGCCCGCAGCAGAGATTCATCCGTTGGTCCTGAAACTAATAAAGGAAACAGGTATCGAACCGAACACACAACCTCCCCACTCCATCCGTGAATACACCAACGAAAACTGGGACCATATCATCGTACTTTCCGGTACGGCCGATGATATACGCAATCTCTTCCGGAAGGAGGTAAAACACTGGTATCATCTTCCCTTTGAAGACTTGTTCTCCACAGCGGCACCAAGCGAAGCGGAACTGTGGGATCGCCTGATACGCCTGAAAGAAGATATACAAAGAAAAATGTACGAACTATACCGGGACGATCTGAGAGAGCAATTACTACCGCGCTGTAGCTGCGGAGCCAATGACTTTTGCAGATGTGAGTGAGGGAATTATTCCCTCACTTCCTGCTTTATCAGCCGTGTCACACTTGTGATGTTCCGCTTATCCTTGTTCAGAATATAAGTATATTTATAATCGCTTGCCCGATAAGAGGTAGGCGAACTATTCACCAGGATAATATTCCGGTTATTGGCAAAGTCCAGAATCCCCTTAATATTATTAGGGTGAAGTTTTCCGATTTCATCCATCATACAGTGCAACTTAAAGTCGTTGAACTGATGCGATGCTTTCTCCTTAAACACATTTAGTAACATGATATTAATCATGGCCTTCACCAGGATATCCGTTCCGTCGGAACCCACGTTTGCCAGTTTCTCCACCCATCCGCTATCGTTGTCGTTCTCCACAATACGGAACTGGAGTTCGAAGGTATCGGAAAGGGTAAGTTCTTTTTCTTTATTCAATGCCAGTTCTTTCACCAATGACTGCAATAAACTTACCGCCTGCCGATTCCGTTCTACAAAATCCTCTTGTCCGAACAGGCTGAACATGCCCGGGCCACCCGGCTGATTCCGGTCGCAGAACTCTTTGATCGTGACAAAATGTTGCATGATACGATTACCGCTCGGCACAATCTGCAAGGCTATACTCTTGATAACTCCGGCAAAATTGCGTTCCACAAAGTCACTGTTGATATCGCTTATGGTCTTACGAATCAGTCCCTCTTTTGAAAGCATGTCCGTCGTTTCTTTTCCAATCCGATGAATCAAGTCGGTGTATGCCTCGTTTGAACGACGTTCAAAATCAATAATCTTATCATTATCAATAAATTCTTTCAGATCGGCGGCAAAAGTCATAAACTCTTCCCGCTTCGTAAGCCGCGTACGGAAATTGAACGTATTCTGCTCGGAAAAATTACCGGAAAACCGACCGACGGCCTCCCTGAAGTCTTTTTCCTGTTCAATCTGCCGGTAATGGTTTTGAGTCAGTTCCTCAATCACCTTCTTACAGCGCTTGGCATTCTCTGTTTCCACCCCCGTTTGTAACACAGGCGGACAGATATTGAGCGTTTTGAAGTTCTCCGTCTCCCGAATATCCTCGTCCAAATGTTTCAGGCGGGTGTTTGTCTCAGCCAGCTGCTTGTTCAGTCCCGTTACTTTCAGATTCAATTCTTCCTCTTTCAAACGGAACTTTTCTTTCTCGCCTTCCAGTTCTTTCTCGGCCAACTGCTTTTCGTTTCTGAATTCGTCCATCCGGTCAAAGAATTCTCTCTTGTCCTTCTCGTAATCGTAGACCAGGCGACGATGTTGGTCAATAAACACCAGCTCCTGTTCCGTACGGGCCACTTCATTACGCAAAGCAGTGATACGCTCCGTATCCACTCCTTTCCCGGAGAGTTCGTGCAGCAAGTCTTTGTCCATGGTTGCCAGCAGTTCATCGGTTTTCTGCTTTTCGGAAGCAATGGACAGGTGAATTTCTTCTTGTTTGTTACGGATCAGGGCATCCTCTTCTTGCATTCTCTGGTTACGTTCCTTCTCCTTTTGACGTACACGAGTTTCGAGCAGATGATTGAACTGTTCCAATTCCGCCACTGTCCCCTGCAGGCTACGGGTAGCCTCGGCCAACTGTTTATCCAATTGTTCCAGCAGGACACGCTTCTCCTCCCCTGCCTTCTGTTCCCACCTGATTTCATCCGCTTTCAGGAACCGGATACGCTTATCGTTCTGCTCCATACAATAAGTGGATTGAGCCACATCCTCCTTACAGGTACTAAGCGTGGCCTGATGTCTTTTCCGAATCAAGGCTAGTTCCTTTTCTTTTTCCTCTCCCAACTTCTCAAGCTGCTGTTGCCACTCTGATACTTCCTTACCGGCTATTTCCTGATCCGCCGCATACTCTTGTACACTTTTCACCTCCTTACGGATAGCCGAGAGGTCGAGTTTAATGCCATAGAAAGAGTCTTGACCGGCATCCGGAACAGACTGAGGCTTCAGTTCCTTGCTGAACAAAACCTGTTTCTCGTCCACGACCTTGCCAATGGTATCTTCCCACCCCTGACAGTTCTGACTCAGCCATTCGTAGAATGAACCCTGACGGTTGTCGAGCAAACGATCTATCTCCGCTACCCTCTCTTTAGCAAGTGTAATCTGCTGTTCGATATCCTTTTGGCGGGCAGTGAACTGCTGCTCACAGGCAGTCTGATCCAATTCCCACCGGCGGCGCACCAGCTCCATCTGTTGTTCAGCTTCTTTCTGCTTCAGCCTATGCTCATGGTTCTCCTTTTCCAGTGCGGCACGCTCCGTCCGGCAGGCTTGCAACTCCTCTTCATAAAGAGTCCGGTGCAAACACTTCTCCCGTTCCATTTTCAACTGATAGATGCCTTCCTTTTTCTTTTCTGTCTGCTCACGCAGAAGGGTCAGTTTCCCAACTTCCTGTTCCCTTACCTCTTTCAATATTTTATCGAACTCCTTACGTATGGCTTCCTTACGCTAGATGGCACGC
>OHNQ01001262.1_pt1 | contig 10999 bp, 8 predicted proteins | sample 1569621 | NCBI WGS metagenome assembly OHNQ01 (sample SAMEA3879516, study PRJEB24766) | human gut metagenome | biome: human-associated habitat; feature: feces | place: USA | collected 1985/1987
CGAGCAGCATCTTGCGCCAGATCGGCGCACGGGTGTCGGCCACGACGAACGTGCGGGCGTTGTGTCCGGCCACGACCACGTAATAGCTTTCGTCCTGACGTCCCAGCTCGTCGTAATTTTCTTGGTTGTAACGGGCTCCCGAATGTACCTGGATCGACATGTTGCCGTTGCTGTGGTAGGAGTCGTCGTAGTTGAAGCGGATCGGAAAATAACCGTGGAATTTCTTTACGCAGGCATCGCCCATGATGGCTTCGCCTTCGCGCTGTACGAAAGTAAAGAACGGGAACTCGACCCGCTCGGCACCGGCCTCGACGACGATGCTGACCTCCATCGGGATCAGATCGAAGACCCACGCGCAGTTGCGCATGGCGTCGGGCAGGTTGCGGAGTTTCTTGACATAGGTGCCGCCCCAGACCCCTTCCAAATAGACGGGCTTGCAGCGGAACGGATAGGCGGCCAGGGCGCCGAACATCTGTTCCATGGTATTCCGCGGCAGCAGATGTATCCGGTCGTGATGGTCGGAAGCGACATAGTAGTCGAGTACGCTCTGCTGCAAGAGTTCGCCGCGCAGGTGTACGGCCATTTCGAAATCCACGTAGTAACAACGCCGGATAACGAGGTTGGCAGGCCGGGCCGTACGGTCGCCCAGGTTGGCGTATTCGCCGCGGCGGATACGCAGGATCGATTCTTTGGGAGTGACATCGAAGTAACATTTTCTGTCGTAAAGCGGCCGCAGCCTTTCGACGAGACATCCGTATCCGTAGACGGCGATCACCTTGCCGTGGTCCGCGGATGCCTGTAATTCGGACAGCCGTCGTGCGAACCCTTCGATTTTCGCAGGGTCGAACATCGCTTCGTATCCGCCTCGGAAGATCCGGCCGTAGAGTAGCGTCGGGTCTTTCGTGCGATCCCATTCCAGATAGGGGTCGACCATTTCGTGGATCTGTTCCTCGGTTTTGTAGACCCGTGCGAAATCCATCGCTTCGAATCCGATGCCGAGGAGTCCGAGTTGCTGCGAGAGCAGGTTGATCGTTCGGGTCCAGTCGGCCGTGGTGTATCCGTCGAATGCGACGATCAGGTTGCGTTGGGGCGTCGCTTTCAATGTCTCTGCGAATTCCCGGGCGAGTCTGACTGCCGCCTGCGGAGTTCCGGCTGTGACGGATTCGATGGTCTGGGGGGCGAGTACCGGCTTATTGATCGCACGCGGATCGTCGTAAGGGTACGGATTGTACATGAAACTCATGGTATGTAAATTTTATGGGATGAATGTTTTTATTCGATAGGGCAGTAGTCGAAGTCCATCAGGGCGGCGACCTCCTTCAACTCTCGGCGGTAGTCTCCGTCGACGACCCCGAAGTGCTGTGTGCTGCCCACGCGAAGAATCTGTTCGAAGAAGCGTCCGACGGGAACGTCGGGCCGGAAAATGCTGTGCGAATAGGTAGTCAGAATATGGTTGCCCGGAAGCGACTCGGCCATTCCGCAAATGAGTTTGTAGCGTCCGTTCTCTTCGACGAGCTGGGCGAGTGTTTTCCGCCCCGGAGAGATACGATACCATGCGAACGGAGCTCCGGCGTAGCGGTAGTCGGTTTTGGCGAAGCGCACGTCGCGTGCGATGACCACATTCTCCTGCCATGAGGAGTCGTTGTGGTCGTTGGGGCCGGCGTGACCACCGGCGAAGGTTCCGAATTCGGATTCGATGTGGAAAGGTTCGAGAAAGTTTACGTGACGTCCCGAGAGCAGTTTCAGGATATAGCAGATCAGTCCGGCTCCTGTGTCGGCTTCGGGGACGAGTACCGAGATGTTCTCGTTGAACCAAGGGTGATAAAAACCGGCGCGCAGTCCCACCAGCCGGAACATCGCCTGGTCGATGTCATTGAAGACCAAAATGTCGGAATCGGACATGCGAGCCATCTCCGCCAGTCCGATCGAGGCGCGAACCGAAGCCCGGAATTTTTCGGGATCGACATCGTCCATCATCCGGTATCGGGCCGTCAAGTCGTCGCAATATGCGTTCAGTACGGTGTCGTTCACGCCGTCGATGACCTCGCCGTAGGTCGAATAGGGGAGGAAATGGATCTCCGGACCGATTTTCGTGAAGAGCGCGTAGGGATCGAAATAGGTGGACCACATCGCCTCGTTGTAATTGGCCAGCAGTCCGAGATTCGATTGCCGCAGCAGGCTGCGTACGCGGGCGGCTGCGGCGAATGTCCGGATGCGTCCGGTCACCTCCTCCCGCGATCCCATGACGATGCGGACGTGTTTTCTGCCGACACGAGGAAGCGATCCCGACCCTTCGAGCGATCCGACGAGCGTTCCGGAGCAGAGGTACTCGATGAAGTCGTCCTCGTCGAGCGTGTCGCGGAAGGCCATTCGCTCCTTGGCTACGTTGACGAAGATCATCGGCACCTCGGGCATGTCGCGCAGGAAACGTATCCATGCGAAATCTTCCGACCAGGAGAGGAACTCGGCGATGATGAAGTCCGCCTTTTCCAGATAGAATCGTTCCATGGCACGGACTGCATCCTCCCGTTCGTAGACGATCCCCGGGAAGATGACGTCGAGAAAGTCGAGTGTCCCGAGAATTTCCTCGATCTGCATGGCTTTGCGTTCTCCGTAGGTGCCGTGCGGCAGCCCTTCCCCCAGATTCTTGAATCGGGGCGATGCGATCAGGAGCAGCCCTGCTTTCGCCTTTCTGTTTTTCTGTTTGCTATACATTGTTTATGCGATTATAGTTTTTCATGTAGAACCGTTTGCTGCCCGCAAGCATCAGCACGCCGCATACGAGCCATACGCCGGCCAGCATCGTAATGCCGGAAGAGAGTCCGGCCGCCTCTTTCACGGCACCCAGTATGACGGGTGCCAGCGCTCCTATGGCGAATCCGGTCATGATCATTACGCCGGACGCCGAGGAGTGGTAGCGTTCGGGAACGACGTCGTAAAGAACCGTGTAGGTGTTGGCGTCGAAGAATGCCCGGGCGAAGCCGAATCCTGCGAAGCCGAGATAGATGATCCACAGCGTCGAAGAGTGTCCCATCATCACGATGAACGGCACGGCGGCCAGCAGGCCGATGCCCTGCATGGCCATTCGGCTCGCAGGGTGTTTCGCGGCGATCCGGTCGGAGATGCGTCCGGCGATCAGGATTCCGACGAAGGCGAACAGATGCGTGTAGAACATCGAGTGGAAACCGGCGGCGGCCAGATCCATGTCGAAACGTTCGTAGAGATAGGTGGGCATCCAGGTCAGATACCCCGTCAGCACGAAGATCAGTCCGGAGAAACTGAGCGTCAGAATGAGTGCCGTCGGAGTCGTGAAAACGATGCGGAATCCTTCGGCGAAACGGGGTTTCTGCTCGTTCCCCCCCCCTCTTTCTGTCGGCTCGGTCGCAGGATGTTTGCGGTCGCGCAAGTGTCCGGCCATGATTATGCCGTGGAGAACCCCGATGGCGCCGAAGATGTAGAAGGCGTTGCGCCAGCCCCAGAGTTCGCCGACGACGCCGGCGGCATACCCGCTGAGGATGATCCCGACATAATAAGCCGTCTGGTGGATCGACATGGCGAAGGCTCGCGTCCGGTCGTGGTAATCGGCGATGAGCGAGTAGTTCGCAGGCCCGAAGAAGGCTTCGCCGCCGCCCGTTGCGATGCTGCGCATCACGACCAGCATCAGGAATCCGTTGCAGAGTCCCGTGAACATGGTGGCGACGCTCCAGAAGAGTACGCTCGCCGTCACGATCCACTTGCGGCTGAAACGGTCGCCGATAAATCCTCCGATCGGGACCAGCACGGCATAGAACAGGTTGAAAACCGTGGCGATCGTACCGACGGCCACATCGCTCAGCCCCAAGTCCTCGCGGATGAGCGGAAGCACCACGTTGAATACCTGTCTGTCCGCCTGATTGAGCAGGTAGGCGACCCACAGCAGGGCCAGCACCTCCCATTTGTATCCTTTACGGACTTTGTCGTATCCTGTCATAAACTTGGAACGCTTTTGTCTCGGTTCGGGAAATAGTCGTCAGAAATGCATGTCCCGGGTCGATCCGGAAATCTGGCGTTCGCGTGTTTGCGTCCCTTCGGGCAGGGCGCTCCGTTCGAGAATCACTACGGGAGAATCCCATACGGGAAGTCCCGTGAATTTCATGCGTCCGTCGCCGGAATGCCCGTGATATTTCGGCAGAGCGTAGATCCGGCCCGTGATCATCTCGATTAGTACGGGATCTTTCAGCGAGAGTCCTTCGATCCAAAGTTCGATCGGCTCGAAAGCCAGGTTGTCCGAAGGAATGCGGTCGTTCTGCCAGACGACGGCGCCGACGAGCGTTCCGTCCTTCTGGCGTTCGATGCCTGCGACCGTGAGTCGTCGCGGCGTGTTGCTCTCGTGGTTCAGGTGCCCTGCGGAACGGAGTTCGGGGCGGAAGAGATTGACCATATGCTGCACGGTATGGAACGACGGCCGTTTGTAAACCACCTCCTTGAAAAGATTTGTCCGCAACAGCCCGAACGACTGCTGCATGTTGGGATATTGCAGGTCGACGAAGGTGAAGATCGACGAGCGGATGCCCATCATCCAGTCGTTGGCCATGCGGCGTGCGACCCATTTGGCCTGGCTGTATTCGTTCCATTCGTAGTAACGCAGGGCATGTGCCCATTCGAGCGTCGCGGGACATCCCGATTCTCCCTGGAAGAGCCGGATGTCGGGATCGTAGGATTTCACCAAACGGGCCAATGCTTCGATGCCGGGAGTAGCGTCGTCGGGATTTTCGTGGTAAGGATGGAAACTCACATAATCGATCATGCCGAGCTGCCCTCGCTCGCGAAGCAGGTCGAGCACGTGTTCGGTATAGCCTAACGGCATACGGGAAAGCCCCATGCCGATGATGACGGCGTCGGGCTGCACTCGGCGGATCGTTTCAACGGTATGCGACAACAGCGAGGCATAGGCATCGTAGTTCGTGCGGTTCTCGCCGAGATTGGGCTCGTTCCAGATTTCCCATTCGTGTACCTTGTCCCGGTAACGGGCGACGATCGTCTCGACGAATTTCAGCCAGGCTTTCATGGTCGGTTCGTCGGTAAAAATTTTCGACCCGAGACCTTTTTCAGCGCCGTACAGGGGATTGCCGTATCCGAGGTTGATCCAGGGCTGCACCCCCTCTTCCAGCATTCCGTCGACGATATGGTCGATCCACGCGAAGTCGTAGCGCCCTTTCTGCTTTTCGCAGCGGGCCCAGCCGCTCTGAATACGTGCCGAAGTTACTCCCAATTCGCTCAGATAAGGTTTGTAGCTGTCGAAATCGGCGTAGTTCCGGTCGAGCGTCTCGCAACCGACCGACCAGTCGGAAGCCCCCAATTCGTGCGTCGTGCGTGTCGGCAATGTACCGATCAGTTCCAGTTCGGGACCGGTCGTCTGCATTTTTTTCCACGTGAGGGACCAATGCGGAGTGTCGTTTCCGGCAGATGCGGTGATCGCCAGACAGGTCATTGCTGCGGTCATGCTGATAAGTTTGCTCATTTGTCGTAGTTTTTGAGTTACAATTCAGGTTATTTTTATTACTTTTGTACCAAAGTATAGCACACTCAACCCAACATAGGCGTCATCGGCTTTGATTTATGTGTGTTGTAGTGTGGTGCAAATATACTCCATTTGTCGTGAAAAACAAAAAAAACAGTTATTTTTTATAATCCGGATATGGCATATACCATAAAAATAGACTTGAAATCGCAGACACCCGTCTACAAACAGCTCATCAACAGTGTCGAAACGGCTATCCACAACGGCGAGTACAGATACGGAGACCTGCTGCCGTCGATGAACGAACTTTCGCTTCAACTGGGGATATCGAAGGAAACGGTCAAGAAAGCCTATTCGCTCATGCGCGACAGGGGAGTTATCAGTGCCACGCAGGGAAAGGGCTTTTACGTTTCATCCGAAAACAGCGGGCAAAATCCCAAGATACTGGTGTTGTTCGATAAATTGAGCACCTACAAGCAGGTGCTGTTCAGCTCGTTCTCCTCGACGATCGGAACACGGGGGGAGATCACTATCCGTTTGCACAACCAGCAGATCGACCTGCTCGAATACTATATCGACGAAAACCTCGATCAGTTCGATTATTATGTCGTCACCCCGCACTTTCCGCTCGACGAATCCACGCAGCGGCGTGCGGTCAAGGCGCTGATGCGGATTCCGAACCGCAAGCTCATCCTGCTCGACCGGTGCCTCGATTCGCTTCCCGGCAACTACGGTGTCGTATATCAGGACTTTACCAATGACGTCTACGAAGGGTTGATGCAGGCGCTGAAAAAACTCCGGAAACAGAACAGGCTCAATATCATCACCGAAGCGTCGAGTCTCTATTATACGTTCATTCGCGAGGGGGCGGAACGGTTTTGCTCCGATCACGGCATTCCGTGCGAGTTCTATCAGGCCGTAACCCCCGATATCGTCCGTCCCCAGGAAGTCTACCTCATCCTCAACGGACAGCTCGATACGGAGCTCATTGATCTGGCGCGTGCCGCGAAGGAGAAGAAACTCAAAGCCGGACGCGATATCGGTTTCATCTCCTACAACGAATCGCCGATCAACGAGATCGTATTGAACGGACTGACTACCATTTCCACCGATTTCCGACAAATGGGAAGTGTAGCGGCGCGAATGATTCTCGACAAACAACTTCGCAAGGTGAAATGCGATTTTAGAATGACGCGGCGCAGCACGTTCTGATAGACAGCAACAGCCCGCGATAGAACGATACGGTTGCAGAATAGATATTGCGCAGATCGTCCCGTATCCGGTTCAGTAGCCGGAGTCCGTCTGACGGACTCCGGCTTTTTTTACCGATTTCGGTATCGGAAAACTTGCTTTTTGAAAAATATCCGATTATATTTGCACCACACAACACTAAACTATTGTTATTTATGAATTCTCTCTTTACGTGTCTGGCTGGTCCGATGTCGTTCGTATTGCTTTTGTTTGCGGAGCATGCGATGGCCAAGGAACCGGTATGCGGACGTGTCCTCTGCGGCGGGCGCGGCGTCCCGGGCGTGGTTGTCACCGACGGGGAAAGGTTCACGCAAACCGATTCGCACGGAGCCTATCGACTCGTATGCGGAGAGAATGCCATGCATGTATATATCTCCGTTCCGGCAGGCTACACGGTTCCGGTCGCGGAGAGCGTTCCGATGTTTTGGATTCGGGTGGACACGCTTGCCGTGCGTGAGGGGATCGATTTTACGCTGCTCCGCGAGCCGGATAAAGGGCGCCGGCACCGTTTCGTCGCGATGGGAGACCCGCAGGTGCGCAACCGTCGGGAACTGTCGCAGCTCGATTCGCTGCTCGCCGCGTTGAAACGGACCGTGGCGCAACTTCCGGCGTCATCCGAAATTCCGGTGCTTGTCGCCGGCGATATCGTTTTCAACCGTCCGAAGATGCACCTGCCGAGCAAGAAGAGTTTTGCGGTACTCGGCCGGCCGGTCTTCTACGCCATCGGCAACCATGACCACGGCCCGATCCGCGACAGCGAAACCCCTGCCAACGAGGAGCCCGCCACACGTCGATTTCGGGAGCATTACGGGCCGACGTATTATTCGTTCAACCGAGGGCGCGTACATTACATCGTACTGGATAACATCCGTTTTCGGGGCGGAAAACGCGATGCTTACGACATCGGTTTCGGTGAGGAGCAGCTCGCATGGGTCGAGCGCGACCTCTCCTACGTCCCGAAAAAACGCGCCGTTGTCGTTCTGGTACACGCTCCCCTGCAAAGCCGGCAATTCCCCGATCCGGAGCATTACGGCGACAGTTCCGCCCTGCTGGCGCTGTTGGACGGATATGCCCGCGTGCAGATCATCTCCGGACATACGCACTGCAACAGCGTGGCGACTCCTTCGCGTCGAGTGACCGAGCACACCGTAGGAGCTGCCTGCGGCGGTTTCTGGGAGGGGCCGGTCTGTCTGGACGGCACTCCGCTCGGATACAAACTCTTCGAGGTGCGGGGACGCCGGTTCCGCTGGCGCTACGTCGCCGCAGCCGCACCCGAACGTCTTTTCAGCGTTTATCCGCCCGATACGTCGCGTTGCGGGGCTTCGCGCCCCGCACCCCCGACCTCAAACAAGGAACAGAATGTAGCCTTTACAGCGTAGGAAAATGTGTGAATATGGGCTTTTTATCCCTGCCACGACCTCATTTCCGAGGTGGGCGGGGGTTTTATACTCCCTGTCACCAAAACGCACTTCAGCCGTCCACAGGGCACATTTTTCAGCCTTTTTCTCTGCCTGCTTCCCCTTAATCATATAGCTTTTCCCTGCCCCTAAAAAGTTCCTCTTGACAAAAACCCTAACGGCTTGATTTTGGGTACGCCGGGTTCCGGTAAGTCTTTCAGCGCCAAGCGTGAGATTGCCAACTGCTTTTTGCTTACCAATGATGATGTCATCATCTGTGACCCGGAAGCGGAGTACGCACCTCTGGTGGATCGTCTGCATGGGCAGGTCATCAAGATCTCGCCTACCTCAACCAACTACATCAATCCGATGGATCTGAACCTGGACTATTCGGATGATGAAAGCCCGCTGTCCCTCAAGTCTGACTTTATCCTCAGCTTGTGTGAGCTGATCGTGGGCGGTAAGGACGGATTGCAGCCGGTGCAGAAAACCATCATCGACCGTTGTGTGCGTCTGGTCTATCAGACCTACCTCAATGACCCGCGCCCGGAGAATATGCCCATACTGGAGGACCTATATAACCTGCTCCGTTCACAGGAGGAAAAGGAAGCCCAGTATATCGCCACGGCCCTTGAAATCTATGTAACCGGCTCCCTCAATGTGTTCAATCACCAGAGCAATGTGGACATCAATAACCGCATTGTCTGCTATGACATTAAGGAGCTGGGCAAGCAACTCAAGAAAATCGGTATGTTGGTGGTCCAGGATCAGGTGTGGAACCGCGTTACCATTAACCGCGCTGCCCACAAGTCCACCCGTTATTACATCGACGAGATGCACCTGCTTTTGAAGGAGGAGCAGACCGCCGCTTATACGGTGGAAATCTGGAAGCGATTCCGCAAATGGGGCGGTATTCCGACAGGTATCACCCAGAATGTCAAAGACCTTTTGAGCAGCCGCGAGGTGGAGAACATCTTTGAAAACTCCGACTTCGTGTATATGCTCAACCAGGCAGGCGGAGACCGTCAGATTCTCGCCAAGCAGCTGGGCATTTCCACGCACCAGCTTAGCTATGTGACCCACTCCGGTGAGGGCGAGGGCCTGCTGTTCTATGGCTCCACCATCCTGCCCTTCGTTGACCACTTCCCGAAGAATACTGAGCTTTACCGCATTATGACCACCAAACCCCAGGAACTGAAAAAGGAGGATGAATAACTATGAAACAGAATATTTGCGAACTTGATACCATGATTTTTTTCCGTGAGGCATTGGAGGCTCACGAATTCATGTTGCTTCCGGTAATGGCCTCCGCTGTTGTTGAGTGTCGTACCGCTGACAAAGAACTCAAAACCTTGAATGAGGATGGCGAAATTGGTCTTGCCCGTCTCTTTTCGATTTGGGCGAATATGATGTGTGCCCCTGGTGCAGCAACCATTGTAGGGTGCAGACCTATCACAATGCTCTCTGAGATTCTGGCGCAAGTCCATGCGTATCTCACCGTGCATCCGCTATATGATCCGGAAGGTTTGGCCCTCTATGTGGAGCTGCACCACATGATGGATGCCATCCTAATGGGTGATTGGTTTGAATAAAGAGCCGCGCCTGCGCTTTACTGATGAGGAACGGGCTGACCCTGCACTGGAAAAGCCGATCCGCAAAACGGAGAAAGCTACGGCCAGAGCAGATAAGGCGCAGGCCAATATTCCAAAGAAAAAAGTCAGACAGACGGTCATTGACCCGGACACCGGGAAAAAGACCTCGAAGCTGACCTTTGAGGACAAGAAAAAACCACCTTCCAAACTTTCTCAAGGGGTTAAGGAAGCTCCCGTCCATCTGGTCGCGGGCAAGTTTCACAAAGAGATCCGGGAAACAGAACAGGACAATGTGGGCGTGGAAAGCGCCCACAAGTCCGAGGAGGCGGTGGAGACCAGCGCTTATCTGGTGCGGGAGGGCTATCGCAGCCACAAGCTGAAGCCGTACCGCAAAGCAGCCCAGGCCGAGCAGAAGCTGGAAAAGGCAAATGTAAATGCCCTGTACCAGAAGTCCCTACGGGAAAATCCTCAGTTTACCAGCAACCCTCTCTCCCGCTGGCAGCAAAAACAGAGTATCAAAAAGCAGTATGCCGTCGCCAAGCGCACCGGTCAGACTGCCGGAAATACCGCCCAGGCTGCGTCCAAAACCGGAAAAGCCGCAAGGACGGTAAAAGAAAAGGCACAGCAGGCAGGGGCATTCGTCATGCGCCACAAGAAGGGCTTCCTGATGGCAGGGGTTTTTTTCCTCATCGCCTGTATGCTGATGAATACCATGTCCTCCTGCTCTATGATGGCACAGAGTATTGGTTCTGTAATTTCCGGCACTACCTATCCATCGGATGACCCGGAAATGCTGGCGGTGGAGGCAGATTATGCAGACAGAGAAGCTCGGTTGCAGGAGAAAATCGACAACATCGAAAGCAGCCACCCAGGGTATGACGAGTATCGCTATAACCTGGATATGATTGGCCATGACCCCCATGAGCTTGCGGCGTTTCTCTCTGCTGTCTTGCAGGGCTATACACGCCACAGCGCACAGGCAGAGCTGGAGCGTGTGTTTGATGCACAGTATCAGCTCACGCTGAGAGAAGAAATTCAGATTCGCACTTACACTGACGAAGATGGGGATGAGCATGAATATGAATATCGTATTCTCCATGTAACTTTAACAAGCCGTTCCATTGCCTCTCTTGCGCCAGAACTACTGACTCCGGAGCAGATGGAGATGTACCAGGTCTACCGACAGACTATGGGCAATAAGCCGCTGTTGTTTGGTGGCGGTTCTCCCGATACAGGTGTTTCTGAAGATTTGACTGGTG
>OHNQ01001263.1_pt1 | contig 10994 bp, 9 predicted proteins | sample 1569621 | NCBI WGS metagenome assembly OHNQ01 (sample SAMEA3879516, study PRJEB24766) | human gut metagenome | biome: human-associated habitat; feature: feces | place: USA | collected 1985/1987
CCCGTAATCAGTTGATCGTCCTGCGCCCCAGCCGTGTCCTACCCTAATGGGTAGGACATAACTGAGACTGACAACCATTATACCTGATTACCAATAAAGTTCCTAATTTCACGGTAGGTATAAAGAGTTGTTTACCCTCTATAATGTTATGTCCGTCGGTTATGCCGAGTCGTTCAATCGCAAAGGTAGCATAATTTTCGTAATGTATGTGTCACAAATATAGGTATTATTCTTGATAACTCAAACAAGTATTAGCGCAAAAATTAAGGTTAGCTTTTTTATTTGCGTCAATGAAACGGAAAAAGCAACGACGCGACGAAATACTTCTTCAAAAAATAGTACTGCGGATCAAAGAGCTCCGTAGTATTCATGGGCATACACAAGAAAAACTGAAAGAGGCAACCGGACTGAATATTCCAAATTTAGAAACAGGCGAGAATTTTCCTAACCTCACGTCTATTGCTATTATTTGTAGGTATTACAATATTTCTTTGGATGAATTTTTCGCTCCAATGGAATACCCGCCTAAAAAAGAATAACCATATGATATAAAGAGACGGAACATTATGTTCCGTCTCTTTTTTGTATGAATCAAACCGGCGTTGCTTGATTTCCGTTCGTCTCCGGCCGCCCCTCACCGACATTTTCGAGGATGTCCGTTCGGGCCGGCCGGAGCCTCGGGGCAGGGTTAGAGCAGCTCGCGGGAGTTCCGGTCGTTGTGCAGACGGTTGATCTCTTCGCGGTAGGTTTCGAGGTGCCACCGCAGAATGTTGTCCGCATAGGCGGTTGCGGTCATACGGTCGGGTCCGATCTTTCGCACGACGTCCAGTATCTTGCGCTTGGTTTCGGCATCGACATAGATCGCCGCGCGGAAGCGGATCTCCGTGCGGGCCATGAACCTCCGCTCGAAATCGGGAAGCAGGATTCTCCTGCGCCGTTCGGCGGCTTGCGGAGCCTCGTCGGAATCCTCCACCGTCTTTATGATCCGCTCGTCGAAGGGCGGCGGGTCGGCGTCGAGAATCGACGGGGTGTTGCCGATGGCACGGCGTACCAGCTCTTCATCGATCACGGTTTTCTTCGTCATGGTATGCAGTCTGTTTTGTGCGAATGAACGGTCGGCGACGAACGAAAAGGCTTTACGGCCCAGCTCCGTTCGAGCGATCATTCATTCACGAATTTGTCGGAAAATGTTCGCGGCGAATCGGTCTTGTCGGCTCGCACGGGCGGAAGCACGGCGGCGGACGATCCCGCATCCGTTCTTTCGTGCTTCCGTCCGCAAGATAATACGCCATCGTGGCCCCCGAAGCGGCTGGCCGCTCCTGACCGCCGGAGGCCGTCCGAAGGGTTTGCCGCTCTCGCCGCAGCGTCGTAATATTGCACCTTGAAAACCGTGTGCTGCCGGAGTGATCCGCGTAGGATTTTCGATGCGGGGAACGAGCGATCCGCAGTGCGGCGTTTTGTTCCCGCAGCGGGAACAGCGAGCTGTACCTTTGTATGCCGAAAAGGTTTTCGGCATACAAAGGTGCTCGCCCTGCGGGGCCGCGGCATACGGTAATGTAAAACCCTTTAAAACGAGAGAACGATGAGAAAGAACCGCGCATCGGACAACAAGAGCCGCAAATACTCCTTCCGCCTGACCGAGGAGCAGCATATCCGCTTCGAGCGGATGCTGTGAAGGGCGGGCTTGGAGCACAACCGCAGCCGCTTCATTGTCGGGCGAATCTTCGACGAGACGTTCCGTGTGGTCAGGGCCGACCCCACGAAGCAACGCTACATCGTCCGGCTGAACGAGTACATCGCCCAGATTTCCCGCGTTGGGAACAACTACAATCAGGTCGTCAAGGCGATCAACACGTACCTCTCGCGCAACATGCTGCCCCGCCAGATCGACACGCTGGTAGCCTGCACGCGAGAATTGAAATCTCTTTCGGAGCAGGTGTCGGAGCTGACCAGACAATTGCGGGAGGAGTGGCTGATAACAGTAATTAATAATAAAAATTAACTATCGATAATTTTTTAAGATGTAGTTTTCGTATCACTCTCCTGCACATTTGGATGAAAGTCTGAAATGAACTTTTTGAAAATACGAAAATCGGCATATCATACAAAATAGTCTAGCGGCATTTCCGTGACGAACTGATGGACGAAGAATTTGTCAATGTAATTTTTGAACGATAGGAGTTGGTAAGTGAAATATAAACCACACTACATATCGCTTTTATACTAGGAAGCGGTGGTCATACAGGCCTATGTCGGTATTAGTAGCGATAGGGCGCAGATGATTGGTTGAGGGAAAAATGAAAGTGTAAAAAATAACAGATCGGAGACTGTAAATTAAAGTGTGTCAAGTAAAGGAAAAAGAAAATATTAACTTTACAGACACACTTTAATTATGAGTAATTCATTTGATTTTGAACAGTTCAAGGCGAATGCCATTGAACAATTGAAGGCCGGTGTTCCTCTTTCCGGCAAGGAAGGAGTATTGGCACCTTTGTTGGAGAATCTGCTTAACAGCGCCCTTGAAGGAGAGATGGACAGCCATCTGGAAGGCAGTGAACGCGAGTGGGGTAACCGCCGCAACGGTCACATGAGCAAGCAGGTGCAGACCTCGATGGGCGAAGTGACAATAAACACACCGCGCGACCGGGACGGCACTTTCGATCCTCAGGTTGTACGCAAACGCGAGAAGATCCTTGCGGACTCACTTGCGGACAGAATCATAGGCCTGTACGCCATCGGTAACAGCACAAGAGAGATAAGCGACATCCTAGAAGAGCAGTTCGGCAACCGCATATCGGCAGAGACCATCAGCAGCATTACGGATCGTGTCCTTCCTGAGATACAAAGCTGGAAACCCCGGCCTCTGGACCGGGTGTATCCCATCGTATGGCTTGATGCGGTACATTACAAGGTAATGGATGAGAAGAACCATCCAGTGACACAAGCCATCTATAATGTACTGGCCCTTACATGCGAGGGAAGGAAAGAGCTTTTGGGCATGTACATATCCAGGAGCGAGGGAGCCAACTTCTGGTTCGGTGTCCTTACGGATCTCCAGAACAGAGGAGTCCAGGATATCCTCATCGCCTGCATGGACGGTCTCAAGGGCTTTCCCGATGCGATTGCAAGCGTCTTTCCGGAGACAACGGTCCAGCTTTGCATCGTACATCAGGTACGCAACTCAATCAAGTATGTCGCCAGCAAGAATCAGAAAGAGTTCATGAGGGATCTGAAACTTGTATATCAGGCCGTCAATAAGGATGCCGCAGAGAAGGCTCTTGACGACCTTGAAATCAAGTGGGGCGAGGACTATCCGATTGTCATCAAGAGCTGGCGAGACAATTGGGATCGTCTGACCGCCTACTTCCAGTACTCACAGCATATCAGAAGGATAATATACACTACAAACACCGTAGAAGGCTATCACCGCCAGCTACGCAAGGTAACCAAGAACAAGGGCGTGTTTACATCTGATACCGCCCTGGAAAAACTTGTCTATCTTGCATTTACGAGGATAAGGAAGAAGTGGCCCCAACCGGTACAGAATTGGGGGCAGACGGCCCAGCAATTGGCTATCCTATTCCCGGACAGGTTCAGGATCTTAGCCTGACAACATCTTTTGTTTGGAGTTCTTTGACGATATTGATAACTTAGCAGAGCTGTTTTGGAACCTTCAATATTCCAAAACAGCTCCGAAATATAACTTGACACAGTTTAGTTTACACTACCACAGATCGAGTTTACACGCACAAGTCAAGTAATTATTACTTGACTTGTGCGTAAATTAATTTTTACGATTCCTCTTTTCAAATTCTTGTTTCAGCTTATACAATTCAGATTTGGGGTCTGCAATATCTGCTCGATAGTTCTTGTAAAACATTAATATTTGTTTTAATTTAAGATTATCTGTAAGACTATCAATGTCTGTAAAATTATTTTTAAAGATAATAGGCATTATCTCTTCCTTTTCCTCTTCTGATAATTGTAACATTGCTTTTCTCCATTCTGTTGTATAGCCAAGATATTCAAAGAAAAAGCGGAACAGCAAAAATGTTTCAGGCATTATTAACAGCTCCATGAACTCATTTTCATTTCGGCCGAACGCTTTCTCGAAAAATGATACTCCACGTCCTATCTTTCCTTTTGTAGCATTCAAAATAGCTTGCACAGCACGTATATATTTACGATTCCAATATTCGCCAATATAGTCTCTATCGTGGCTGTGTTCACCTTTGATAGGGTGATATTTCATCGGGAATGAATAAATACTAATATTAAGTTCCTCACATAAGTCAACATTCACCCGCATTCGATGATAAAGGTCTTTTGGATGCTCTTTAAAATTATAAAGCAAATAGTTGGAGAAATCTTTAATACCATGTTCTACACTCATCTTTAACGCTTTTGTATATGCTTTTTCCGTTTTGACATCATCAAATGCAATACGCAATGGACGAACAGGCACCTGAGCCAGCAAAGAAACGATGTCTTCCGTAAACAACCTTGCATCTACACCTTGATTGAAATCAACGTAACGACTACGTCCTTTCTGATTTGCATATTTCTTTTCAAAATATGGTGCGAAATCTTTGTACGTGCGAATTAATGCTTCTTTGGTGCAGGTTATGGGCGATAATAAACCATTTTCTTCTCTCAATCGATAAATGTATGTTCTGACCTCTTCACTAAGACGCCTCATTTCGTTTATTTCTTTTAAGAGCTTCCAGCATTTTCTAATATATCCACGGTCGTTCATCCCGAGACGAAGATTACGAATAGCTATCTCATATTGGTTCGGCTCAATATATTTTGCACCTGGAATAAATCCGCACGAGCGAATATCCTCTACGATTTTAGATAAATCTTTTGAGGCAAGTACATTATTATCCATAAGTAAGAGATTTTGTTGATCCCCATATAACCTTCTAGTTCGTTCTATCCTTTCTTTTAGAGGAAGATAAGACTGAAAATTAGGCTCTAAAATCGGTACAGCACAGAAAGGACATTTACGAATACAACCGCGTGTGGCATAGCTGAAAAATGCTCTGCCATCTACATATTCATAATCTATTTCTTCCAATATGGAGTAATCCAATGGCAATTCATCAATTACATATGGATTGTCCTCATCAATATCTTTATAAGGTGTGTGAAGTGTTCCGCAATGTGGTTTAATGCCTGTTGCTTCTTCAATTTCTTTGGGCTGAATAGAGGCCAATACTCCGCCCACCATAATATTTCGTATATCCTTAACTAAATCCTTAGCAAAAAGAATGGTTTCGATAGTTATAGACCAATAAAATGTGAATAGTGTAGTAACACCTATCCAGTCCCACTTAGGGTGTTTCAGGTATACTTTCTTATGATAATAGTCCTTGTAATAGTCAACCCACGGTGCTAGTAAAATACCATAAGCAGAATCTTCAAGTCCTATTTTATCAATATCAGTTTTTCTTCGATACTTAATGTATGTAGCTATCTTATCTGAGCGTAATTTCCAGTTAATGGTATTATCCATTCGACTGAGTTTTTCAACACAATCACTTGTTATGTCATTAATTAAAAATTCTTTTAAGTCGCCTTTATAAAAAACAACATTGTCACCCCTTAAACGAAAATATGTGGCTAATTTCATTAAGCCTATTGGAGGGAACTTGTTTTTATAATTAGGTTCTAATAAAAGTATATTCCGATTCATTTTGTTATATAGTCTTCAATATTGCTGATAAGCGCCTCTCGCAAGTATTCATCTGCAATAGCATTACCAATTGCGGTGTAAATTTTACTAATCAACTTCTTCTCATTTTTTGAGTATCTAGAGTAGATAGGCTTGTCAGTCCTATATCGAGTCTTAGTCTCTTTAACAGTCTCATTAACAGATTTCTCGGAATCCGTCTCTAGCTGTTTCTTTTCTTTGATTAGCTCCGAAGTTTCAAAATGCTCAAGAACCGCCTTTAGAGGCGAATCTTTTAAGGAAATCTTTGCCTTAACGTTGGCCAATAGCTTTTGGGCTTGTTCTTCTTTCTTCTCTTGTTCCTCTAAACGGCGATGCAAATCATCTCGTTCCTTTTGACTGATATAGCCATTCTTCTCCTTATTTTGAATGGTTACTCTCAATTCTTTCCCCTTGGCGATAGTAGATGTACTTGAACGTAATCGTTGGGCATCATAACAAAGTTCTTTAAGTTTGAGGAAATCTTGCCGAATTTTTTGCTCAAACTCCACACACTCCTTACTTTCACCAAAGTAATCCCGTCTGGAGTTTGGAATTAATCCTTTGCTAAGCGCATGAATTTCACCGAAATAATAGAAAGAAAAGCGTTGATCTTCTGTTTTCGTAAAGAACTTCTTGCATATTTCCTCATCTCCTATCTGTATATTCTCTTTACGCAAGCGTATGCCTCTGGCAAGATTCTTGGGCTTCATCTGCCCTTTCAAAGTGGAAATAGAATACCATCCCCAATAGATGATTGAGCCAGAATCATCTTTTGCCATCAAGAATTTCACATCAATGATGTCATCGACTTTTTTCTTGCCTCCATTGTTGTCCTCGTAGATGGCTCCTGTATATGGTTTATAGATTTGGTCATTGTTAACAAAAATATTGTATGTGTCAACAGTCAAACCGTTCTCTTTCTTGAAGTCATTTATCTTTTGACGGAAGATGAAAGAAGATGAGATGTCAACAGGAGCAACCATGGACAGGTAATCAGTGACACTTTCCACATCAAGTAAATCATCTGATGATACATCTTCCATTATAACATTAAAATAATGCGCATCAATACTTTCTTTTTCGGTTTCCACCTTGGTTACTTTAGAGAGAACGTCTGTCGCCTCTTCACTATTCTCCCGGTCATTGATGATATATTTTAAGAGGTCTGCATCCCACGTCATAACAGACTTGACGGGCTCTCCATAATATGAGGTTTCGAAAATCAGTTTTGAACAATAACCAAGGCCACCTAAACGACCGATGCCACGAAAGCCCTTATCCTCACCTCGCTTTTTAGTCGAATGTGCGATGTTTCGCAGTATGGCCATCACTTGATTCTGTGGTATGCCTGTCGCATTATCATGAACAGATATAGTTCTTTCATCCGCATCAATTCTTACATGAATGGTCTCCTCGCCTTTTTTGAGAAGATTATGATTAATTGCTTTATCCACTGCATCTGCCGCATTTTGGATGTACTCTCTGTAGATGAATCTACAATCTTCATACATTCCAAGTGTCAAAGATTCTATGACATCTTTGCCTATTTGTGGGTGGTTTGTATTCATCTTGTCATTCATAATATTTATAAATTGGCAATGGGAAGTTCACGTTCAGCATAGACCGGAATACAGGATTTTGGATAATATACTCCCCCTGCTTTTGTCGCGTCAACATAGTTTTGTAGACTTGCGGTACAAAACGAAAATCTTCCTTTGTTATTTCAATAGCATTTGTACGGCCAAATGCCTGTGTGGCGCAGTTACCTTTTACTCGTTTACGGATGTCGCTTACAAACTGCTCTGCACCAAACAGTACTATACCTAAAGAACGCCCACGTTCAGTAATATCAAGTAGTTGACGCAAAATAGGAGACGAATTTGGCACATCGTTTGACGCATATTTGTTTAACTCATCGATAAAAATAATAATCCTATCAGGAATGTCTTCATCCAGACGTACGGATGGCCCAAGTTTCAGGTTATATACAGCACGCATAACGTCTCCGAACACAAATCCCTGCGACTCTTCATCCAATTTTGCCACATCAATAACCATTATATCGTTTTTCTTGATTTGGCCGATTTTATCTCTCAAACGAACGCTCTTGCCATCATTGCCTAATTTTTCCGTAAACATCTGCCGACATTTTTGGAAACTCTTATTAAATAGACGATAGAACTTACGCCAACTTAGAACAGAGATTTCCTTCCCAGCTCCAGAACTCTTTCCCTGGCTCTGCGTTTGTTCTAAAAGAGCTTGCCTAAAATCATCCCAACATCCTATACCATTAAATTTTCCACCATTGGAAATAATGAAGTTGATGATTGATTCTATCGTATCATTAGGGTCGTCTACATTGGCAAATAAGAGATCTAGGCATTCTTTGTCCTCATCTGTTTCAAATAGATATTTATATTGAAATGCTTTTTGGGTGTGTAAGCGATCTTGAATCGTTGTTCGTTTTTCGTATGTGTATGCTGTGTAATCTTTGGAATAAGGGTAATAGTAGCTCACTTGTTTAAAAGCAGACATCTCCATACCCAATATGTCATAGATAGGTTTTATTTGTTTCAACTCATCTTCGCGCTCATTCATTTCGTCAATTTTAAGTAAATCCGTGCCTTTGACATTCATCATGATGAAAGCTACAGATTCGTTCTTTTCTTTCATGGCCATATCTTGAATGGCTTTCATCAAAAACATCGCATACGAGGTCTTTGATGCCAATCCAGAAATACCGGAGATGTTCAGATGAGCACCTTCTGGCCCAATTAAAAAGTGTGAATTGAAGTTGACTGGCAAAATCTGTTCGTTTTTACCTTCATACATTTTGATGTAACCAGCGGGGATGGGGTTCTTCACCTGATCTAGGCCAAGCGCCATCTTGATTTCTTCTGCTGTAGCTAAATATACTTTTTTACCCTCTTGCACAGGAATATATACACCGGCAGTATTGCCAACAACCTTGCATTTTACATAATTCATACCTATACGGTCAGTATATGATTTAGAGTCAACATCACCAAAATCACTTGAAATGAAACCAGCTAATGCACTTGGAGAATCTGTCATGTGAGAAATTTCTTCGACAACGCCAAATGTCTTTGAATTATTGATATGCTCAACAGCAACAACATCAAAAGGCTTTAATTTTAAGTCCTTCTTAGTCCAAAATGTAAAGTCTTCTATTGTTGAAGGTTGTTTTTCAGTAGCAATAATTTTTCCTATTATGTCCATAACCTAATTAAAATAAATTCAAAAAATAATAGTCGCTTTTGAACCGGCTTTTGCAATAACATTCAGTCATGTAAACAGGGTACAGGTGATTTGCCCATCGTGCATCCGTACCATAACATACAGGATTACGCTCATTGATAAGATTAGCTGTGATTGTGTCAACCTCATCAGATGATAAACCATATTCAGTCTCTTTTCCTGTCATTAACATTTTCTCCACCTTGAGAATGCCTGCATATGGAGATTCTGTTTTGCCAATGTCTCGAATGCGTACATACCAAATAGCAAAATTCACGTTGCCCCATTGTTCTCCTGGCTGCCAAAGGAAAGCCGGCGTACGATGATAGAGAGGTAATCTTGCTATCTGTCCGGCACTACTTTGGTCTTTATTGTCTTTCATTATGTTAGGGTTAAACTTTTTCGAAACACCAATAACATGACGATAATTGTTGCGGATATGAGCTAAATCTTTGAAATTACCTGTTTTCATGGGTTTATACTGAATAGAGCCATCTTTAATAAGGTAGCTGTCTTGATTCAAAAGATTTTTGCTTACAAGGTATGAAACAATACGTTTTTCACATTCTATCATCTCATCTTGTATTTTTGCTATACCTTTATTCTCAAAAGTTTCATTTTCATTGAGCTTAGTTAGATAATAAAGGATTCTTTTTAATTGAACTTCTGCATTGACCCTCTGCAAGCGTTCATTTAATTTATTGCAAAGATTACGGAAGAATACATCATTGTCCATACCTTCTCCATTGGCTGTTACAGGTAAACAGAGGACAGGGTATGATTCTTCATAAACATGCTGAAAACTCTTGAATGCATTATTCTCATGCATTTCTCTGCCACAACATGCCACGGAAATTTGCCCGCTTACTATCGGAAATACCTTTTTGTCATACTGAATGTCGTCAACCTTATATACTCGGCGAGAACCATCCAGAAAGAATTTGAATAGAGGCGCACCTTGCAGACAGATTTTTGCTCTTTGTCGCATATTTCTTGGCATTGGATCATGAACGTCTTCTGCATACTCTTTCAGGTTGATATATCCCATTTCGGCCTCTCCGTACTCAATAGCAGGTGTGGTTATCGTGTCATAGCAGTATTTGAATGAGGTGAAACACGTACCTTGTGTTTCTTCTGCAATGTATTTCAGTAATTTGCCCATATATCTCATTTGACACTGTTAATATCAAGGTCCTTTATCACAATCACACATTATCGGATATCTGTCAATTCAGATAAAAGAAATAGATTAGCCATATATCTGCATCGGAATATATTCTCGTAGTCAACTTCCCTCTGGTCTATTTTATAATGGGAAGTGGGGAATGATACAGAGAGCGAGCTACCGAATAATATGTTTCTCATTACAAGCCTCGCAACTTGGTGAATGCGCTGTAGTGTTCGACGCCTATGCGTCAGGGGCTTGTCGCTATCATCTTTCGCTTGGAATCCGTATTTGTGTTCTAGTACCCGGTATGGCACTTCCTGATGATTGACGACTTTATCTTTTCCTATCCAAGTTAGCGTTGGCATATATTTACTATTTCCTGTTAATCAATCATTTATAATTCATTCGAAAAATCTTGCAGTTTCAATCGGCAGTTTCGAATTCGGTCAATGTCGTTTCCTTTGACAGCTTTTGTGTCAGCGTTTTGATTATCGATATTTACTATAAAGATAGGGAAAATTTCCGATATATAAGAATTTAAAGTGTCAATATTTAATCAATCATAAAATAGCAGTAAGAATAGAGCCGTTGAATAGCAGATTCGGCAGCTTCTCATCCATGTCATGTAAGACTTGCAAATTCAAGAAATTAACATTATCTTTGTATTGTAGTATGGAGAGGTATTGAAGCGCAAATCAACTCCGGCGCATCGGTGACCTCGAGATCGGAAAAATCTCGCAAACTATTGATACATAACGGAAAGAAATCGGAGGTTCGATTTCCGTTTTCCGCTCCAAAGCCAAGACGATGAAGGCCAAACTACGGGAAAACCCCGCTGGAATGCATTCCAGC
>OHNQ01001266.1_pt1 | contig 10985 bp, 10 predicted proteins | sample 1569621 | NCBI WGS metagenome assembly OHNQ01 (sample SAMEA3879516, study PRJEB24766) | human gut metagenome | biome: human-associated habitat; feature: feces | place: USA | collected 1985/1987
CAGGCGGGCAACGCCGGTCTCGCGGGCAGCCTTTGCCACGGCAGCAGCCACGGCCTCGGCCACACGGGGGTCGAACGCGCCGGGGATGATGTTCTCCTCGCTGCGGTCGGCATCGGTGATCAGGTCAGCGATGGCATAGGCGGCGGCCAGCTTCATCTGATCGTTGATGTCGCGGGCGCGGACGCTCAAAGCTCCCTTGAACAGGCCGGGGAAGCACAGCACGTTGTTCACCTGATTGGGGAAGTCGCTGCGGCCGGTGGCCATGACGCGGACGCCGCCGGCCTTGGCCTCGTCGGGCATGATCTCGGGGGTGGGGTTGGCCATGGCAAAGACGATGGCATCCTTGTTCATGGTCTTGACCATCTCGGTCGTGACAGTGTTCGGTGCAGAAACGCCGATGAATACATCCGCGCCCACGAGCATATCGGCGAGCGAGCCTGCCTTGCGGCTCAGGTTCGTGACCTCGGCCATCTCGGTCTTGATCCAGTTGAGGCCCTCGCGGCCCTTGTAGATCGCGCCCTTGCGGTCGCACATCGTGATATCCTTGAAGCCCGCGGAAAGCAGCAGCTTCGTGATGGCGATGGCCGCCGCGCCCGCGCCGGACGTGACGATCTTCACGTCCTCCTTCTTCTTGCCGACGACCTTGAGCGCGTTTGTAAGGCCCGCCAGCGTGATGACGGCGGTGCCGTGCTGGTCGTCATGGAAGATGGGGATGTCGCACTTTTCTTTCAGCTTGCGCTCGATCTCGAAACAGCGCGGCGCGGCGATATCCTCAAGGTTGATGCCGCCGAAGCTGCCGGAAATGTTGTAGACGGTCTCGACGAACTCGTCCACATCCTTTGTCTTCACGCAAATGGGCAACGCGTCCACATCGCCGAAAGCCTTAAACAGCACACACTTGCCCTCCATGACCGGCATACCGGCCTCGGGACCGATGTCGCCAAGGCCCAGAACGGCGCTGCCGTCGGTGATGACTGCCGCGGTGTTCCAGCGGCGCGTGAGCTCATAGCTCCTGCTCGGGTCCTTCTGGATCTCGAGGCACGGCTGCGCAACGCCGGGCGTGTACGCAAGCGCCAGGTCGTCTTTCGTCTTGACCGGCACGCGCGTCACCATTTCGATCTTGCCCTTCCACTCGCCGTGGAGGCGGAGCGATTCTTTTGCATAATCCATAACATTACCCCTCCGTTTGAATCGTTTTATCACCCTTTGGATGATGCAAAAGTATACATTTTCCGCCAGAAAAGTGGAAATACGAATCAATTATCTGCCATATAAGGATTTTATATATCCCCACTCAAGAGGAGGCTAATATGAATATCAGCTACGACAGCTACCGCGTTTTCTACTATGCAGCGAAGTATAAGAGCTTCTCAAAGGCCGCTGCCGCGCTCTATAACACCCAGCCGAATGTCACTCGCATCATCCGCAGGCTCGAAGCCGAGCTGGACTGTGCGCTGTTCTTCCGCTCGGCGCAGGGCGTGCGCCTGACACCGGAGGGGGAAAAAATATTCGCCCACATCGCCATCGCCTTTGAAAACATCGAGGCTGCCGAGGCGGAGGTCTCCTCTGACCGGAGCCTGCAAAGCGGCATCCTCCACATCGCCGCGAGCGGCCTTGCGCTGCGTGGTTGCCTTTTGCAGGTGCTCGCGCAGTACCGCAGCGAATATCCGCGCGTTCGCATCTATCTGACGAATCACTCGACCCCGCAGGGCCTTGCGGCCGTGCAGAACGGTCTTGCCGATTTCGCCGTCGTGACCGAGGGCTCCGTCACCCCCGACTCCCTCATGAAAAAGCAGGTCGGCGAAATTCAGGAGATCCCCATTTGCGGCGCCGCCTTCGCCGAGCTGACACATGAAACCGTATCGCTCAGCCGCCTCGTGGACTATCCTATCGTCGGCCTGACCGAGGGAACGTCGTCCCACGACTTCTACTCCCGCCTCTTTCTGTCGCACGATCTTCCCTACAACCCTGATGTAGAGGTCGAGACCATCGACCAGGTGCTGCCGGTCGTGCGCAGCAACCTCGGTATCGGATTCGTGCCGCGCGAGATGCTCTTCGGCGAGCCGGAGCGCACCGGTATCTTCCCCATCGCGCTGAGCGAACCCATCCCGCCGCGCAGCATCTACCTCTTCCAGCGGAAAACCCAGCCGCTGAGCATTGCCGCCAAGCGATTGCAGCAAATGCTGCTCGAGCCCTCTTTGCAGAAGGCGGCGCACTGACAGCCCACGCCGAACAAAAAAGATTTTTCTATAATTACGCCTCAATCGATCACGCTTTAATTGATCAAGGCGAGCACATGTATGGCATTGAAAGATCATTCTCTGGACGATAAGATCACCGCAGCAGCAAAGGCGAAATTCCTCGACACGGGTTACACAGGTGCGTCTCTGTGGAAAATCGCGGAGCATGTGGGCGTGACCGCGCCGTGCAGGTTCATCGATTCAGGCCGCAGCGCCACGCAGACCGCTGCACTGTAGTCCTCCGTTTCGTCCCGGTCGATTGCTGTGAAGCGGATCTGATCACAAGCATAAACGGGAAAATTTCTGATCGTTTGTTGATCTGCGTATCGCCCATACTTTCTGCGCTGCTGAAGTCAATAAAAAGGGAGCTGCTTCTCGGTTAGAGACGCAGCTCCCTTTTTCAATTCAAAACTTTCGAAACCGTTCCCTCATCTCATCGTCCGTAAGCTCTCCGCGCTCCGCCTGTTCCAGCACTTGCATCGCTTGCGCAACGGCGGCGTTCCACTCATCCACGCTGATCTTCCCCCGGACCTTTCTCTGCTTTAACCGGTTGTAAGTGCGGTCATACTCCACGCGGGCCGGACTGCGGTTCGCCTTGCCCTGCGCCTCCTTGCGGTGCGCTCCCACTTTCCGGCAGGTGCGCTCCGTCTCACCCGGCGCAATGTTGTTGCAATAGCAGGTGTTGTAGCCCGCGGTCAGCAGAAAATATTTCCCGCAGTTGTGACAGCGCCGCGGCGCGTTCCCGACTGCCAGCCCGCGGTAAAACTCCGTGCGCAGAAAGTCGTGCAGATGGTTGAAGGTCGTCTTTTCCGCAACGAAAAATTCGCTCTCGTTTTCTTTCTGCATCATGGGAACGAAACCGACCTCTATGGAAAACTTCTGGTCAAAGTCCTCACCGAAAAGCAGCGCTCCCGTTCGGAGCATATCCGCGTAAAAGTAGGAGTACGCCGTTCCGTAAGCCGTGCTGTTTCTCCGCTCCAGCGGCTCAAAGTATTTCTCCGTCATGATCCTGAGCTGCAAACGAAGTGTCCGCACCCGATTCGCGAAGCGCTTCATGTCGTCGATCATGCGCTCGTACATCTCGCGCCCCTCCGAGTGCGCCTTTTGCACCTGCGCCCACTTGTCCTTCTGCGCGTAAAGCCTCTCCAGCGTGTGGTAGCTGAGTTCCGTGGCCATGTTCAGGTCCCGGTACACCGGCATGGTGAAGATAATATCCCAAACAGCGTTCATTTTCTTCTGCGCGGAGGAAACGGCGCTGTTCGTTTTTTTCGAGAGCAGCGCCCACGCTGCGGGAACAAATTTCTCCACGCGGCGGTCGATCTCGCGCAATACCTCTTCGTCCATGTTCGCGATATCCACACAGCACTGCCCAATGGGATAGCTCGTATCGCTGAGGTAAACGCGCCCATCATAGAAAAATGTGGTGAACTGGTCGTAGGTATGGGTGAATGGAATACAGATACGCTCTTCCCGCTCCGCCATAATGCCTCCTTGTATCCGATGGAGTGTTGACATTTACCTTAATGCGCCCAAAGCTATTGCTGGGATACTCTTCGTATGTTACGCTCATCGTATCAGATGGAACGCTGAAAATCAATCTTAGTAAAAGGAGGCATACATGAAATGTGCTGCTAAAAGAAAACCGCTGAACTGTTGCAGCAGCTCAGCGGCACGCCGCGTTTCGGAAAACGCAGACGCCATCTGCGAACAGTCTAACAGAGAGGCCTCCGAAACGCAAGGATCATTTCTCTGAATTCCAATACACGGAGGTAAATTTTTTGAAAGAGTCAACCTACAAAAACTATGACGACCTGCCGCTGTTCCTTAACGCGGCAATGGTCGCACGAGTACTCGGTGTCGCGCCGTCCAGCGCATACGAGCTGATGCACGGAAAGGACTTCCCCACGCTGCGCGTCGGCAGCCGTATGGTCGTGCCGAAAGAGAATTTCATCGAATGGGTCGGGCAGCACACGAAGGGCGGTGGTGATACGTGAGAAGAACAAAGCCGCCTGTCGGCTGGGAGCATGTAAAAAACTGCTTTCCCGTTCCGAATGAGCTGCTGGACTTCGACCTTTCTGCTGGTGCAGTTGCGGTGTACATCTACCTGCTGCGCCATGCGAACCGTAAAACGAATCAGTGCCATCCGAGTGAAGCGACCATCGCAAAGAAGCTCCACCTCTCGCGCAACACGGTCGCAAAGCATGTTCGTTTGTTGGAGGAACGCGGTCTCATCGTCACAGAGCGCACCAGCATCACCACACGGCGAGGTATCAAGAAAAACGGCAATCTGCTCTACACGCTTATCCCAATGCACGAGGTCATGGAGCGTTTCTATGAACGACAGCTCACAGCGTTGGACAGCGCAGCGGAGCGGCATCGTGTGCAGGCAATACTGTCCGCGCAGCAGGGTGCGTGAAAATGGTAGATAGTTCTCCTCTGCACTTCGACGCAGCGATGGCAAACCGTGAAGCTCGCCGGTGCGGCACAGGAACCAGCAGCGGGGCTGCGCGTTCCTGCGGGACCGCGTCGCCTCAGGACATCGACGCACAGTGCGTGCGTCGATGTCCTGAAGGCTCCCTGCTTTCCCCTTACATCTGCAAGAAGGATCGGCAAATAAGCCCATCGGGACTCCTCCACGTAATTCCCCTTGTTTGCCCGTGTGGGCCACTGTGTGCGATCCTGTTGGTGAGGTGGAGTGTGTGCCCGCCAAGCCCCTTTGAAACAAACGTTGCAACGTTTGTGAGCGATGTGTAAGAGAGCCTTACGAATTCTGTTCCGACGATGGAGAAATGGGCCTCTTAGAGTGAGTTTTCCCTCCTGACCATGCCCACTTTTGGAGAGTTTAGCCCCCTATTTACCCGTTCGATTTTAGTACAGACCGGCTATAATTTGTCAAGCTGAAATCTCATTTGGGATGTGAGGCGTATAGGCCTTGTTGTCTCTCATAACGGCGTAAATGATGGAGACCATCTTCCTGCAAGCGTGGCCCACGGACGCCATGTAGGGCTTCCCTTCATCCCGTTTTTTCTGAAAATAAAGCTTTAGCGCCGGATCGTGAAGCACCGCTGATGAAGCCGCCAGCCAAATGGCGTGCCGCAAATAAGGCGAGCCTCGTTTGGACATACGGTTTCTGACGCCGTTGTATTCGCCGGACTGCCGCATGGTTGGATCGATCCCCGCGTAGGCGGCAAGCTTTGCCGCGGAGGAAAAACGGCTGATGTCTCCGATCTCGCTGAGGATGTACGCGCCAAGGGTCGGGCCGATGCCGGTGATGGTGGTGATCGGTGTGTCCAGGGTATCCATGATCTCGGCGATCTTGCGATCCATTTCCCTGACCTGTTGTTTTAAGAAATCGAGGTGCTTTGCGTAAAGTCGGATCATCGTGCTGAAAACATCACCGGCCATGGCGAAGCCGAAGGAACCGCGCGCGAGCGCCTGAAGCTCCTGCGCTTTCGCCATGCGGAAACGCTTGTGGCTGGAGACTTCGATGAGATGACAAAGCTCCTCAAGAGGCATCTCGGATAATTCCTTTGGCGTAGGACAGGTTTGCAAAATCGCCATGGAGGTATCGCTAAACATATTGGTAAAAGCTGTTTCGTATTCAGGAAAGACTTGATCCAGCAGGGCAACGACCTTTCGCTTAACATCTGCCTGCATGGAAACGATGGCGTGCCGTCCACGGCACAGCTCTCTCAGTTCATAAATATTTTCGGGATGCAGGGTAGACTCGGAGAAGTGTCCAAAACGGATCACCTCCGCGATCAGCAGGGCGTCCCTCGGATCTGTTTTGGCCTGACGGATGTAGAAGCTGCGGATGGAGTTGGTCTGCACCGGGTTGATGACCTGAACGCGGAAGCCCTCCTTCTGAAGTCTGGTAAAAAGAGCGAGCCAGTAGTGTCCGGTGGCCTCCATTGCAAAGGAAACCTCGTCAAGCGGCAGCTTGGCCTTGGTGAGCATGGCCAGCAGCCGATTGTACCCGGAGCAGTTGTTGGTGAAGGAAAACGGCTTGATGATGACGGCACCCTCGCCGTCGATCACCGCTGCCTCGTGCTTCCTCTTGGCAATGTCGATGCCAACGATGTACATAGTATAGGCTCCTCTCGTGTTCAAATTACGGACATTCCTCGTGCTGCTGAAGGTCACAACCTGTTGCGAGATTAGAAGAAAGCGAGCCATCGCTTCGACATCCGGCTCATAAGTGACATCCCACAGGGCAGAGGTTCCAGTCTGTGCGCAGTAGACGTGGCTACAAAGATAGAAGCAGGAAATTCTTTGCCCGCATGAGGATATTATATCATCGCTCTTGAGAGCGTTGATATCGGTTTTGAAGGTGTTTTGTGGGGAGATATCCCCGTTCGAAAATATAACAAGATAAAGGGCCGCAGTCGCAAGCGCCCGCGGCCCGCCCACAAAGCCCCGCAGTGCGGGGCTTTTTCGCGCTTTCCAAAGCGCAGTCTATTTCAGCACATTTCAGAAAAACCGCAGTCTGGTTTCCAAAAAGGCACGGTGTTTCCGGCACTCGCGCCCCTTTTGACCGACGGCAAGGAAAGGAGAACACCGATGGAAGAAAAAGTGAAAAAGAAAACGACATTCTGGCTCCCGCCCGACATGATCGACCGCATGGACAGCTGGCTGAAAGCTGATAACTGCCGCAGCCGCAATGAATTCGTAGAAAAGGCTCTGCGGTTCTACATGGGCTATCTCGGCACGGAGGACAACACCGCCTACCTCTCGCAAGCCATCCTCACCGCCATTCAGGGTACGCTGGACGACAACAACAACCGTCTGCGGACGATCCTCTTCAAGTGCGCGGTGGAGCTGAATATGCTCTGCCACACCATCGCCGCCCACTTCCGTACCGATCCCATCCACACGCGGGAGCTGCGGGCCTACGCGGTGGATGAGGTGAAGCGCACCAATGGTCAGGTGAGTTTTGAAAACGCGGTGCGGAGCCAGCGCCGCATAGAGCCGGATGACACATGGCCCGGATCGTACTGATCTCGCCCTACCTCAAGGGCGGACAGAACGCCGCGAAGCTGGCGCAGCGTACCCGCTACGTCGCCACCCGTCCCGGCGTGGAGCTGCTGGCGGATGAGCGCAGTACACTCCCCGCCACAAAAAAGCAGCAGGAATTCATCGCACGGCTGCTGAAGTCCTTCCCCTCCTGCTGGGAGCTCATTGAGTATGAGGAGTATCTGGATCATCCCACCCAAGGCAATGCCTCCGCATTCATCCAGCAGGTGCAGGAAGACTACATGGAGGCACTGGATCAAAAGGAAAATTTCATCGACTACATCTCCCACCGCCCCGGCGTCCAGAAGGACGGCGAGCACGGGCTGTGGGATGCCAACGGTAAGGTAAAAAATCTCGCACAGGCGGTACGGGAGGTGGCGGAGCACACCGGAAATGTATGGACACCGGTGGTGGCGCTGCGCCGTGAGGACGCAGAGCGGCTGGGCTATGACAACGCGGAAAACTGGCAGGCGCTGGTGAACGCCTCCATCTGTGATATCGCAAAGGCGTATAAGATCCGACCGGAAAACCTGCGTTGGTATGCTGCGTTCCACCAGAAGCCAAATCAGGTGCATATCCACATGATTATCTTCTCCGCAGATCCAAAGGAGGGCTACCTCACCAAAGAGGGTATCCGGGAAATGAAATCCGTCTTTGCCAGACGGATCTACCACGCGGATCGGATGCACATCTACCAGCAAAAAGATACCGCACGGCAGGAACTCCAAGAACAGACCCGCAGGGCCATGGTGGAATGCATCGCGCAGCTGGAGCATGGCTCGATAGACAATCCAAGGATGGAGCAGCTCACCGAGGAGTTGGCAGAACGTCTGCTGACGGTCAAGGGGCGAAAGGTCTACGGCTACCTGCCGCCACGGACAAAAGCAATCGTGGATGCCATCGTGGAGGAGATCGCCAAGGACGAAAAGGTAGCGGCAGCATATACCGCGTGGCAGGAACTGTACGAGCAGGTCTGCCGTGACTACGATGAGAAGCTGCCCAAGCGTCTGCCGCTCTCGCAGCAAAAGGAGTTCCGGAGTGTCCGCAACATGGTCATTCAGGAAACATTGCAATGGATAGCGGAGCGGCAGCGGTACGCGGATGTGCGGAGAACTCCTTCCTCGCAGGAAGGAACTATCATCAAAAAGGATGTCGCAGAAGCCGCACCAAAGAACTCTGAGGTCACGGCATCTCTTGCGTCGGCGCAGCCCAGATCTGACCGTGCGGCGAGTGCCGCACCAGAAGATCCCAGCTCCGCTGACGCTGCCGCCTCCAAAGATACCGCGCCGCCCGTGGGCGAAATGACTCCGACGCACTCACAGCCATCCGGTCAAGCAGGGCAAACCGCACCGGCAGGATCAGATTATCGTGCTCCCACGGTGGGCGAAACCGTTGTGCGGATGCTGCATCACATGAGCAGAATTTTTGAGGACAACAGCAAGATCGACCAGATCCACCGCGGCTTGCAGATCGACCGCAAGCGCCGACAGGAATTGCAGCGCAAGCGGCTGGCAATGGGACACAAGCCGGATGATCACGAGGAGCAGACATTCAGATAAAAAAAGCTGCCGCAATTTGAATTGCGGCAGCTTTTTTTGAAGTCAGATCTGCGTTTGCGTCGGAACGAATTCCAGCTTGAGCGCCATTCCCATGCCTGCGGCAAGACGCTTGAGCGTCCGCAGAGAGGGATTGGCCGTTCCGCTTTCCAGCCTGCTGATGTCAGCCTGTGTAATGCCGGTAATGTCGGAAAGCTGCTTTTGCGTCATGCCATTTTCCTCACGGCCTTCAACAATGGCGCGCATGATCTGACGTTCCGGTTCCTGCGCATCCCACTCCGCACGGAACGCAGGGTCCTGCATTCTTTCGTTCAAAGTCTCACGAAAATTCTTCCCCATAAATCATGCCTCCTTTTTTTGATTAAAGTCTGCGCGATACCGCTTGGCACGTTCTATCTCGCACAGCGGGGTTTTCATCGTCTTTTTTACAAAGCCATTGGTGAGGATCACTCTGCGTTCCACCACTGCACAGCCTATACACTTGCCACATTCTTATTTGCACCTCATCATATGTGATAAAACACATATTGTCAACAGAAAGAACGACGATCTGAAAGGAAACATCATGAGCCAATTTATCTATTTCACGCCGGAGGAAAAGGCGCGGGCGCAGAACACGGATCTCGTGTCGCTGCTGCGCGCTCAGGGGGAGCGACCCGTGCGCTCTGGCCGGGAGTTCCGTACTCCCAACGATCCCAGCATCACCGTGCGGGGCAACAAATGGTTCGACCACTCCGCGCGCGTCGGCGGCTACGCCGTCAGCTTCGTCCAGCGCTATTACCGCCTCCCTTATCAGGAGGCGGTTTTGCTTTTGCTGGGCAAGAAAAATAACAAAACGTATGAGCAGGCAAAGCCCGCAAAGGAGGCTCCGAAGCCCTTCGCTCTGCCGGAACCTTACGGAACCATGCGGCGTATGTATGCTTACCTCATGCGTCAGCGCCACATTGACCGCGAGGTTATTTCCGCCTTCGTACATGAAAAGCTGCTCTACGAGGACAAGCATCACAACTGTGTCTTCGTGGGGCTGGATGACAGCGGTGAGGCCAAGCACGCGCACATCCGCAGTACCAACAGCGAGGGACGTGTGTTCCGCATGAACATTGAGGGCAGCGCAAGCGAGCACTGTTTTCATAAGAACGGCACAGACAAGTCCCTCTATGTGTTCGAGGCGCCCATCGACCTTCTGTCCCACATTACCCTCTATCCATACGGCTGGCAGGAGCACAGCTACGTTGCCTGCTGCGGGCTCTCCATCCAGCCGGTGCTGGAGCGGCTGCGGCAGAATCCGAAACTGGACATGGTGTATCTGTGCCTCGACAACGATGACGCGGGCAATGATGCCTGCGACCGCATGACGGATACGCTGGAGGAGATGGGCTTGGATGTGGAGCGGCTCTGCCCGGTGCGCAAGGACTGGAATGACGATCTCTGCGCCAAATTCGAGAGGAAGGAGAAAGACGCATGAACGAAAACGTATGGCCCCTGATTCTGCTTGGCGGCGGACTGCTGGCATTCTTGCTCGTAGTGTCCTTCCTCTCCAAGAACTATTCTCTCAACAACTTCAAGAACAAAACTGTCGGCGACGGTCAGCACGGCACGGCGCGTTGGGCTACTCCCAAGGAGATCCACACGACCTATCATGTGGTCCCGTTCCGTCCCCGCCGCTGGCGCAAGGGCGAGGATCTGCCTACGGTACAGGGCATCGTCCTCGGCAGTATGGGCGGCAGAAAGCGCAGAGATAAAAAAGGCGTGATTTCACAGGCCACTCACAAGCTGCTGGAGAGGCTCCGCCGTCCTACAGCAGGAAAAAAAGAAAAGCGAAAGCCGAAGAAAAAGAAAACGGCAGTTTCCAAAATCAAAAATGTGGTGGAAAATCAGCGGGATGTCCGCGCGCTGGTGGACAGCGATGATATCCATTGTCTTATGATCGGTGCTTCCGGCGTGGGTAAAACAGCGTACTTTTTATATGCAAATTTGGAGTATGCCAGCGCCAGCGGCATGAGCTATCTGGCGCTGGATACCAAGGGAGATTTGGCACGCAACTATGGAGCCATTGCCTCCCGGTATTACGGCTACAAGGTATCTGTCATTGACCTGCGCAATCCAACCCGCTCAGACGGCTTCAATTTCCTGACGCTGATGAATCACTACATGGATATTGCGCGCAAGCATCCGG
>OHNQ01001272.1_pt1 | contig 10951 bp, 7 predicted proteins | sample 1569621 | NCBI WGS metagenome assembly OHNQ01 (sample SAMEA3879516, study PRJEB24766) | human gut metagenome | biome: human-associated habitat; feature: feces | place: USA | collected 1985/1987
ACCCCGCGTTCATCAACATCGGCCTTCGCATCGGCAACGACAAGTTTTACCAGTACATGCTGGACTTTGGCCTGACGGAGAAGACCGGCGTCGACACCACGGGCGAGGCCAGCGGCTTCGTCAACAGCGAAATTAAATATTCGACGCTGGCGCTGGCGTGCTACGCCTTCGGCCAGAACTTCAACGTCACGCCTATCGCACTGCTGGCGGCGCAGTGCGCCTGCGTCAACGGCGGCTACCTCTATACGCCCTATCTTGTCGAAGAGATCACCGACCAGGACGGCAACGTCGTCTCCAAGCACGACTCCACGCCCATCCGTCAGGTCGTCTCCGAGGAGACGTCCGCGCTTGTGCGCGACATCATGGAGTATGAGGTCACAAGCGGCACGGGCAAGAACGGTCAGGTCGCGGGCTACCGCATCGGCGGCAAGACCGGCACGGCCGATAAGGTCGGCGGCGGCGTCATCGTCTCGTTCGTGTGCTTCGCCCCTGCGGATGACCCGCAGGTGATGATGCTCCTGACGCTCGACGAGCCGAGCAAGTGGACCGGTACCTACGTTTCCGGCGGTAACATGGTCGCCCCCGTGGCGAGTTCCGTCATGGGCGAGATCCTGCCGTATCTCGGCATTGAGCCGAGCTACACCGCTGAAGAGCTCGTCGGCGCGGATAAGACTGTGCCGAACGTCGTCGGCCTCAGCAAGGACGCGGCGGCCGAGCGCCTGAGCGCGAACGGCTTCAGCTTCCGCACCGTCGGCAGCGGCGATACCGTCACCGACCAGACGCCCGCAGGCGGCGCAATCGTACCGAACAGCGCGGAGATCATCCTCTACCTCGGCGCGGAGAAGTCGACTGACAAGTGCATCGTCCCGAACGTCGTGGGCGACAGCGCCGCGACCGCGAACCAGAAGATCGTGAACGCGGGGCTCATCATGGGCGTTTCCGGCGCGACGAACGCAAGCTCGTCCACGGTGCGCGCCATCTCGCAGAGCATCGCCGCGGGCACGGAGGTCGAGGCCGGTACGGTCGTGCGCGTCCAGTTCAGCGACAGCTCGGTGCGCGACTAAAGACAGCAAGACCCAATTCCGAAAGGAATTTTTCAAACGCAGTTATCTGAGCTTATTTCCGCATTAGAAGACAAAACGGTGCATGCGCCGCCTGACCTGATAGTCAGAGGCCTTGCGCTCGATTCCCGCAAGGTAGAAGAGGGATTCCTCTTCTTCGCCCTGCCGGGGGAGAAGGAGGACGGCGGCGAGTTTATCGCCGAAGCCAAAGCGCGCGGCGCGGCCTGCGCCGTGTGCGAGCATCCGCCGGAGACGGAAATTCCCTATATCTTAGTGCCGGATGCGCACAAAGCGCTTGCGCTTTGCGCGGCGGTATGGTATGGTACTCCGGCGGGAAAACTCACCGTGGTCGGCGTGACCGGCACAAACGGCAAAACGACCACGACGTATCTTATCAAACAGCTTTTGGAGCGCACGAAGGGCGCAAAGGTCGGCCTGATCGGCACGAATCAGAATTTGATCAGTGACAAGACCATCCCGACCGACCGCACAACGCCCGACGCGCTGACCGTGCAGCGCCTGCTCGCCCAGATGGTCGATGCGGGCTGCACCTATGCCGTGATGGAGGTCTCGTCCCATGCGCTGATGCAGAGCAGGGTAGAAGGAATCCGATTCCGCGTCGGTGTTTTCACGAACCTGACGCAGGATCACCTCGACTACCACGGCACGATGGATGCCTACTGCGACGCGAAGTCGAGGCTTTTCGACCAGTGTGACATCGCCTGCGTCAACGGTGACGATGCGTGGACGGAGCGCTTGCTCGCCCGCTTTACGAGCGAGCGGATCACATTCGGGCAGGGCATGACGAATGACCTTGTCGGCTGGCGTGCCCGCTACGAAAACGACTGTGTGCGCTTTACCGCCTGCACCGACCTCGACCACGAGGAGACGAAAATCGGCATCCCCGGCGGCTTTTCGCTCTATAACGCGCTCGCGGCGCTCTGCGCCGTGCAGGCGCTCGGCGTGCCGCTTTCCGACGCGGCAAAAGCGCTGACGGAATGTGTCGGCGTTAAGGGGCGGTGCGAGGTCGTACCGCTTGATGCACCGTTCACCGTCATCATTGACTATGCGCACACGCCCGACGGGCTCAAAAATATTCTCTCCACGGTCTGCGGCTTTGCCGATGGGCGCGTCATCGCGCTCTTTGGCTGCGGGGGAGACCGCGACAGGACAAAGCGACCCCGCATGGGCCGCATCGCTGCGGCGCTCTCGGACTTCGTTGTCCTCACGAGCGACAATCCCCGCACCGAAGACCCTTACACCATCCTGCGAGATGTGCTCCCCGCCATTTTGGAGAGCAGAACGCCGTTCGCCGTCATCGAAAACCGGCGCGAGGCCATCGGCTTTGCTCTGCGCGAGGCGAAAGCGCGCGACGTGGTCGTCCTCTGCGGCAAGGGGCACGAGACCTATCAGGAGATCGGAACGATAAAATACCACCTCGACGAGAGGGAGGTCGTGCGCGAGAGGTTCGCGCAAGTACAAAGGAAGGACGCCGCCGACGCGGCGAAGGAAAACGAACATGAAGATCATCATTGCCTGCATACTGAGCTTCGCGGTCTCCGCGATCACGGGAAAATTTCTGGTCCCTGAGCTGAGAAAGCTCAAGGCCGGACAGAGCATCCGCGAGGACGGCCCCACCTGGCACGCCGGAAAGGCCGGCACGCCGACGATGGGCGGCTTAATGTTCATCCTCGGCATCTTCGTCTCTATCCTGATCTGCGGCTGGAAGGGCATGATGGCGGGGGACTTTGAGCACCTCTACATCTTCTTTTTTGCGCTGATCTTCGGCGGCATCGGCTTTTTAGACGACTTTGAAAAGGTGAAGCACAAGCAGAACCTCGGCCTCACGGCCATCCAGAAGTTCCTGCTCCAGCTCGCCGCGGCGGTCGCGTTCCTCTGCCTGATGCGCTTTGAGGGTATGCTGACGCCGAACCTCTACGTGCCGTTTTTCAACACGCAGATCGTCATGAGCTGGTGGGTGTACATGGTGTTTGCGGCGTTTGTCATCGTCGGCACGGTCAACGCCGTCAACATCACGGACGGCATCGACGGCTTGGCCGGCAGCGTGACGGTGCCGGTCGGCCTGTTTTTCACCGTGCTCGCCATCTGGTGGCAGGGCTATGAGCAGCTCGGCATTTATGCTGCGGCGCTCGTCGGGGGAATTCTCGGCTTCCTCATCTATAATTTCCACCCCGCCAAGGTCTTCATGGGCGACACAGGCTCGCTGTTCCTCGGCGGCACGGTGGCGGCGCTGGCCTTTGCCTACGATATGCCGCTCGTGCTGATCCCTGTCGGCTTTGTCTACATCTGCGAGACGCTGTCCGACATTTTGCAGGTCATCTACTTCAAGGCGACGCACGGCAAGCGCCTTTTCAAGATGGCGCCGCTGCACCACCACTTTGAGCTCTGCGGCTGGAGCGAAGTAAAGCTCGTCGCCGTGTTCACCAGCGTGAGTGCGCTGTGCTGTCTGGCGGCGCTGTTCGGAGTACTCAACAGATTTCATTTTTGAGAAACGGCAAGCCGTTTCTCAAAAATGAGAGGGGATGCGCGGCGCTCTGTGCCTCGCCGCCCTTGGCGGCTCGACACTCACTCTGCGAGAAGTATTTTTCGCCACGCACCGGTCGCGGCGAAAAATGATTAAAAATATTTCGCGCCTGCGGGCGCGAAAGTCTGCGACGCTTGGTTGCAAAATGGAGGCAAACTCGCGCAGAGCGCGAGTTTGCAATCAGTATGAAAGGGGGAAGACTGCATGACCAAGGAAGAACGCTTGCTGCGGCAGGAGCAGCGCGAGCGGGCGAAGGCCATCGAGGCGGCGGCGCGCGAAGCGGGCCGCGGACCGCTGGATCTTCCGTATCTTCTGCTGGTGCTTACGCTCGTGGGCGTGGGCCTGATCATGCTGTTTTCCGCCAGTTTCCCCTCGGCCTACTATGAAGAGGGTAACCCCGCGTACTACCTTATCCGTCAGGGCATTTTTGCGATCCTCGGTATCACGGCGATGTTTATTGTCGGCAAGATCAATTACGAGCGCTATCGCGCGGTGGCGAAGATGCTGCTGATCTTTTCCATCATCCTGCTGGTGCTCGTTCTGATCCCGGGCATCGGCACGGGCCGACTGACGCACGGCGCGCAGCGCTGGATCCGTCTCGGCCCCATCCAGTTCCAGCCGTCTGAGATCACCAAGGTCGGCATCATCCTCTACTTTGCCGACAGCATTTCGAAGAAGAAAGACAAAATGGCCACGCTGCGCTACGGCATCGTGCCCTATGTTGCCATCCTCGGCGTGATTGCGGCGCTGATGGCGAAGGAGCCGCATCTTTCCGGTATGGTGCTGCTGCTCGGCATCGGCGCTGTGATGATGTACGTCGGCGGTATCCGCAACTACTGGGTCGGTCTCGGCTTTGCGCTGGTGCTGCTGGTGATCTACGCCTTTGCGACCGGCATCATCACCTACAACTCGAGCCGAATCGACATCTGGCTCGACCCGTTCAACGAAGAGTGGATGCGCGATAAGGGCTATCAGATCCGGCAGAGCCTGCTCTCCATCGGCTCAGGCGGTCTGTTCGGCCTTGGCCTTGGCAAGAGCCGGCAGAAGTTTCTGTTCCTGCCCGAAGAGCACAACGACTTCATCTTTGCCATCATCTGCGAGGAGCTCGGCCTTGTCGGCGCGACGATCATCATGGTCATGTTCGCGCTGCTCATCATCCGCGGCTACTGGATCGCCCTGCACGCGCGCGACCGCTTCGGAAGCCTTCTTGCCGTCGGCGTGACGACGCAGATCGCCTTGCAGGTATTCCTGAACATCGCGGTCGTGACGAATCTGATCCCGAACACGGGTATTTCGCTGCCGTTTTTCAGCTACGGCGGCACGGCGCTTGCCGTGCAGCTGGCCGAGGTCGGCATCGTACTGAGCGTTTCGCGCCAGATGCGCTGACGCGGGAAGGAGAAAACGGCTATGAAGGTCATCTTTACCTGCGGCGGCACGGCGGGGCATGTCAACCCCGCGCTCGCGCTCGCGGGCTATATGCGGGAAAAGGACGCGGGCACGCAGATCTTATTCGTCGGCGCGGAGCGCGGACTGGAGCGCGATTTGATCGCGCACACGGACTATCCGTTCCGTACGGTGAACATTTCATCGTTCCACCGCTCGTTTAGGCCTGCGGAGATCAAGCACAACCTTGTCTCGCTCAAAAATCTCGCCCACGCCGAGCGTGAGGCGAACGCGATCTTAAATGATTTTCACCCCGACCTGATCGTCGGCACCGGCGGCTACGCGAGCTATCCGCTTGTGCGCTACGGCGCAAAGGCGGGCATCCCGACGGCGGTGCACGAGTCAAACATTGTGCCGGGCCTGACGACGCGGCAGTTAGAGCCCCACTGCGACCGCATCATGGTTGGCTTTGAGGACTGCCGCGCGCACTACAAGCACCCCGAAAAGGTGGTCGTGACCGGTACGCCCGTGCGCGGTGACTTTTTCACAGTGACAAAGCAGCAGGCGAAGGAAAAGCTCGGCATGAACGACGGGCGCAAGCTCATCGTCTCGTTCTGGGGCAGCCTCGGGTCGAACGCGATGAACCGCGCGATGGCGGAGTTTCTGGCGCTTGAGAGCGCGAAGGAGCCCTTTTACCATATCCACGGCGTCGGCGAGATCTGCTGGAAGCCGATGCAGCAGTGGATGCACGATGACGGGTTGGAGATCACCGAGCATCCCGCGCTCGACGTGCGCGAGTACATCTACGACATGGCGACTGTCATGCGCGCCGCCGACCTCGTTATCTGCCGCGCGGGCGCGTCCACGCTCAGCGAGCTGACGGCGCTCGGCGTTCCGGCGATACTTGTGCCGTCGCCCAACGTGACGAACCACCATCAGGAGAAGAACGCGGCGCTGCTCGGCGACCACGGCGCGGCGCTCGTGCTGCCGGAAGAGGGCCTTGACGGCAAGAAGCTCTTTGCCGCCGCGGCGGGCATCCTGAACGATCCGCAGCGGATGGAGACGATGTCTCAAAACATGGCGGCGCTCGGCATCCCCGACGCGACCAAGCGCATCTACGACACAGTGATGACGCTGCTCAAGTGAAAGAGAATAAAAAGGAAGCGAGCCGTGAGGCTCGCTTCCTTTACTTTTGACGCTTTATTCCGCCTTCAAAATGAAGTCCATATAGATGGGATTGTGGTCGGAGTAGCGGTAGCCCGCGTCAACGACGTCGGCGGAGACGGCTTCGACGTTGTCGGAGACGAGGAAGCCGTCGACCGTCACGCGGAAGGTCGTCTCCTCGTTGTAGGGTTCGTTGGCCGTGCGGCAGGTGGCGACGGGATGGCTGACGTCAAACGGCACGACGAGGGAGAGCCCGTCGGGGATCGTCCCCTCGGGGATGGGCTGCGCCCAGGTGTCGTTCTCGCCGCCCGCAACGCCGAAGATCTCGGCAGAATTGCCAAGCAGGTCCTTATTGAAGTCGCCGCCCGCGACGCAGTAGTTGCCGTTTTCATATTCCGCCAGCATATCGGCGCAGAGCATTTCAAGCTGCGCGGTCGCGATCGTGCCGTCGGACGTGTAGGCCGAAAGATGCAGGTTATAGAGCACCAGCTCCCTGCCGTTTTCCATCGGGATGCGGCTGACGGAGTAGCAGCGATCGAGGTCGACAAGCTTCATGATGCCCGTCTCGATCGGCAGCGAGCGGCGCACGGCGGAAGAGATCGGGTGGCGTGAGAGCGTCAGGATACCGGACTGGTTTGCGCCGTGGGGGTTAATAAGAGGATAAAAGAGGTACGGGCTGTCGTAATTCTGCGCGAATACCTTGTTAAATTCGCTGTTTTCCATCACATCGTCGAGATAAGCGTCCTCTGCGATGTGCCAGCTGCGCGTGCCGTAGATATCGACCTCCTGAAAGAGCGCAAAGTCGGGCGAAAGGTCCTTGACGAGCGAGACCTCGCCGCGCATATTCTCATCAACGGCTTGCCTGCTGCGGGCGCGGCTCTCCTTGCCGCCGTCCATGAAGAAGCTGTAATCGGCGCTGTACGCGCCGAAGCCCACGTTGGCCGACGAAACGCGATAGGTGACGCCGGTCTGCGGCGCGCCCTCCATCGGTGCGGCAGATGCGGCGTCGCAGTGCGCAACGCCAAGCTTCTGCATATCCTCCACACGGTAGTAGGCGGCGAAGACATAGATGACGTAGGCCAACACGATCAGAACGAGCGCCAACAGAATATAGAGCGCGACTTTGAGCGTTTTTTTCATGAAAAAAGACTCCTTTCGGGGAGAAATACAATAATCTCATTTTGCCACAAAGCGGGCGGGAAAGCAAGGCAAAAAGAAGTTGACGCGCCGCGGCAAAATGGCTATACTGAAAATGCCTAACTATTGCCCTGCGAAAGCCGGCAGTCACCCATTTTCCGCAAAAGCCATACGATGGAAAAGTAATGTGCTTGCGGGAGGGAACATGATGTGTGAGCTGTTGGTAGAGGGCGGGGAGCGCCTGTACGGAGAACTCACGATACAAGGCTCAAAAAACAGTGTGCTGCCGATTTTGGCGGCGACGCTTTTGTGCGCGGACACCTGCGTGATCGAAAATTGTCCGAAGCTGCGGGACGTGGATGCGTCCGTTGCCATTTTGCGGCACTTGGGCTGCTGCACGCACTGGGAGGACAGTGCGCTCGTGGTGGACACAGCGCGCATGGACCGCGCGGTCGTGCCCGACGCACTGATGCGAGAGATGCGCTCGTCGGTCATCTTTCTCGGCGCGATTCTGGCGCGCTGCAAGGAAGCGACGATCTGTTATCCCGGCGGCTGCGAGCTGGGGCCGCGTCCCATTGACCTGCACTTAAGCGCCCTGAGTGCCTTGGGGGCAGAGATCAGGGAGACGGGCGGCGAGCTCAAGTGCCGCGGCGGAACGCTTCTCGGGAGCGATGTGTACTTACCCATGCCGAGCGTGGGCGCGACGGAAAACGCGCTCCTCTGCGCCTGCGGCGCAGACGGCGTGACGACGATCTACAACGCCGCGCGCGAGCCGGAGATCGTCGATTTACAGAACTTTATCAACGCGATGGGCGGCAACGTCCGAGGCGCGGGAGGCTCGATCATCACAGTCGAGGGAAAGCGCGCGCTGCACGGCGGGAAATACCGCATCATCGCCGACCGCATCGTGGGCGCGACGTATCTCTGCGCCGCGGCCTGCTGTGGGGGAGAGGTGCGCCTTCGCGGCGTCGACCCACGGCCGCTTTCGACTGTGTCCGGCGCGCTGAGCGAGGCGGGCTGCACGGTCAAAAGCGGGGAGGACGATGTTTTCCTCCAAAGTGATGGCAGTCTCAGATCCATCCGCCCTGTGCGCACGGCGCCCTATCCGGGCTTTCCGACGGACGCGCAGCCGGTGCTGATGGCGGCGCTTTTGAAAAGCGCGGGCAGCACCGTTTTTGTAGAGAATATTTTTGAAAACCGTTACCGCCATGTCGACGAGCTGGCGCGCATGGGCGCGGAGGTGCGCGTCGCGGGGCGCGTGGCCGTCGTCACGGGACGCGAGCACCTGCACGGCGCGCGCGTCAAGTGCACCGACCTTCGCGCGGGCGCGGCGCTCGTCATCGCGGGATTGCAGGCCGACGGACTCACGCGCATTTCGCGCATCGAGCACATCGACCGCGGCTATGAGAGCATCGAGCGCGACCTTGGCGTGCTGGGCGCGCATGTGCGGCGGGAGACGGGTACATAAGCAAACGAAGAAAAAAGGCAGGAAAACTATGGCGTCAAAGCGAAGAAACAGACGGCGCAGGCGGGGAAGAGCCTCTTTCCCGCTGAGACTTTTGTGCCTCGCGGTCGTGATCGCCGCATTTCTCGGCGCGCTGACGATGTTCTTCCGCATCGATATGATCGTGGTGGAGGGCAACGAGCGCTATACCGAGGAGCAGATCATCGAGGCTGCGGGCGTGCAGAAGGAGCAGAACCTTGTGCTGCTGAACAAATATAAGGTCAAACAATCCATTTTCGACACGCTTCCGTATGTGGAGACCGTTGTCATCAACCGCAAATACCCCGACGCGCTCATTCTGACCGTGACGGAGTGCACGGCCTCCGCTGCGCTGACGGGCGAAAACGGCACATGGCTCATGAGCGACGAAGGCAAAATTCTGGAGCGCGCATCGCAGATCCCCGAGGGCTGCGCGCGCGTGACTGGCTGCACGCTCGTCGAGCCCGCGGTCGGCGCGATGGCGGCGTTTGCGGACGAGGATTCGTATAAATTCGAGCGCCTGCTCACGCTGCTGCGCACGGCGGAGGATAAGCAGCTTCTCTCCATGATCGGCGAGATCGACCTGAGCGACGGCACGGCCATCACCTTTACCTATTTGGACCGCTTTACGGTCAAAATGCCCTGGGATGCGGACATTGCCTACAAGCTCGGGAATGTGCGCACGGTGGTGGAGCAGCTTGAAGCCAATCAGACCGGCACGATCAACCTGATGAACGACGGCAGGGCTGACTTCATCCCGGAATAAAGGCGGAAGTTGACGTAAAAAAGTTTCCCCGAAATGGCCGATTGCTATTGACCCCGCGGGAAAACCGTAATACAATGATTAAGATAGCAAATACCTGATATTGTGGCGCTTGCAGCGGCAAGTGCCTTGCCCATACAACAGATTGCAGGAGGAACCGACATGGCATTCGGATTGGAGACCGGTCCTGAAAACGTAGTTAAGATCAAGGTCATCGGCGTTGGCGGCGGCGGCAACAATGTGGTCAACCGCATGGTTCGCACCGGTGCGCGCGGCGTCGACTTTGTCGCGGTGAATACAGATAAGCAGGCGCTCAACGTGTCTGCCGCCACTTATAAAATTCAGATCGGCGAAAAGCTGACGCACGGTCAGGGCGCGGGCTCCGACCCTGAGGTCGGCCGCAAGAGCGCCGAGGAGAGCCGCAACCAGATCGCCAAGGCGCTCGAGGACAAGGGCTATAAATTCGACTCCGCCCAGATCGAGATGGTCCCCCAGACCTACCAGAAGCTCGAAAAGCAGGAAGACCGCGACAACATGGAAAAAATGCTCGACCTCTTCGAAGACGACGACGACGTCCAGAACGTCTGGCACAACTGGGAGAACGAAGAGTAATTCCCGCCGTATAACAAAACCCCGACTGTCTGCGGACAGCCGGGGTTTTGGCTTATGTGTGCCGTTTCAGGTATTCTACGATCTCCGGATACCGGTCCGACTGGATGTGGATTCCGTCGCCGGAGTTGAAGCTGTTGAGAAAATATCCGGCCTTGTCGCACATCATGCGGAAAAGATCAATGTATTCCGTGTCATATTCACGGGAGAGCGTTTTGACGAGCTGGGAATAAAACACCGTACTGTCAGGATTGTAAAGCTCGTTCATTGGTGTGTAGCGCCCGACGGGAACGAGCGAGAGAAGATAGATCTTCGCGCCCGGCTGCGTTTCTTTTACAAGATCGAGGATCGTCCGCATGGGGTTCATGAACCGTTCCACACGGTCGTCACGCAGCGAACTGTCGTTGATGCCTAGCATTATGTAAACTTTTCCGTAGGACTTGGCGTGCAGCGCGTCGCTGAGCGTGCCGTATCGTCCATCGGGCAGCTCATAGAATTCGTAATCTACAACGGCCTGTGCCGTGTGGCCGACGACGGCGTAGTAATCCGGACCGGATAGGCCGGAGTATTTCTGCATGCCGACGATCTGCGAATGGCCGATGAAGCACACATCGTTAAACCAATCGTCCGATACCGGCTCGCTCTCCGCAACGGTGGAGACGGGGAGCGCGGTCAGGATATCCCGCTGGGAGCCGAGAAAGCGGAGGATGATCTCCTCGCCATCGGCGAGCGGCACGGCGTCGCGATAGTGGAAGTATCCGTCCGTATCCTCGATCATCACACCGGCGCGCTGGATGGTGAAGGCG
>OHNQ01001277.1_pt1 | contig 10906 bp, 9 predicted proteins | sample 1569621 | NCBI WGS metagenome assembly OHNQ01 (sample SAMEA3879516, study PRJEB24766) | human gut metagenome | biome: human-associated habitat; feature: feces | place: USA | collected 1985/1987
TGGTAACGGAAGTGTATGGTCATATCCTTGATGAAGACCGAAGGAAGAATGCGGAACTTATGGAGAATGCCTTTTATAATAAGGAAAATCTCAATCCGCAGATGAAAAATCAGGATGAAGGCAACAGTACAATCACGGTGCCGGATGGAGTGGATGCGGAACTGTTGATGAAGGTACTGGGAAATCCGGAAATGGCTGCGTTATTGACATCGTTGGCAAGGACAATGAAAGTAGAATAAATTAGGAAAAGGAGCGATATTGTGTAGATAAAGGTATCTATGCTATATCGCTCCTTTGTATTCAACACAAATCATGTAAATGTGATGATTAGAAAACAAAAAATTATATGGATAGGATAAATTGAGTAATTGAAACAAATTCGATGATTAGAATTGATAAATAGTTTTATTAACCGGATCATAAATGGAAAATTTTAGTGTGCATTAAAATACATAACATGCTGGTCATTATAGATAAGATTTGGTACAATTATAAATGAAAAAGGGAGAGATGCAATATTGATGTGCGCATTACCCTGGTAAAGCTGACACAAAAATAAGCATCCTCCGATTAAATAAGTATATGTGTTATATAAGATTTTTATTCGTATTAAAAATTAAAAAGATACAGTAAGAAAGAGAGAAACTACCCAGGTAGCTCATATCTAACTTATGTATCTTTAACTGGCTTAATCATAACGGAAAAAGAGAAACTTGTCAAGTACATTTATAGAGAAGGGAAAATTATTATGGATGAAAATAAAATTTTAAAGTGCCAAAAGTATTATATTTTTAAGATTCGAGATATTGTAAATAATAGTTTTCATACATTAGAAGAAAAAAGGACTGAATGTCTTATCCAATATCTAGAATTAAGTATAAATACTTATGATGAGTATCGTAAAGCATTAGATCCAAGCAAATTAAAAAGAGCATATGAGGGGTTAATAGAAGGATTGGATTTTCAAATACAGCACCATCCATTCCGAAAGTTGGATTTGTATAAAAATGATTTTACTCATTTACATAAGCTGATTGCATTATCTGAGAGTGAAAGGAATAAGGAATTACATAATATTTATTGTGCAATGGTTTGCTTAAAGAAAAAACTTTGTGCAGCTGATATTATAGGGGATTATATATTATGCTTGGAGAGAGAAGAAGTTTTCGGAGAAATGGATATTCTTATAGAAGCTTTGATAAGTGATTTGTTATATAAGGGGTATTCGTTAGCATATTTAATTGAATGGTTTAAAAATCAACAGACTTTATTTATGAAAAATGGTCAGGATGTTTCTATTATACATAACTTAACGGAATTAGATAGGCAGCCTATTGGACATACAATATATATTAAGTTTGTGATAAGGAGTGATACTCAACTTTACCCCGCATTACAATTATTACAAAAACAATTTATCATAGAAAAAAAGGAAGATTTTTCTTTTGGTAATATGTGGCGCGGAGAAGAATATTATATTGCACATAAGGAATATCAAGCACTTGACATAACTAAGGCAGTTTCAATGGCAGCGAAGGAGTTTGGAGAAACTAAAGAATTATTTGACATGTGGCAAGGAGTACAGGGGTGTATTCGTGATGATCAACAATATGGATGGGTTGAAAATAACAGATTAAATTTGATAATGGTTAAAAAAACGGATAATGTTAAGATGCTTGGATATGTGGATTCGTACTACAAGAGCCAAATGAATAGATTTTTAAAACTTAAGGATGATTTGGTGAATGAAGATATTAAAGTCTTAGAAAGAGTGCTGTATACTTTAAATACAGCAAAAACATATAAAATACAAAATAGATTTTTAAATTTTTGGTCTGCATTAGAGTATACATTATATCCGTTTCCGCGTTATACAATTATTGAGAAGGCTAGGGTTGTTGTGCCAGAAGTGTTTAGTTTGTTTTATATAAAAACTTACTAAATTTCTGATTATCTTTTCATAAGTTGGTAAATGACGATATATCCCGTATTTTAGGGCTTTATCGGTATTTTCTTTTCGGAAGATACCTTGCATAAGCTGGCATTTACCAGCATGAAAATGCAACCAAAAGTAGTAAATGAGTAGTAAATATAGGCTCCGATATTAACAAGCCAGTCTTTCCAGCTCCGCTTTTGCAGATTGAAATGTACCGTGTGCATAATAGCCAAGTGTCATGGTTATGTTAGCGTGTCCCATGAGATATTGTAGGGTATTAGGGTTCATTCCTCTGTTTGCCATATTCGTACAATAAGTATGTCGGAATGAATGTGGTGTGATGTTCGGTAACTTGTCCTTGTGGTACTTGTTATACTTCTTAATCAGTCCTCGCACCATGCCCTCATAGTTTCCTGCAACTTTAGGCAAGCCCTCACGGTTCAAGAATAAGAAATTGCTGTAACCACCTACAATCAGCGGTTGTGCCTTTCCTCTGTTCTTTAGTATTCTTTGGATTGCTTGATAAGCCCGTTCTGTTAATGGAAGTTCCCGTTTTCCGTTTTTAGTCTTTGGCGTTTCAATATAGTAGCCGATTTCGCTATCTTTCAATAACTGGTGGTCTATATTGAGTATCTATTTCTTTTTTGTAAGATAGAACAACAGTAATATTTGTCTGGTTGCGCCTTTTTTCAAAATCAGATAAAAGGTCAGCTATATTATCATTGGATTGAAAAAGCTCTTTTGTTAAAGAAATATTTTTCATTCTTACTACTTTGAACATACGATAATCATTTTTAGAAGTATCATATCCAAAAACATACCAAGAATACCACCTATAATATGTATGTAATGGGTTTAAAAAAACTTTTTTTGTATTTCCTGCGGAATTAGTATATGTAAATTTTATAGTTCTCTGTTCTTTTGTTGCTTTATTGATTAAGTCTACACACCCCATAATTTGTGGACTTTCCGTTACAACTGAGAAATCAACATCTGGAAGTGTATTGATATTTACATCATTATAGAGATGCTTCATTTTTTCGTAAGTTTCAATGACTTTTTTATTTCCGTAAACAGTTCTTAGACTATTTAAAGCAAGCAAAATATATTCTTTATTATTGTTGAGAAATCAACTTATACATTCAACAAAAGGATTGGATGATTCGTTAGAACATATTAGTATGAGATTATATAGATATGTAAACTCGGTTTTATCCACGATGCTTTATTATAAGGAAAAGAACGGGGAGTACACAATTACGGATATCTTGAATTCTATAGATGCAACTTATTTGGATTATGTTAGTACATGGGGAGATGGAAACGGAAAGAAAAAATCAGTAAATCAAAAAGTAGAGTTAAGTCTGCAAGAAGCATATAAAATTGTAAGACCGCCATATTTGTTTATTGAGTAGTGGAATTGTTATTGTCGTTGCAAAGCACGTTTTGTTCAGAGAATTTTAACAAGAATAATATGATATTAAATGTGTTTGCAAATATGTTGTAAACAAATATCGGCAAAACGGGTTAATAATGGTCAAAAAACAATCGAGATCCGACCTCACACACGTTATAATATAGGTAATCTAATAAGAAAACAGTGTTATCATTACCGCATACTGAGTGAGAATGGTAGCCATAAATATGAATTCGCAGGAACGGAATGGTTGAACCCTCAGGGTGACAGTGTCACTCATTTGTCAGCGAGAGGTGCTTAACTTGGATGATTTTCAGTTTTCTTATTTTGACATGGATTTACAGGAAAGTCAGTAAAATCAAGTTGTTGCTTGACTTATGTTGACCAAGAAAAACATAGATTTTCTGTAGGGACTTGAGTTCCTAAGACTCAATTGTGGGTTCGATTCCCGCAGGGAACGTTAGTTAAGCAGTAATGGTTAGTAAAAATCATTGCTGCTTTTTTATGCAAAATTTCATTCAACTTGCGGTTGAATCCTAAACCTCCAACTCCACCAAGTGGTTATTGTTGCACATATACAGTTATAGTATACTGAAGAAGTAGAAAATCACAGGGAGGAGGATAATAGAATGCTGGATAAAAAAGGAGTTGGAAAACGGATTGCTTATTACAGAAAAGAGCATGGAATGACGCAAAAAGACCTTGCAGCGCTTCTGAATATTTCCTATCAGGCGGTCTCCAAGTGGGAAGCGGGAATCAGTCTGCCTACGGTAGAGATGTTGTATGATATTGCAAAAATATTGAATATGACAGTGGATGGATTGTTGAATGAGGAAGCCTGGGCGAAGCGTCAGATTACTTATATGGATACAGGACTGGATACCAGAAAACTGTATGAATTAAAGAATGATGTGCAGAAACTTGTTTCAGATGATAAGAGAATCGTGTCCTCCTGGTATGCGGATGCCTGCCTGTTCCAAATGGATACCTCACGGATGAAAGATCCGGTGTATTCCTGTGTTACCTGCATCCCCGGGTCTAAGGAAAAAATGGCAAAAGAATACCATTATAACAAAGAAATATGTGCGGATGTTGCGGCAAGTGCGATCAATTTTACATTACAGCATGGTATTAGACCCAGTGTGTTAAAAGCATTCGTTTTATGTGGCAACTATGATTACGAGCAGTTGTATATGATGGCACAGACTTTTCAGGAGGTCTGTAAACAGAATGATATGCTTTTTACGGGGATGGAAATCGCTGCACAGCCCGTTAATTTTTCCAGTCAGGAATACAATATAAATGCAACTGTAGTTGGAGTACAGGACAGAGATAAATTGTTGAATTATGAGAAAATAAAGGAAGGAGACGCCCTGATCGGTATGCGGACGCAGGGAATCGACGGGACGCATTATCCTATTATCAAAGTAATGCTGGACAGGCGACCGGATCTGTTGCATGCCAAGATAGATGAAGAACATTTTCTGCTGGAAGAAATGATGAAAGCCAATGTGGCATATACCAGGGAGATTATGTCGTTACAGGAATGCGGATATCTGCATGGAGCATTCCGTGTGCATAACAGTTTGTTTCGGAATAAAGGATGGAGAGAACTGCCGGATGGACTGTATGCATGTGTGGATATGACAAAGATTCCTGTTTTACCATTATTTCGTTTCCTTTATGAACAGGATATGATTGGTGCCGATGTATTTCCTCATCGGTTTCATATGGGAATCGGTATGGTGGTAGCCGTACCGGCAGACAAATGCCGGGAAGCAATGCAGGTGATCGGACAATATACAGAATGTTGGAATATTGGAGAAATCAGGGCAGATAAAGAACACAAAGAAGAAAAAATAAGGACGACAGGAAAACTGCAATGGTAATAAAGAAAAAGAAGTTATTTTATGACATCGGAATACGATATGTATGGATTCTCTGCATCTATGTTGTTATGTCTATTTCCCTGAATGAGATCGTTGTTCGGGGAAATGATTATATTGCACAGGTGACGGACAGTATGCTGACGGGAAAGCCGGTAGTTCTGCAAAATATTTTAATACAGATGTCAGGGATGATCATAGTCGGCACGGTTGCAGCGTACTTTGCAGATCTTAGCCGAAAGTATTATAGTTCTTTGGTACAGCGAGAGGTGCAGGGACGATTAGCGGAGCACCTGCTGCATCTGCCATATTCATATTTTGATGAAAAAGGTTCCGGCAGTATTCTGACACGATTTTCTTCAGATATAGGAGAAGCAGGAAATTTTTTCTCAGACATTCTTCCCGATTTACTGGTAGATATTGTGACAGTGGGGACAATAACTGCTTATTTTATACAGATGGACGTAAGGCTGATCGTGATATTATTTGCAAGCTATCCGGTGATGCTGCTGGTGGCAGACAGATTGTCCAAAAAGCTGGCGGTGATTCTGCGGAAGTTCCGAACTACAATGGATGATAGAACCCAGATCGCTTATGATGCCATTCAGGGAATCGCCATTGGAAAAAGTTATAATCTATATCATGTGATGTGTGCGCGCATCAATGCTGCGATAGATAAAATAGCAGATCACGGTTGCAAGAGTACAAGAATCAGTTCCATGGGTTGGTTGTTAAAGGGAGTGATTACCACGATTCCTGTAGTGGTCTGTTATTTTTTTGCCCTTTTTGAGGTGATTTCGAATCGCATCAGTGTGGGAGAACTGCTGGCTTTCACGATTTTATTGAGCAGAGTAAATAGACCGCTGGGTAATGTGATGTTTTGCATGAATGATATCCGTGCCTCCAAGGTTGCTATGGACAGACTGGAGACTCTGTATCAGGCAAAAAAAGAGGAAGAAGCTTTCAAAGGAAAATGCACCAGGGATGAAGTGGAGCTGCCGGATGCAGAGTGTAAGGGTGCAATCGTATGGAAAAACGTACATTTTTCTTATTCCGCTGACAGAGAAGTACTGAAGGGAATTTCCTTTCAGATAAAAAAAGGACAAATGGTGGCTTTTGCAGGTGGTTCAGGAGAAGGAAAAAGTACCATTGCCAGGTTACTGTATGGTCTGTATCGCAAAGAAAGCGGTTCCTATCAGCTTTTTGGAAAAGACGTGGAGCAATGGTCGCTGCGGGAATGGAGAGACTGCTTTTCCGTGGTATCCCAGAATGTGTTTCTTTTACCGCAGAGTGTTGCAGAGAATGTGGCGTGCGGAAAGGAAGGAGCTGCGAGAGAAGAAATTGAGGAAGCCTGCAGAGCAGCGGATATTCATGATTTTATTATGCGTCTTCCGCAGGGATATGATACGCAGGTAGGGGAACGGGGAGTGAAATTGTCTGGAGGGCAGAGACAACGGATCTCCATAGCCAGAGCATTTCTGAAAAATGCACCGATTCTCCTGCTGGATGAACCTACTTCGGCGATAGACACAGAGACAGAAGCGGAAATTCAAAAGGCTATAACAAGAGTTGCAAGGGATAAAACGGTAATCGTTATAGCACACAGGTTATCCACGATTCAAAATGCAGATTGTATTTATGTGGTAGAAAACGGTGCGATTGCGGAATCGGGGACACACAGGGAGCTTCTCGCTCGGAACGGAATCTATGCCGGACTCTATGGAAAGGAGGTGGGGGTAGATGAAAGATAAAGAGAAAAAGCACTTACTACGTTGGTTTCTGGGGCTAATGGAAGACAGACTTCCGATTTATTTGTTTTGCATTTTGATATCGTCTATGGGAACTGCATTTTCCAAAATTGCCAACGCATGGATCGTGGAAAGCGTTGTTTCTGCAGCACAAAGCAGAAATCCGGACGGCTTACTAATCAGGATCCTGATACAATTTCTGGCATTTGTGTCCGGCTGGTGCTTATGGAGAATGGGCATTATGCATTACAACATAGAAGGAAGAATAGGCACTGCCAAATTGGAGAAAAGAGTGTTTGCAAAGGCAATGCGCCTGCCGTATTCCTATTATGAGCAACATCACAGCGGCGATTTTATTTCGAAACTAATCTACGATACGGAACGCGCCAGCGATATTTATTCTTCCCGTCTGCGCAGACTGCTGGCAGCGATAATCGGAGCGGTAGTTTATCTGCTTCCCATGATGTATTACAGTCCACAGTTGACATTGTGTCTGTTATTGATAAGTGTGGTAACCTTTCTGGTAAATCATTATTTTGCACATCCTATGAAACAGGCAGGAAAAGAACTGGCACAGAATAATGTGGGTATGATTGAAGCGATGACCAATATTCTATCGGGGGTGGAGCTGGTCAAAACTTATGCGGTCGGTGAGAAATTGCTGCAAAGCTTTGGAAAGGAAAATCAACAATATTTTACGACGCAAAAGAAAGTAAATCGAATCAGTGCGACGTTATCCGGTTTGAATAATCTATTTGATCTGCTGGGAACACTGGCATTTCTGGGATTGGGAGTCTGGTTTGTGTCCCGGAACAAAATCACGCTGGGGATGTTATCTGCTATCTATACATTGTACGGACCGTTTCATTATGCATTTATGGATATAGGAAGATATTTTCCGGAGCTGATGAACTGTCTGGCAAATGTGGAAAATCTGTACGATTTTCTGCAACTGGATGAAGAACCCGGTCATTATATTACGCAAAGTAATTATGAGGAAGTGGCAGCGGAAATAGAGGTGGATATAAACAATGTCTCCTTTGGATATACGGAAGGGAAGGAAGTGCTTTCGGATTTTCATATGCAGATAGCCAGAGGGCAGTGTGTGGCAATCGTAGGAGAATCCGGAAGCGGGAAAAGCACTCTGGCAAAATTGTTGTTGGGATTTTATCCGTTGCAAAAAGGAACGATAAATATTTGTGGAAAGAATGGAAGAAACAGTACAATAGAAGAAATGCGTGATCTGATCGCTTATGTTCCGCAGGAGCCGTATTTATATGAGGTCAGTATTGCAGAAAATATTGCATATGGAAGAGGGAAAAAGACGCAGGAAGTCGCCAGAGAAGATATTGTGAATGCTGCAAAGATTGCCAACGCACATGAGTTTATCATGCGTCTGCCAAAAGGGTATGATACCATTCCCGGGGAGCGTGGAAACACCTTATCCGGTGGGGAACGCCAGCGGATCGCCATTGCCAGAGCAGTGCTGAAAAACGCACCGATTCTCCTGCTTGATGAGGCAACTTCAGCATTGGACAATGAATCAGAGAGACTGGTCAACAAAGCAATAAATAGAATAAGCAGGAATCATACCACGATTATAATTGCCCATCGACCATCTACGATTGCAATGGCAGATAAAGTGGTAAGACTATAAATATTATTTTAAGTAGGGAATCAAAGGAGAAAAATACAATGAAAAAATTATTGCTGATTACAGGAGATATTGCGACAGGAAAATCTACTTTTGCTAACATTCTTTCAAAAAGATATCATACGAATATGTTTTTTAAGGATTCTATTAAAGAAGTTTTGGGAGATACCATAGGTTTTTCCAACAGAGAGGAAAATAAAAAGCTGTCATTTGCTTCCATGGAATTAATGTTTTTTATATTTTCTGAGTTTGCATCACTGGAAAAAGACTTAATTTTAGAATCAAATTTTCATAAATCGGAACTGGAAAGGTTACATAAAATAGCGGAAGATAATGGTTATGATGTACTTACAATTGCTCTTTTTGGAGCTGTGGAAGTGCTGCATGAGAGATATTTGAATAGAATGACAAATGAAAACAGGCATCCGGTTCATTTAAGCACAACAATAGATAAATTCGAAGATTTTAAAAAGTGTTCCGATTATATGAAAAGAATAGAAATACCCGGAGAAGTGATGCGAATAAATGCAACGGATTTTAGGTATCAAAACAATGAAGAGATATTAGCTAAAATTGATGCATTTATGGCAATATAATAATGAAATTATAATAAGCCAATTTTGTGACACCAGTGGTGACACAAATAAGCAGTTAATCGATGGTCAAAAAATCATCGACATCCGACCCCACACACGTTATAATGTAAGTAATCTAATAAGAAAACAGTGTTATCATTACCGCATACAGAGTGAGAATGGTAGCCATAAATATGAATTCGCAGGAACGGAATGGTTGAACCCTCAGGGTGACAGTGTCACTCATTTGTCAGCGAGAGGTGCTTAACTTGGATGATTTTCAGTTTTCTTATTTTGACATGGATTTACAGGAAAGTCAGTAAAATCAAGTTGTTGCTTGACTTATGTTGACCAAGAAAAACATAGATTTTCTGTAGTGACTTGAACTCCTAAGCGCTAGTTGGGGGTTCGATTCCCCCTGAGAACAGTTGTTTGAAGCAGTAATGATTAAGAAAATTCATTACTGCTTTTTTCATTTTTGGGTGGAAAAATCCACCGAAAATCATTAAAAAAATGATTATTTCATCCACCCAAAATTAAAAATTTCCACCCAAATGAGAGGAAATGATGAAAAAGTTGTGGAGATAGAAATTGAGAGACTTCACGATTTTAAAAATCATCCATTTAAAGTTCAGGCTGACAGTCAGATACATGCTGGATGAGGAAGCAATAAATGTTATCGCATAGGCATATTTACTATGATATAATGTGGCTATGTGAGAAAAATTATTATTTAGAACTTATTTGCTTATATGATAAGCAGAATGGAGGCTTTGCGAGATGAAAGTAATCATTATAAATGGAAGTGCAAGAAAAGGAAACACTCTTACAGCGATTGAGGCTTTTGTAAAAGGAGCATCTGAAAAAAATGAAATTGAAATCATTGAACCTGACAAACTTAACATCGCACCATGCAAGGGATGTGGTGTCTGTCAATGCTCTAAGGGATGCGTTGATAAGGATGATACGAACCCTACAATTGATAAAATTGCTGCTGCAGATATGATTCTTTTTGCTACACCAGTTTATTGGTGGGGAATGTCAGCACAATTGAAACTTATCATTGATAAGTGCTATTGTCGTGGATTGCAGTTGAAAAATAAAAAGGTTGGCACGATTGTTGTAGGTGGTTCTCCTGTAGACAGTATCCAGTATGAGCTGATTGATAAGCAGTTTGATTGTATGGCTAAATATCTTTCATGGAATTTGCTTTTCCAGAAATCATATTATGCTACAGCAAAGGATGAGCTTTCTAAAAATCAGGATGCTATGAAAGAGCTTGAGGATATTGGAAAAGAACTATAAAGCTTGCACTGAAAATCAAGGTTGAAGAAATGGAAAATTGAAATTTGTGAGGGATAAAAATGCTATTATTGACACTTAATATGAATATGTTCAATTTTGTTATTGATGATAGTTTTAATGATTATTTTGACTCTATTTCCACTGATATAGCATTTATTCAAGAGTGTAGATATAATAGGATTAATGAACAATATTATGCAAAATGGGCGGGAAATTATGAAGAACCTATTGATAGACGATTTCATTTATCAGTAGCAATTAGTAAAGATGAGAATATTTCAAAGTCTAATAATGATTTGAAAGCTGATTACACGTGTATATTCGTAAAATATGCACTAAAAAGGAACCTGCATAAAAACAGATTCCTTAAATGAGGGAAAATCCC
>OHNQ01001281.1_pt1 | contig 10901 bp, 10 predicted proteins | sample 1569621 | NCBI WGS metagenome assembly OHNQ01 (sample SAMEA3879516, study PRJEB24766) | human gut metagenome | biome: human-associated habitat; feature: feces | place: USA | collected 1985/1987
GCTGAATAGGGATACTTTGTACGAACTGCGCAACCAGCTCGCGAGGTATCCGTATTTTCAGTCGCTCCGGTTGTTGTATCTCAAGAACCTGTATATTCTCCACGACATTAATTTCGGTGCGGAACTGCGGAAAGCCGTTCTGTATATTGCCGACCGACGGAAACTGTTTCATCTGATCGAAGGCGAACGCTTCGCTGTCGAATCCCAGAAGAAAGGGCTGCCTCTCTCTGAAGTATTGAAAGATGAGCCTACCGTCGACCGGACACTGGCTCTGATCGATGCTTTCCTTTCGACGGCTCCCGAAGAAGTAACCAGTCAGACAAGCTTTGATTACTCCATGGACTATACGGCATACCTTCTCGAAGAGACACCTGTCGCCGACGAGCCGGCAGAGGCAATGCCCAAGCTGAAAGGACACGAGCTGATTGACAACTTTATCGAAAAAAGCGAGACTGATCCAGTCGTATACCTGAAACCTTTGAGGGAAGAAGAGAAAGCAAAGGCAGCTTCTTCCGCTGAAACAAACGAAACGGGCAGAACAGACGAAACAACTGAAACCAACACCATAGAAGAGGAAGATGACAGCTGTTTCACAGAAACTTTGGCCAAAATCTACGTAAAACAGCAACGATATTCGAAAGCTCTTGAAATAATTAAAAAATTAAGCTTGAAATATCCAAAAAAAAATGCTTACTTTGCAGACCAAATCAGATTTTTGGAGAAATTGATTATTAACGCTAATTCAAAATAACTAAAAATGTACTTATTATTCATTATCTTAATGGTGATTGCAGCCTTGCTGATGTGCTTCATCGTGCTGATTCAGAATTCAAAAGGAGGCGGACTTGCTTCTGGTTTTTCTTCATCAAACGCTATCATGGGCGTGCGCAAGACTACAGATTTTCTGGAAAAAGCAACTTGGGGTCTGGCTATCTTCATGGTTGTGATGAGCGTTGCTACTGCTTACGTTGTTCCTTCTTCTTCTGCAGCTAAAGATGTATTGTTGGAACAAGCACAGAAAGAACAACAAACCAACCCGTATAATATGCCTACCGGTACTGCTGCTCCTCAGACAGATGCTACTGCTCCTGCAGAGTCTGCACCAGCAACGGAAGCTCCGGCTACTGAAACTCCTGCTCCTGTAGCAGAATAATTCAGTGACAGGATATTCGGTTTAAACTTATTGAGTGAACGGGCTTTTTGACCCGTTCTCTTCATTATAGGCGCGAATTACGCGAATTACAAGAGATTCTAATAGAATCGTGTAATACGTGTAGTTCGCGCCTGTCTTTATTATTGGGCCCGGTCTGCTCTTCTTCATACAGGAATATCCGGTCAGATGTCCTTTTTCTTATAAAATGTTCTCCTTTTTTAGTAAAACAAATGATAATTAGTTAACTTTGTTGCCCGTTACGAGATTATTAACTCCTTTTAAATATTACAATGACAGAACAATTGAAACAAAAGCTGAATGACTCCGCAGTGCTGCGTTGGAGTGTTCTAGCATTAGTCGCTTTTACCATGTTGTGCGGCTACTTCCTCACAGACGTTATGTCTCCTCTGAAACCCATGCTTGAAAAAGAACTTCTCTGGGACAGTTTAGATTACGGTTTTTTCACCAGTGCTTATGGCTGGTTTAATGTATTCCTGCTGATGCTCATCTTTGGTGGTATCATTCTGGATAAGATGGGAGTACGCTTCACCGGAATGGGTGCCTGTTTATTGATGGTGTTCGGTTGTGGATTGAAATATTATGCTATTACTACTACTTTCCCGGAAGGTGCGATGCTTTTCGGATTCAAGATGCAAGTCACATTGGCTGCATTGGGTTATGCTATTTTCGGTGTAGGAGTCGAAATTGCGGGTATCACCGTTTCGAAGATTATCGTGAAGTGGTTTAAAGGCAAAGAGATGGCTCTCGCTATGGGACTGGAAATGGCGACCGCGCGTATTGGAACAACTTTGGCCATGGTGCTTACCGTTCCTTTGGCAGACTTCTTCGGGTCTACGGATGAGAGCGGCGTATTCCATACCAATATTCCCGCTCCTATTCTGTTCTGTCTCGTCATGTTGTGCGTAGGTACCATCGCATTCTTCATCTATACTTTCTACGATAAGAAACTGGATGCTTCACTGGATGCGGAAGGACTGGAACCGGAAGAACCTTTCCGCATGAAAGACATTGTCTATATCATTACCAACAAAGGATTCTGGCTGATCGCATTACTGTGCGTATTGTTCTATTCGGCTGTATTCCCCTTCATCAAGTATGCGGCCGATTTGATGGTACAGAAGTACAATGTTGATCCGAAACTTGCGGGAACGATTCCCGGATTGCTGCCGATTGGCGCGATCATCCTGACACCGTTGTTCGGTTCATTGTATGACCGTATCGGTAAGGGAGCCACGCTGATGGTGATCGGGTCGGTGATGCTGATTTTCGTACACACGATGTTCGCTCTTCCTATTCTGAATATATGGTGGTTTGCAACGGTGATCATGATTATTCTGGGATTTGCTTTCTCATTGGTTCCTTCGGCAATGTGGCCTTCGGTTCCGAAGATTATTCCGGAGAAACAGTTGGGAACGGCTTATGCGCTGATCTTTTGGGTACAGAACTGGGGATTGATGGGCGTGCCTTTGCTGATCGGATGGGTGTTGAACTCTTATTGCAAAGGTCCGGTTGTAGATGGTGCACAGACTTATGATTATACCTTGCCGATGGCTATTTTTGCTATGTTCGGTGTACTTGCCCTGATTGTTGCCTTGATGCTGAAAGTGGAAAACAAGAAGAAAGGCTACGGACTGGAAGAAGCAAATATTCAGAAATAATCACAGTATATATTCTATCTGAAAAGATATAAAAGAGAAAAGATATGGCTACGAAAGAGAAAATAAACCTCCTGGAGGTGATCCCTTGTCGTAACGAACATATTAAAGCTGAACAGGAAGGCGAGACTATTGTGCTCTCCTTCCCTCGTTTTAAACGTTCGTGGATGAGTCGTTATTTATTGCCGAAAGGAATGTCCAAAGATATTCATGTGCGTCTGGAAGAACACGGTACGGCCGTATGGAACCTGATAGACGGGCAGCGGACGGTTCGTGAGATTATAGAAAAACTCGCAGACCACTTTCAATATGAAGCAGGCTACGAGTCTCGTGTATCTACCTATCTTTCCCAATTACAGAAAGACGGATTTATTAAATGGATAATTATCCATTAAAAATGATTGCCCACAGGAGGACAGCACATCCTATCAGTACGCCCATAATGATAAGCGTTCCCCATACGAAATAGCTGTTATCTTTTTCTTTTTTCTTTTCCGAATCCTTGATGATGCGTTCCATCTCTTCCGGAGTCGTATCCGGCAGAAGATAAGGGTCGTTGTTTCTTCTAAGTCGCCCTAACTTGTCATTTCTCCGTTCACGGCGTAAGCGGGAGGCTTCTTTGCCGTCTTTCAGCCGACGTATCATGTCGAGCATATGTCCTTCGCCACCCATCGTTTTGTTTTTTTAGAGGTTTTATTTGCTTTCTTCTCTATCTACTTTCAGTAGTCCACCGGTCACCGGATCAAAGTAAACTTTGATGGTCGAGTTCTTGTTGAATAATACCGGAGCAAGGTATTCTATGATACCGAACTGAGTAACAGGTATTTCTCCTTCATACAATTTCTTTTTGCCGTCCGACAGCGTCACCATTGCCTGTCCCGGTACGTTATAAGCAATGCCTTCCATCTCTTTCTTCTTTTTTCCGTCCTCTTGCGGAATCTTCACCGTTTTCAGGTCTTTCAGACTGATGTAGAATGGAGTGCCTGCCAAATCGTTGTTGGCAACTATACCCAGCTTCTTTGAAAAGCGGAAAGCTACCTCATTGTCGAATTCCTTATCCGGAGTGAGGCGGACAGTAAATGTCTTTTCTTCTTTATTGCGGACTCCCGAAAACATCTCGGTCATGGCTTCTTCCTGAAGATTCAGGTTGTCGAGCATGATTTTGAGTTGTGCGCCGTCCGAAGGCATATTATCTGCTTGTCCGCGCAATAATGCGTTTTTACTTTCGCGGATATTATAGATTTCCTTTGCTACCAATTCGGCCATCTTGGCGGTTGAACTTGCCATCAGAATTTCTTCTGTGAGAAAGTCGCGGGGATTGGCTTTTCGTTGGGGAGCAACGGCATTGTTTGCTGCATTCTTTGCATTGTTGCTGCTGTAGGGGACGTTGATTGATTTGATAAGACCCTCTTCAGTCAGTTCCATAAGAGGAGCTACGGTTTTGTCTTTCAGTTTGACGAAATAAGTAGCTTCGCTGTTTGGTACACCTACAGGTTTCACTTTGACACTGTTCAGTTCCCAGTATTCTTCGGGTTCGGCAGAGACGTTGGTCAGTCTCAGGTAGCGGTCGGCGTATTTGCTGAATTCACCCGGCTTATAGTTGACTTTGTTTGCTTTTATTTCTATTTCTATCTGGGTTTTGGGGAGGGCGTACACTACTCCGTAGTCTTTTCCTCGCGTCACTCCTGTCAGCACTTCGGTCTGCGCATAGGCGGAAGTTGCCACTAGTAGTCCTGTTGCTATGATAAACTTTTTCATATTCGGTTCTTTTTAGCTGATTTTGAAAAACAAAGTTAATGAAGTTATTGAATAAACCGTAAGTTCTTAACTTTTATTCGCTTACAAGTCGCCATGCCGTCGGCAGACAGGTGACGATATCACTTGCGATTAATCCGATCATGCCCTGTTTTTTCTGGGCGATGTCTCCGGCCAATCCGTGAATGTAAGTACCGATCTTTGCGGCGTCTTCGGCGGGATAGCCTTGCGCAAGGAGTGCAAGGATTACTCCTGTCAGTACATCTCCGCTGCCTCCTGTTGCCATACCGGGATTACCGGTCTGGTTGAAGTAACATTTGCCTTCGGGGGTGATAATGGCGGAATAAGCTCCCTTCAGAATGATATGTACTTTGGCAGTGTGCGCCAGTTCGCAGGCTTTCATCAGTCGTTCGTATGAGTCCTGACATTTGCCGACCAGGCGTTCCAGCTCTTTCGGGTGAGGGGTGAGGATGGAACCTTTCGGCAGATGGGTGAGCGTATGCCGGTGATTGGCCAGAATATTGAGTGCGTCGGCATCCAGTACCGTCGGAGTCTGACAATGTTCCAGTTGTTCTATCAGGGCGGCTTCCGTTTCCTCGCTGCGACCGAGTCCCGGACCGATGCCGACAGCTTGGTAATCGTCCGTATCGGTAGGTACGGCAAAGCATGTTTCGCTGACATCCGTTTCTACCATGGCTTCGGGGGCGGACGTTTGCAAAATATCGTTGTTGCATAACGGCGCGTGTACGGTCAGCAGACCTACTCCCGATCGCAGACAGGCACGGGCGGCCAGTACCGATGCACCTGCCATTCCTTTTGAGCCGGCTATCAGCAGGGCATGTCCGAAGTTTCCTTTATGGGCGAATTGTTGGCGTGGTTTGATTAGCGAACGGATTTCTTCGATTTCCAGCATTTCGTAGTTTGTTTCAGTCTCTTCGATTCCTTCTTCGCTCAGCTGGATGTCCAATAACTCCCATTCGCCAACAAATTCTGTATTTTCGGCAAAGAGGAAGGCCAGTTTAGGAAGTTGCAGGCTGAAAGTGACGTCCGCACGGATAATATTGCTTTTTACATTGAATGTATTTTCTTCTCCCATCAGTCCGGAAGGGATGTCGATGGAGACTACCATGGCGGGAGAGGCATTGATATATTTCACAACGGCAGCGAATCCTCCGCTCAATGGTTTGTTGAGTCCGGAACCGAATAATCCGTCGATCACGAGATGTTCCGGTGTCAGTGTGGGAGGTACGAACTGGGTGCTGATTTCATGGAAAGTTACTTCTTCCATCATCTCTACCAGTTCTTTGTTGGTCTGACAGTCGGGCGAAAGTTCGCCTTTCGTGTTGAAGAGATATACTTCGATCTTGTATCCTTTTTCCGCCATCATGCGGGCGATGGCGAGGGCGTCTCCGCCATTATTGCCCGGTCCGGCAAAGATGGTGACAGGTGTTTCCGGATTCCATCTGTTGGTGATGGCTTTAGTCAGCGCCTGTGCGGCACGTTCCATTAAATCTATGGATGCAATCGGTTCATGTTCAATGGTATAGGCATCTAACTTCTTAATGCTGCTGCTTGGAAATATTTTCATTGCGATATTCTTTTAGTTTTCGACGCACAAACTTACACAAAAACTCTGAATTAATCCTTTATTCCGGTTGGTTTTCGGCTTTTTGGGAAGGAACTTCAGGTATTAATACTTGAGTTGTCAGGTATTAATAGTTGATGTGTCAGTTATTAATAGTTGAGAAGTCAGATATTAATGATTGTTATGGTAGATATCAATGCTTGTTATGATGGCTTTCAATGCTTGTAACGCAGTATAACAAGCATTGTTATCTCATTTACTTTTACTCTCTCCGGAGAACATTCATGGCTGTTTGTTAACCTTCCCATGCGTGTTTCTACTACTGTATATTCCTCTGGTTCACCTCTTTCACCCGCAATCGCCTTATTCATCAAAGGTTCAGGAAAAGGGTGGAAGAGGTGATTGTGATAAATATGCTATGGGCATATTCTTGATTAGCTAATAGCTTATTGTTTTTTGCTAAATCTAATGGGGAGTTTGCTCATATAATAAATACTCTATTCACTCTGCTAAAGAAGAAAATCAGTGTAGCTCTCATTCTGCTATTTGAATCAGATATGCATTTTCCAGTGCAAGGTAATCTTGTTTGTACTGTGCGGTTAAATCTCTGACAAAACAGTACTGAATTAACGGATGAGCATTCATTCTTGTATTGAGGAGTGGTAGAAAGTTCTTGGTAATATAGAAAGTATCAATAACTTTGCCATTATCTTCTTTGATTGTTATACGGTAATACTCACTCAATTTGTATTCACCTTTGATGGGAATGGCATTTTCTTCATCCAGCACTATATGTTCTTTTTCAAAGTTGCCTGTTTTCATGTTATTATCTGAATAATACAAATCTACTGTTCCTTTGCTGTCTTCCGCATTCATAAAAGTAAATACATATTTATTAATCGGATATGAATTGCCCACTTTGTTCATTAACTCAGTGTGTTCTTCAGATGTAAGCTCGTCTCCCTTCACAATGACTTTTGCTGTAAACGCCTTATGAGTAAGAGTACGATATTTTACAACGACAGACAGTATATACATATTATTCGAACTGTCTTCTATCTTGATGGATGCGCGTCCTATTTCCTTTGCCTTCAATGTTAAACTTCCGTTGTGGTAGTTTACTTGTACCACTTTCTCATTCTCATTGGTCACTTTGTAAGTTCCGTCTCCACCCTTGATGAAGAGTGGTGTCGTTTCTTTGCTGAACGGAGTCAGTGTGTAAGAACGGCTCTCGTTGTCGAACTTAATTTGAGGATCTTCATATTCCAGAGTGATTGGAGAAAAGTTGTCATCATTGTCATTACAGCTCACGAGGCAAATAATACAAAGGAATAACGAAAGTATTCCTGTTAGTTTTTTGGTAGTCATGCTAATTAAAGTTTTAAATGTGCGATATTAGTTTAGTTCTCGTCTGCAAACTTATGAAAAAGAATTGAACTGTTTCTTTATTTGTGCTATTTTTTAGCAGAGATCGGCATAAATGATTAGAATGTAACTAATAATAGCAGCTAATGCTTTGATTATTTGCTTTTTTCGAAAAAAATGATATCTTTGTAGTGCAGTAATGTGCTTTACGTTATTCTCCTGTGCTCACAATGTTTAGATTATAAATATAAATTGTTTAATCTTCTAAAGTTTGCATGATGGAAAAGAAAAGAATTGGCTCAAATGCCGGGAAAGTATGGCGCATCTTAAATGAAAAGGGCGAACAGTCTATGTTCACTTTGTGCCATGAGTTAGGTTTGACGTTCGAGGATGTAGCGATTGCTATCGGTTGGCTGGCAAGGGAAAACAAAATCCTGCTTAGAAAAAAGAAGGAATGCTCTATGCCAGTATTGAGAATGTTGAATTTACCTTTGGATAAATGGGGACTGACCCACATTTAAGGAGAATATCCACTTGATTATTTACACTGTTGAAAACATAATAAGGTGGGTAACTGAGACTTTTTGCACGCCATCCTGTATTTTTCTATTCCATAAGAATCTTCTTTTTTGAGGCATTTAATCTACTTTTTAGTACCTTTGCACCCCATAAACTACTAAACACATAATTCATGAGTTCATTGAAAGGGCACCCGAAAGGCCTTTACCTAATTTTCGCAACGAGCACGGCAGAACGTTTCAGTTACTACGGTATGCGTGCTATCTTTATCCTCTTTCTGACGCAGGCATTGCTTTTTGATAAAGAAGCGGCGGCCTCTATCTACGGTAGCTACACCGGACTGGTCTATCTGACTCCGTTGATCGGCGGATACATTGCCGATAAATATTGGGGCATCCGTCGTTCGGTATTTTGGGGAGCGGTGATGATGGCAGTCGGTCAGTTCCTGATGTTTATGAGTGCCTCTTCACTGAACAATACAGACCTTGCCCACTGGCTGATGTATGGCGGGCTCGGATTCATGATTTTAGGTAACGGTTGCTTTAAGCCTACCGTTTCTTCGCTCGTCGGGCAATTATATGAACCCGGGGACAAACGGTTGGATGCTGCATACACCATTTTCTATATGGGTGTTAATGTAGGTTCTTTTGCTGCTCCTTTGATTTGCGGTTTCTTGGGAGACACAGGGAATCCGCAGGACTTTAAATGGGGATTCCTCGCATCCGGAATCATGACGCTGTTCACTGTTGTCCTCTTTGAAACTCAGAAGAATAAATACCTTTTCTCTCCTTCCGGTGAACCGATTGGTATCGTCCCCGACGCCAGACGTGAAAAAAAGGAGGATAAAGCCGAACATATTTCACATCCGAAGATGGACAAACGTACCAAAGTACGTAATATCATCATCATTACTGCCCTTACAGTTGCCTTAATAGCTTTTTTTAGCTATGCCTTTAGCGATGACTGGATTAGTGTGGGTATCTTTACGGCTTGTATTGTCTTTCCAGTGCTCATTCTGCTGGATGGTTCATTGACCAAAGTAGAACGTAGCCGTATTTTCGTAATCTATATCGTAGCTTTCTTCGTCATTTTCTTCTGGGCAGCTTACGAGCAGGCAGGAGCTTCTCTGACATTATTCGCTTCCGAACAGACTGACCGCAGCATTTTCGGCTGGGAGATGCCGGCTTCGTGGTTCCAGTCATTCAATCCGCTTTTTGTAGTGATCCTTGCCTATATTATGCCCGGTATATGGAGCTTTCTGAATAAGCGAAACATGGAACCGGCTTCCCCTACCAAACAGGCAATCGGTCTGTTACTGCTTTCTCTTGGTTATCTCTTCATCTGTTTTGGAGTGAAAGATGCTATTCCGGGAGTAAAGGTGAGCATGATCTGGCTGACAGGGCTTTACTTTATTCATACAATGGGAGAAATCGCTCTGTCACCTATCGGGCTTTCTATGGTTAATAAGTTGAGTCCGTTACGTTTCGCCTCCTTGATGATGGGGATCTGGTATCTTTCTACCGCCACCGCAAATAAATTTGCAGGTATGCTGAGCGGCCTCTATCCCGAAGACGGAAAAGTGAAATCAATCCTTGGTTATCAGATCGCTACCATGTACGACTTCTTCATGCTGTTCGTCATTATGTCCGGTGTTGCCTCACTGATTCTGTTCCTTCTCTCGAAGAAATTACAGAAGATGATGCACGGGGTAGAATAAAAAATTGTATTTTTGCGACAACTTTTTTAAAATGACCGGTTATGGATACCATACAGATAAAAGACAAGCAATTTACTGTTTCCATTAAGGAACAGGATATTCAAAAAGAAGTGATTCGCGTAGCGAACGAAATCAATCGTGATTTGGCAGGTAAGAATCCGCTCTTCCTCAGTGTGTTGAACGGCTCGTTCATGTTTACCGCCGACTTGCTGAAGCATATCACGATTCCGTGCGAAATTTCATTTGTGAAGTTGGCATCTTATCAGGGGGTGACTTCCACCGGAGTAATTAAAGAAGTGATCGGGCTGAATGAAGACATTGCCGGACGTACGGTAGTGATCGTAGAAGATATTGTAGATACCGGACTGACGATGCAGCGTCTGCTGGATACACTGGGCACACGCAACCCCGAAGCGATTCATATCGCCTCTTTGCTGGTGAAACCGGAAAAGCTGAAGGTCAATCTGAACATAGAATACGTAGCGATGGAAATCCCGAATGATTTTATCGTTGGCTACGGATTGGATTATGATGGTTTCGGACGCAATTATCCCGATATTTATACTGTAGTAGATTAAATTCAAATACAAATTAATTTATAGGTTAAAAAGATGTTGAACATTGTAATTTTCGGTGCTCCGGGTTCAGGAAAAGGAACGCAGAGCGAACGTATTGTAGAAAAGTATGGAATCAACCACATTTCGACAGGAGATGTATTGCGTGCAGAAATCAAGAACGGCACGGAACTGGGCAAAACTGCTAAAGGTTACATCGACCAGGGTCAGTTGATTCCGGATGAATTGATGATTGATATTCTGGCAAGCGTATTCGATAGCTTCAAAGACAGCAAAGGTGTAATTTTCGACGGTTTCCCAAGAACAATTGCACAGGCGGAAGCATTAAAGAAGATGTTGGCGGAAAGAGGACAGGATGTTTCTGTAATGTTGGATCTCGAAGTTCCGGAAGATGAACTGATGGTACGTCTGATCAAACGTGGCAAAGACTCCGGTCGTGCCGACGACAACGAAGAAACAATCAAAAAACGTCTGCATGTGTATCATTCACAGACATCTCCGCTGATCGACTGGTACAAGAACGAAAAGAAATACCAACACATCAACGGCTTGGGTA
>OHNQ01001289.1_pt1 | contig 10827 bp, 5 predicted proteins | sample 1569621 | NCBI WGS metagenome assembly OHNQ01 (sample SAMEA3879516, study PRJEB24766) | human gut metagenome | biome: human-associated habitat; feature: feces | place: USA | collected 1985/1987
AAGTTCCGCTTCTGTACAGGCCGCCGCCAGCTGGGTATTGTACTTTCGTGCAATGGTAAGAAACAGCTCCCGTACATTTCGCTCAAAATACTTGGTATCGTGAAAACACTGGCTGCTGAATGCACGCATCGTCACACTGCCGGACAACTCCGCATACCGTTGAAACGTGAGCAAAAGCTCCTGCAGCAGACCGTCGTTTTCTCTGCAATACGTCGGCACTTTCATGCTGTTCCGCACCTGAGCACATACAGCATCCCTCCATGCCGCGATCCATGGAACGGGATTGTCTGCCAGCTTCTGCATGATGATGTTTGCAACCTCTTCTGCCTTTTTTCGCGGATGCACTCTGTCGGCGCATTCATAGCACTGTGCGACCCGTTCCAGATCCAGCACAATGCAGGAGAGAACGCTCTGCTTTCTCGCCCATTCCAGACGCACCAAAGCCTGCTGCTCCAGCTCCCGCGCTGCAATATTATAAGCATCCCGAACCACCGCATCTTCGTATTGATACTCCGGCAGCTCCCCTTTATCGATGCGCAGCATTACCCGACGTCTGGATGTGTTGGGTTCAGAAAGATGCTTACTGTTTTCAAGCTTATCCAGCAGACGATTCAGGATCACCTGTGCTTCCTTCATTCTGCATCTCCTTTCCAAATGGAATGATATGCATCCGGTATCCGGATTTGTCCACTAATAGTGTACGGTCTGCAATGGGCATAATGTCCGAGACCTTATCCGGCGGCGTACAGATGATCGCCTGCAGCCCCATCTTTCGGAGAAGGAGTACACTCTCCGTGATCCGTTCACTATCCATTTTATTGAAAGCTTCATCGAACACCACCAGACGCACCGTATTACCAAAACGGGTAGCGTCGTTGACGCGGTATAGCTGGGCAAACGAGGCCAGCACCGCAATGTAGAATGGCGTTTGTGTTTCGCCACCGGACTTCATATTCAGTGTTTGAGAAAGCATCTGCTTGGAACCGTTCTGATCGGTCGTTTCCAAATCAAACTTCAGATACGTCCGGAAGTCTGTATAGCGGACGATATTCTCCTGCAGTTCGCTTTGTTTGCGGGCATTGAGCTGCGTATCGTCTGCCATTGTGATCTGACTGAACAGTTTTTCGATCAATGGGCCGTATTTTTGCTGAAAGGGCAGTGCGAATAGACCGGATTCGCCTTCCATCAGTTCATCTGCCGTGATCATGTTATAGTAATCCAGATAATCCGGGTTTGGCCCTACGCGGAATTGGTACTTGTCTGTGCCAAATTGTGCCTGGCGCAGGGCCTTGTTCAGATTGTGCACCTGGTCTTGCACCTGGTCGATGCTGGATTTCAGTTTGGCAAGGAAATCGTTCTGGAATTGCTCCATTGCGCTTTCCCGTGCCGCCCGGATCTTTTCTTTGTATCGGGGCAGCTCGCTTTCCTGCAGAGTACGCCGTTCTTCCTCGTATTCGGTGTTATCCATCACCTCGATCTGGAATGCACAGGGTTTGAACCGTTCTGCATATTCTCTGCGTGCTGCAAGCAGTTTCTTCTGAGCCCCGTCCATCGCCTTTGTGCTCTGCGCCAAACTGTCGCCGAAGTTCTTGCGGATGACATCTGCCTTTTTCAAGCGGGCAAGCTCCTGCCGATAGCGGGGAACGCCGATGGTTTCTCGGTATTCCTTCGTGAACTCCCCGTTCAAAACATCTTCGATGGCCTCATGCCGTTGGTATTTTTCCGGCAAGATCTCATATTCCAGCTGATGGATGCGGTCTTCCAACTTCCCTTTTTGCACATTTTTCGCATCTTTTTCCTTATTGAATGCAAGGATTTCTTCTTTCAACTGTTCAATGATGCGTCGCTGCTCATCCAACCAGAACAGATTCAACTGGGAAAGCTGATTTTTGACTTCTGCGATTTCCTTGATGATCGTCTGGACGCGCTGGTAGTCCTCCTGCTTTTGCGCCACATCGATTCGGACGAATCTTTGGGTAAAAAGCGGCTCCTGCAGGCCGGTCAGCTGCTTCTGGAGCGGCTGCCAATGCCGCAGTTCTTCCTGCAGACAGGCCAGTTCCTTTTCCAGATGGTCGATGCGGAACTGCACCGCACGCCGCCCGATGAAGGCGTCTTCCATCCAGCCCTTCCGAAGTGCGCGGGCCACATAGCCCTGATACAGCATTCCCTCTGCCGTAATTGCCGTCTTATAGCAGCGCAACTGTTCTGCCGTGTCGCAGCATATCACCCGACCCAGAAGATAGTCCGCATAGCTGCGTGCCAGCTTGTTTTCTGTCTCCACCTTTTCTGCCAGACTGCCGGGCAGCGGTCGAAGTGTTTCTTTTTCCCGCAGTTTTCCGATATCTACCAGACCAAACGCACGGTACTCTGCTTCCTGCTTCAGCCGGTCGTAAATGTTAAGTGCATCCTGATAACGTCCCGGCTCCACCAGCAGATAATATTTCTGGTTATTTAGGTAGCCTTCTACCGCTCCACGCCAGCGCTCATCTGCCATTTCCAGCACATCAGCCAGAATATAAACGGGAACCGCATGCCCCGTTTTATCCGCCAGATCCTTTTCCAGCCGGTCTTTGAACAGCAGAAGCCCATGGGGATAATCTTTGATGTTCCTGCGCAGATTTGCAAGCACCGCACTTTTCTGGTCGGCTTGCTTCTTCAGCTCTACAATACGATCCTCTGTTTTATGAGCCGCACTGCGGACAGCATCCGACAATTCGGCCGCTGCCTGCTGCCCCGTTTCAAACAACTCCACAGGCCGGGCAAACAATCCCTTCTCGTCCCCAGTAAATACAGCATATGCTTTCTGCACAGTGTTCACCGCTTCCTGCACCGGTATGAGAAGTTCTTCCGGTTCCAGTTCTTGTATCTCCCCACAGAATCTCTGCAAATGCCGTGCTTCCCGCTTAATCTCCACTTCGAGATTTTGCAGACCCTGTTCCAGCTTTTTCTGCTCATCTCTCAGAGCCTTTTCCGTGTTGAGCAGACGCTCTTCCTCCTGGAAAACGTTGCTCTGCCTACAGGCCAGCTCCAGCTCACTGCGGCGCGTTTCTTTCTGTTCGATCTGCCGCTTAAGCTCCTCCAGTTGCTCATTCACATTTGCAAGGTTCTCCTTGCATTCAGTTCGTTCCAATTCCCTCTGGTCGATCTCTGTCTGCGCAGCTTCTTTTTCGGCCCACCGTACCAGAAACTTCTGGATCTGGCAGCGGTCTATGGCTTGGTTCATCTCCTGATACAGCCTGCTGATTTGCTGCAGCGCATCCAGCTTTTCCTGCTGACGCTGCGCCAGCAATTCGTGCCGTTTATAATCCCGGATGTTTTGCTGCATCAGCTCAATATTGGGTTTATCCGGAATATCGCAGATGTTCTCCGTAATAAATTTTTGGATATCCACAATTGGCCGGAACGAAACAGCCTTCTTCATCATCCGTAAGACCTGCTCGTTGTGGACGTTCCACTTTGCAAGCATGTTGCGGCGATACTCTTTTTGAGTATCGTAAAATTCTGCCCGTGCATAGTTCTGCTTCAAAAAACGGCGAAGTGCAGAAGTCTCCATTGCCTCGCCCTGCTCAATAAAGCAATTTTCCGGCAGTGTCCCCGTGTAAATAAAGAATGTATCACGGTAACTTCCATCGCTGCGGCAGTCAAAGGTAACGCCCGTCACAAAGCTGCTGCCCTCCATCTCATCCTGAAATTCGCAGACAATATAGGTGGAAAAGTCCTTACCACGACGGGAATACGGGCTGTTATCATCCATGTCGGCGCGCAGATAGCCTTCCAGTGTGCGCTGCGATTTTTCGTTGGCCGCCTGATTAAAGTTGCGGGCGTTGGTCTCGCCCAGCAGTACGATCTGCAGTGCATCGATGACCGTTGACTTTCCGGCGCCGTTCTTGCCTGTCAGAAAATTGATGTCGCCCACTTCAATCAGTTCCTTACTGAAATAGAGCCAGTTGATCAGCAGGATCTTCTTCAGCTTCTTCATCTGTTTCCTCCTTTTTCAAAACAGACACCACCAAGTTCAGCTTTTCGCTGGAGACCGCAGAGAGAATGGTGGGCAATATTGCGATCCTGCAGCTGCCCTGGTTGAATTTTCCTTCCAGTCTTTGAATCACAGAATGGTTTTCCAGTACCGTAAACGCGCGTTTGACCTCTTCCATATTCGGCTTAGCCGGAAAAACGGGATAGTCGGTCACCACTTTTTCCAGCACATCCCGCACAGTACACACGGCATCCTGCTCCAAACCCAAACGCTCCATATTTTCTTCGTAGATCAGCCGTAATGCCAGCAAAATCGCCGTTTCTTTTTTATTGAGGTTGCAACGGTTAGCCTCGTCTGTGTTCAACACATAAAAGTATCCGTTCAGTTCATCCCTGCGCAAATCCCAGTCCAGCAGGCTCAGGTACTCCTGTACAGCCTCATAGTGCCGTGATAGAAAAAGATAGTCTGGGTTATCCACCCTGCCTTTTCCCGGCTGGTAGATGGTTCGCACAATGTATGTGCGGCTGAGCAGCTGATTGCAGACAGATTTGAACTGTTCCAGTTCTTTTGCCGTTGCATTGGTAACAAAATCAAAATTCACGGCTTCTTCTCCTTCCTCCGGATCTGCATTTGCGGGATCGAATAGCCATTTTTGCAAAAAATGCCATCGAGTTCCTGGACCACATAACCGGCAGATGCATCCTTGCTTCCAAGGATTGCCAGTAAACTCATGATATAATCCTTGTCCTCTTCAAGCGAGAGCTCCTCCGAGCAACGAATGTCAGCGTCTCCCAGCCATCCCTGCACGTAAGCATTTACTGCTGCCCGGCCATATTTCGATTGCAGTAACTGTGCCGCTCTGACCTGTTCTTCCGTATTCGGTGCCTGATCATCTTGTATCAGCACCGACGCGGTTTTTGTCCGTTTTTCGGGGCGCTTACGGTACCACAGACTTTTTTCTGACAAAAAAGACTGCTTATACAATTGAAATGCCGGTTGTATCTGGTCCACCAGCTCAGCCGCCCTGCGGTTTCTGGACAGTGCCGTCAGCAAAACATTCAAATTGCCGCGCACGCTTTGATCTCGGTTCGTCAGGTTCTCGATTTTCTGTGTTGCTGCCCTGGTATAGCGCCGGACCTGCGTATCAATTTCCTCAAGATAGTCCTTCTCTAAATTGTCATAGCGTTCTTCGATCCAGAAAATTTTCCTCAGCAGATCGGCACGGCAGTCTTCCAATGTCTTGCCCCGCTTATCACGCAATGCTTCATTTGCCATCGCCATCAGCAAGGTATCATCCTCTTCCCAGCGCCTAAGCACAGACTGAATGGGCACACGATACTTCGGCACTGAATCTTTGATTTTCAGCGGACGAATATATGCCTCCACAACCTTTTGTCCGAAGTCGTTAAAGTGTGCAGCCAGCACTTGGTTGACATCCTGCATATCGATCTGCATCTGAAAATAATGCTTCACATTATGATAGACCATTTGCAACAAGCTAATCAGCGCCGTTGTGTTATCGTAGGCACTATAGAGAGCCGTCATTTTATCGTAAGCATTGTTGCTGTCGTCGGCGGTCTTTAAGACTGAGAAAGTTCCGAACACATAGGAATATCCACGAGCCGGACTATCATCCCTGAGTTGATGAAATAGTTCCAGCAGGCGACTGCTGTAATTAGGAATCGTGATGTACTCTTCAAAGTCGTCCCCGCGTTCTTTCTCAAACCACCCCTTACTACACAGCTTGCGGATCAAAAAACGAGCGCGGCCAGAGATATCCCTCAGTTCCTCTTCGTCAATGTCTTCATCTTCAAACGTAGCATCCGCCAGTTCCTGCTCCAGCCTGCCGCGCAGCATGGAATACAAGACATCTTCCCGTATTTTCAGGTTTTCTTGGTATGCTGCGTACAGTACGTCCAGTGCATCCGCATATAAAATACGGTTAGGCGAAGCCAGCGGCGAGAAAAGTTCGCTTGGAACCGCTTCAAAAAACTTCATAGGCCTACCACCTTATTCGACTGATATACGCTTTCTTTTCTATTATTGTAACCTCTTTCCTCTTACAAAACAAGATGCAAAAAGCTCTTGGCCTCCATTACAGAAGCCAAGAGCTTTTTTCTTCTTTGTCCTATCAGATTTTATTTCCGGGGAGACTTAATCGCAGCCTGGGCAGCGGCCAGACGTGCAATGGGCACACGGAAGGGAGAGCAGCTGACGTAGTCCAGACCAACATTGTGGCAGAACTCCACGCTCGTGGGATCGCCGCCGTGCTCACCGCAGATGCCCAGGCCCAGATCGGGACGGGTCTCACGGCCGTCGTGTGCGGCCATCTTCACCAGCTTGCCCACGCCGATCTGATCCAGGTGCTGGAACGGATCGCTCTCGTAGATCTTGTTCTCGTAGTAAGCGCCCAGGAACTTGGCAGCGTCATCACGGCTGAAGCCGAAGGTCATCTGGGTCAGGTCGTTGGTGCCGAAGCTGAAGAACTCAGCCTCCTTGGCGATCTCGCCGGCAGTCAGGGCTGCACGGGGGATCTCGATCATGGTACCTACTTCGTACTTCATGTCGATGCCTGCTGCTGCGATCTCAGCGTCAGCGGTCTCTACTACGATCTTCTTAACGTACTTAAGCTCCTTCACTTCACATACCAGAGGAATCATGATCTCGGGCTCTACATTCCAGTCGGGATGTGCCTTCTTAACCTCGATTGCCGCACGGATAACAGCCTTGGTCTGCATCTTGGCAATTTCAGGATAAGTAACAGCCAGACGGCATCCTCTGTGACCCATCATAGGGTTGAACTCATGCAGGGAAGCGATGATGGTCTTGATCGTCTCAACGCTCTTGCCCTGTGCCTTAGCCAGCTTCTCAATGTCAGCTTCCTCGGTAGGAACGAACTCATGCAGAGGCGGATCTAGGAAACGGATGGTAACAGGGTTGCCCTCCAAAGCCTCATACAGCTGCTTGAAGTCGTTCTGCTGATAAGGCAGAATCTTCTCCAGTGCTGCTTCTCTCTCCTCTACAGTGTCGGAACAGATCATCTCACGGAATGCTGCGATTCTGTCCTCTTCGAAGAACATATGCTCAGTACGGCACAGACCGATTCCTTCAGCGCCCAGCTCACGAGCCTTCTTAGCGTCTGCAGGAGTATCTGCATTGGTACGAACTTTTAACTTACGATATTTGTCAGCCCAAGCCATTACACGGCCGAACTCACCGGCGATGGTAGCATCAACAGTCTTGATCTCGCCATCATAGATGTTACCGGTAGTACCATCGATGGACAGCCAGTCACCTTCATGGAAGGTCTTGCCAGCCAGAGTGAACTGCTTGTTCTCCTCATCCATAGCGATATCGCCACAACCGGATACACAGCAGGTACCCATACCACGAGCAACTACTGCTGCGTGAGAGGTCATACCACCACGAACGGTCAGGATACCCTGGGAAGCCTTCATACCGGTGATATCTTCAGGAGAGGTCTCCAGACGAACCAGAACGACCTTCTCGCCTTTCTTGCCTTCTTCGGTGGCCTCCTCTGCAGTAAAGACAACCTTGCCGCAGGCAGCGCCAGGGGAAGCAGCCAGACCGGTGCCAATCTCTTTGGCAGCCTTGAGTGCTTTGGCATCAAACTGTGGGTGCAGCAGAGCGTCCAGCTGCTTTGGCTCAACCATGCAGATAGCCTCTTCTTTGGAGATCATGCCCTCGTCCACCAGGTCGCAGGCAACCTTGATGGCAGCGGTAGCAGTTCTTTTGCCGTTGCGGGTCTGGAGCATAAACAATTTGCCGTTTTCGATGGTGAACTCCATGTCCTGCATATCTCTGTAATGTTTTTCCAGACGATGTGCAACATCACAGAACTGCTCATACACTTCCGGCATGATGTCTTTAAGCTCATCGATGTGCTGTGGGGTTCTGACACCGGCTACAACGTCCTCGCCCTGTGCATTGACCAAAAATTCGCCGAACAGCTTGTTTTCGCCGGTGGCAGGGTCACGGGTGAAGGCTACGCCGGTACCGGAATTGTTGCCGGTGTTGCCGAATACCATGGTCTGCACGTTGACCGCAGTACCCCAAGAGGATGGGATATCATTCATTCTTCTGTAGTAGATTGCGCGCGGGTTATCCCAGGAGCGGAATACAGCCTTGACAGCACCCATCAGCTGCTCTTTTGGGTCCTGTGGGAAGTCTGCACCAATCTGCTCTTTATAGTAGGCTTTAAATTTGACGACCATGCTCTTGAGGTCTTCTGCATCCAGCTCGGTGTCCAGTTTAACGCCCTTTGCCTCTTTCATCTGGTCGATGATGACCTCAAAGTTGTGCTTTGGAACTTCCATAACAACATCGGAGTACATCTGAATGAAGCGACGGTAGGAGTCGTAAGCAAAGCGCTCATTCTGGGTCAGCTTTGCAAAGCCTTCAACGACCTGGTCGTTGAGTCCCAGGTTGAGGATGGTGTCCATCATGCCCGGCATCGAAGCGCGTGCGCCCGAACGAACCGATACCAGCAGCGGCATCTCTTTGTCGCCGAACTTCATGCCGGTCAGTTTTTCGATGTTCTTCATCGCCTTCTCCACTTCGGGGCGAAGCAGCCCCACGACTTTCTCGCGTCCTTGTGCGTAGTATTCGCTGCATACTTCGGTGGTGATGGTGAATCCCGGGGGAACCGGAATACCGATCAGGTTCATTTCGGCCAGGTTCGCACCCTTACCGCCGAGCAGTTCCCTCATTTTGCCGTTACCTTCCGCTTCCTTGTTGCCGAAGGTATAGACTCGTTTAACGTCTGCCATAACTTGTCGTTGTTGATTATAATAGTGTTTTTCCCAATAAATGTGCTGTTTCAGAGTTGTTTCCGCCGGGCTGCGGGCGAGGCCTTCCATTGGGAAGGCAACGGTGAAAAAACCGTCTTTTCCGGAGGGGCAAAGATACGATGATTTTTCGGATAATCAAAAAACTTATTTAATATATAAAAATATTGGAAAATATCGGCCGATGCCACCCGTATAGCGTTGTCGCCGATAGGTCGGCAGGGGCGTTCCGCTGCGGGGATCGAGCAGGTCGCGCCGGGCAAAAACATCGGCCCGGATGACGGTTAGCGCCGTGTCTGTCAGGATTCGGTCGTGCAGCCACCAACCGCCCCGTGCGTAGGCATTGCCCCGCCCTCGGCGCTCGGCCGGAGCCAATGCATCCCTGAGCGAGAGTTTTTCCGCAGTTCCAGACGGAAGCTTGCCTGCACAGAGGATCCGGATGCCGGGTGTTCGTTCGCGCAGCTCCTCCAGTAGTTCGGCAGCATACCGGTCGCCGCGTGTCAGCAGTACGGCTGTCGGTTTTCCGTCCAGCGTACCCTCGACGCAAAGATAGCCATAGCCCGTTTCGATGCGTTCCGTGAAGAACCGGTCGGCATAGTAAAGCAAGGCGAAATCCATCCCGTCCAGCGTATTGAGGGTGCGGTGCACATAACTGTACGGCAGGTCCGACGCCCGGACCAAGTCTTTGACAACCTCCTCGTTTTCGACTCCATACACTCCTGCGAGCGGCATCGCCATTCGGCCGATTACAGCGCCCGCCCGTTCGACTTTGGCGCGGTAACGCTCGCCGCTCCAGCGCAGCCGTCCTTCGGGTGTGTAGTCCGTGTCGTCGTAGAAGAGCGACGGGATCGTGTCGTAGAGGCGGTCGAGGTCGTAATAGGCGAAACCCGTGCGTTGTTGGGCGTGGATGGCACCGAGAGAAGCGATGACGAAGAATATCGCCAGAAAGCTTATTCGTTTCATATTCGCTGCCGCTGCGGTTTTTCCTGTCCGACTTTACGTAGGAAACTGACCGTGTTATAATTTAATAGGGTAAATTTCAGTTCTTCGATATTCCGGTTGATTTGTTTGAATCCGTGATTTTTGAAAATTCGTACAGTCGCTTTTACCATCAAAGAGTATCGAATTGCAACCCAAATTACGCAATATTTCCGATAATGCCAAATCCGATGCCGTAAAATGTCGGAATTATTTTGAGCTGCTGAGAAATTTTGAGCTTTGCCCGAACAATCTTTAACTAAGTTTTACCTGTAAATCGCTGTCAAGTCGCCGATATGGTAGCTTTTTTTCATCGTATCCGCTGTTGCAGGTTTCGTATCGTCTATAAAATCGTCGCCGGTCAAAAATGCTTCCGTAGTAACCGTGTAAACATACAGGCTGTCTTTAGTCAGCACGCTATATATTTTTTTTGAGCGGGGACCATCTCCATATTCCGCCGCAATTTCGATATAGCGAACAATTTTACCGTGTTCGTCGTGCAATATTAAATATTCTCGCGGCCCCGGATCGTCGCCTCCGTCGAGGACCAATCTCATGGTACGATTCCCGTCGAAAGGAATTCGATAATATTGTTTCCAATTTCCGTATCCCGTCGTATCGTTACCTAAAAGCAGCGCTAACCGATAGATCGTATCCCGATCCGTAATCATGGAATTGCCTGCTCGGTCCAGGGTGTAGTCCGATAATTTTAACCGATTGTTGAGATTGTCCGATTGCCGATCGATGCAAAATACCGTGCCCTGCAAGTTACGACAACTCGAACAAATGAATAATGTCATAAATATTATCGTGTGTTTCGTCATGGAAGGTAGCCTTTGTCCGAGAGGATCAATATCACCAAATTAAGCAAAATCCGGCAAAAATCCAAATTCGGAGGTAGAAAACCGCTGTGGGGATCATTCGGTGCGAACGAATATGATAATTCCATCTATTTTCCGGGCTTTGCGGCTGGTCCGGACTGTTTATGCCGGAAGGTTTTGTATTCCGGTGCTCCCGAAGCATACGCTTACCTTTACCGACCGAGGCGACGTTGCCTCGGTTAAA
>OHNQ01001294.1_pt1 | contig 10788 bp, 6 predicted proteins | sample 1569621 | NCBI WGS metagenome assembly OHNQ01 (sample SAMEA3879516, study PRJEB24766) | human gut metagenome | biome: human-associated habitat; feature: feces | place: USA | collected 1985/1987
CTCGGGTCCGTTTGGCGGGATCAAGTTCATTCCGACCGGCGGCGTGAATAGCCATAATATTGGGGAATTTATCGCAGCGCCGTTCATCCACGCGGTCGGCGGCAGCTGGGTCTGCCCGAAGGCGGACATCGCGGCGGGCAATTTTGAAAAGATCACCGCGCTCTGCAAGCAGGCGAGAAGCGCCGCGCTCGGCTTTGAGGTGGCGCACATTGGCGTCAACTGCGAAGATGCCGCGGCGGCGTCTGCCGTCTGCGAGAAGCTGAACGAAGCGTTTGATCTGCCGGTCAAAGACGGCAGCTCTTCGATGTTTGCATCCAGCGGCATCGAGGTCATGAAGACCATGTTCAAAGGCAAAAACGGTCATATTGCGATCCGCACCAACTCTGTGGAGCTGGCGGTGGCAGAGCTTGCAAAGAAGGGATTTGCATATGACGAAAGCTCGGCAAAGTACAAAAACGGACGTATGACAGTTGCATACCTCAAAGATGAGTTCGGCGGTTTCGCCGTGCATCTGCTGCAGAAGTAAGGAGGGGCGAAGATGAAAGTTCTGACATTCGGCGAGATCATGCTCCGCCTGAAAGCACCGGGAATGACGCGGCTGCTGACCGATCACTATCTGGAAGCTACCTTCGGCGGCGGCGAGGCCAACGTGGCCGTGTCGCTCGCGAACTACGGCATGGACGTCGGCTTTCTGACGGTCCTGCCCGATAACCCCATCACAGACGCCTGCGTGCGCGAGCTGCGCGGCTTTGGCGTTGACACCTCCCGCATCGTCACCGGCAACGGCCGCTTCGGCGTGTACTACGTCGAGGGCGGTGCGAACCAGCTGCCGAGCCGCGTGGTCTATGACCGCGCCTGGTCGGCCATCGCGATGGCCAAGCCCGGCGATATCGACTGGGACAAAGCCTTCGAGGGTGTGGATTGGTTCCATATCACGGGTATTACGCCCGCGATTTCCGAAAGCGCGATGGAACTGTCTCTTGAGTCCGTCAAGGAAGCAAAGAAGCGGAACATTACCGTGTCCTGCGACCTGAACTACCGCAAAAAGCTCTGGACGCGCGAGCAGGCCGGTGAGTGCATGGCGAAGCTTCTGCCCTATGTGGATGTTTGCATCGCTAACGAAGAGGATGCGAAGGATGTGTTCGGGATCGAAGCAGAGAACACGGACATCAACTCCGGGAAGCTCGACCGCGAGGGCTATATCAGCGTAGCGCGCCAGATCGCCAGCCGCTTTGGCTGTAAAAAGGTTGCCATTACGCTGCGCGGTTCTATTTCAGCCTCGGATAACGACTGGGCCGGTATGCTTTATGACGCGGCGAGCGACAAAGCAGTGTTTTCAACCACCTATCATGTCCGTATCGTTGATCGCGTCGGCGGCGGCGATAGCTTCGGCGGCGGTTTGATCTACGCGCTGCTGGCGGGAAAGGATGATCAGCAGGCCATCGACTTTGCCGTGGCGGCTTCCTGCCTGAAACATTCGGTAGAGCATGACTTTAACCAGATGAGCGTTGCAGAGGTCGAGGCTCTTGCTGCGGGCAATGCCTCCGGCCGTGTTCAGCGCTGAGGAGAATTGAGTCATGACAGCATTAGAAAGACTCTATAACGCGGCAGTGGTGCCCGTCGTCGTGCTCGACGACGCGGCGGATGCGGTGCCGACTGCTAAGGCGCTGCTTGCGGGCGGCGTGGACGTGATGGAGATCACGTTCCGCACGGCGGCAGCCGCCGATTCCATCACGGCAGTCGCGAAGGAATGCCCCGACATGCTCGTGGGCGCGGGCACGGTCATCACGCTCGAACAGTGCAAGAAGGCCGTCGCCTGCGGCGCAAAGTTCATCGTCGCCCCGGGCTACAGCGAGGAGGTCGTGAGCTGGTGCGTGGAGAACAACGTCGCCATCACCCCGGGCTGCGTCACGCCGACCGAGATCATGGCCGCGATGTCCCACGGCCTGAAGGTCGTGAAGTTCTTCCCGGCGAACGTCTACGGCGGCCTGAGCGCAATGAAGGCGCTCTCTGGTCCCTTCGGCGGCATCAAGTTCATCCCCACCGGCGGCGTGAACGACAAGAACCTTGCCGAGTACATCTCCGCGCCGTTCATCCATGCCGTCGGCGGCAGCTGGCTGTGCGCCAAGGCGGACATCGCCGCGCACAACTTCGACAAGATCACGAGCCTCTGCAAGGAGGCGCGCAAGACCGCGCTCGGCTTTGAGATCGCGCACGTCGGCGTGAACGCCGGCGACGCGGAGGAGTCCCTTGCGGTGTGCCGCGCGCTCGACGCGGCCTTCGGCTTCGGCGTGAAGGAGGGCAACAGCTCCAACTTCGCCGGCAGCGGCGTAGAGGTCATGAAGAGCCCCTACCTCGGCAAGAACGGCCACATCGCCGTCAAGACCAACTCCATCCCCCGCGCGGCGGCGGAGCTTGCCAAGAACGGCTTTACGCTCGATGAGTCCACCGCCAAGTACAAGGGCGAGAAGATGGTCGCGGTCTATCTCAAGCAGGAATTCGGCGGCTTTGCCGTCCACCTGCTGCAGAAGTAAGGGAGGAACGAACGATGAAATTTTTGACTTTTGGTGAGATCATGCTGCGCCTGAAGGCGCCCGGACAGGAGTGCTTCTTCCAATCTCCGATGCTCGAGGCCACCTTCGGCGGCGGCGAGGCCAACGTGGCCGTCTCCCTTGCCAACTACGGCGAGGACGCAGCTTTCCTGACGGTCCTGCCCGATAACGCCATCGCGGACGCCTGCAAGGCGGAACTGCGCCGTTTCGACGTGGATACCAAGCGCATCGTCACGGGCGAGGGCCGCATGGGCATCTACTATCTCGAGGGCGGCGCGAACCAGCGCCCGAGCAAGGTCGTCTACGACCGTGCCTATTCCGCCATCGCGCTGGCCAAGCCCGGCGATATCGACTGGGACAAGGCGTTCGACGGCGTGGAGTGGTTCCACATCACCGGCATCACGCCCGCCATCAGCGAGAGCGCGATGGAGCTTTCCGTTGCGTCTGTCAAGGAAGCGAAGAAGCGCGGCATCACCGTTTCCTGCGACCTCAACTACCGCAAGAACCTCTGGAAGTACGGCAAGAAGGCGAGCGAGGTCATGCGCGAGATCGCCAAGTATGTCGACGTGGCCATCGCCAACGAGGAAGACGTGCAGAAGTCCCTTGAGATCACCGTGGACGATGTGAACGTCGAGTCCGGCGAGCTGGACCGCGCAAAGTACAAGGCGCTCGGCGACAAAGTGCTCGCGGCGTATCCCGATATGAAGATGATCGCCATCACGCTGCGCGAGAGCCACAGTGCCGATTGGAACGGCTGGGCGGCCTGCCTGAACGACGGCAAGGACTTCTACGTTTCCAAGAAGTACGAGATCCGCGACATCGTGGACCGCGTCGGCGGCGGCGACAGCTTTGCCGGCGGCCTGCTCTACGGTCTCAACCACTATGAGGACAAGCAGTCCGCGCTGGAGTTTGCCGTGGCAGCGAGCTGCCTGAAGCACTCGGTCATCGGCGACTTCAACCGCGTGAATGTTTCCGACGTGACCAAGCTCATGGGCGGCGACGGCACCGGCAGAGTGCAGAGGTAAAGCGGATGAGCTGCTTTTACTGCGAAAAGGACGAGCGGCTGCTGGCGCTGATGACGCCGCTGACCGAGCTTCAGTGGTCGGATGTTTATCTTTTCAACGACCAGAAGCACAAAGGACGCTGCGTCGTGGCGCTCAAGGGCCATCACGACGAGATGTTCGAGCTCGATGACGAGCAGCGCAGCGGTTTTTTTGCCGAGGTTTCCCTCGTGGCGCACGCGATCGCGAACTACACGAAGGCGGATAAGATCAACTACGCGATCTACGGCGATATCGTTTCGCATTTCCATGTGCACCTTGTTCCGAAGCATCGGGACGGTTTGCAGTGGGGCGGACCCTTTACCGATACGCTGCCGAAGGTGACGCTGAGCGCGGAAGAATTCAAAGCGGTCGGCGACGGCCTTCTCAGCGAGCTGGAAAAGCTGAAAAAATGATAAAAAAATGGGATGTACCGCGCGGTACATCCCATTTTTTGTCGGTCAGGATCATTCCATATAGGCGCCCTTCATGGGGCTCACGGCATGCTCGGTATAACGCTTGAGCAGGCCTTTTTTGTATTTGGGCGGCTTTGCCTGCCAGCGCGCGCGGCGCGCGGCAAGAATGGCGTCGATCTCGCCGGGCGTTTTTTCCTCGCCCTTCACGCCGACGATCGCCAGCACGCGGCCGGGAACATCGATGCGGATCAGATCGCCCTCTTCCACCAGCGCGATCGGCCCGCCGACAGCAGCCTCGGGGCTGACGTGGCCGATGACCGGGCCGCGGCTTGCGCCGGAAAAGCGCCCGTCGGTGATGAGAGCTACGCTGGAAGCGAGCGCCGGGTCTGCGCAGATGGCCTCGCCGGTATAGAACATCTCGGGCATCCCGCTGCCGCGCGGGCCCTCATAGCGGATAAAGACCGCGTCGCCGGGGCGGACGTCGCCGTGCAGCACGGCCGCGATGCACGCTTCCTCGCTGTCGTAGGGCTTTGCTCGCAGCGTGACCTGAAACATCTCTTTGGGGCAGGCAGTGTGCTTGATGACGCAGCCCTCGGGGGCGAGGTTGCCCTTGAGAATGGCGATGCTGCCGTCTGTGCCCTTGGCATTTTCGAACGTGCGGATGATATCGGTGCGCAGCGGCCTGCGGCTCAGATGTGCGGTTTTTTCGCGCAGCAGCTCGTCGCAGTGCTCGTAAAAACCGCTCTTTTTCAGCGCGTCCAGATTTTCGCCAAGCGTTTTCCCAGTCACCGTCATTGCGTCGAGGTGCAGCATGGAGCGGATCTCCTCCATCACGCGGGGGACGCCGCCGGCATAGTAGAAATACTGCGCGGGCCAGTCGCCGGAGGGACGGATGTTGAGCAGATAGTGCGCCCCGCGGTGCATCCGGTCGAAGGTGTCAGCATCGATCTCGATGCCGAATTCGTGCGCGATGGCGGGCAGGTGCATCGTCGCGTTGGTGGAGCCGGAGATCGCGGCATGGACCATGATGGCGTTTTCAAAGCTTTCTTTGGTCACGATGTCCTGCGCGCGGATGCCTTGCTCCAGCAGCTTGAGCAGCTGGACGCCCGCATCGTAAGCGGCCTTTTTCAGCTCCGGGGCGGTGGCGGGCATCAGCGCGGTGCCAGGCAGCATCAGCCCGAGGGCCTCGGCCATGATCTGCATGGTGGAGGCTGTGCCCATAAAGGAGCACGCGCCGCAGCTGGGGCAGGCGTTGTGCTTATAATAGCGCAGCTGCTGGCTGGAGATGACGCCGGTTTTTTCCCATGCGTCGAATTTGCCGATCTGCTCGAGCGTCAAGAGCTCGTTGATCGCGCAGGCAGGGTCCTGCACGGTGTATTCCTCCGGCAGAGGATGGGCTTCCATGACGCCGCCGGTGACGACGATGGCGCTCATTTCCTTGAGCCGCCCGATGCTCATCAGCATGGCGGGAACGGCCTTGTCGCAGCTTGCGATGAATATGCCGCCGTCAAATCCGCTTGCGTTCGCCTGCGCCTCCACCAGATCGACGATGGCTTCACGGTGGGCGAGGGAGTAATTGATGCCGTCGTGTCCCTGTGCGATACCGTCGCACAGATCGGTGGCAAAATAGCGGGCGGCTTTGCCGCCGTGCTCGTTGACCGCCTGCACGGCCTGTCTTACAAATTGATCGAGATGCGCGCTGCCGGGATGGCTGTCGCCAAAGGTGCTCTCTACCATGATCTGGGGTTTGCTCAGATCATCAATCGTCCATCCCATGCCGATCTTCAGCGGATCGCTCTCTGGTGCAAGTGCGCGTACCTGCTGAGAATGTAATTCCATTATAGACCCCTCTCCGTACAATTTGTCATTTTGAAGCGAAAATCATCAGATGATTTCTTGACATATTATAACGAAGTATGCCGAGGCTGACAAGTAAAAATAGTGTGATTTTGCGCATCCGGAAGAGGAGAGCTTTTGAGACGCTGTGTGCCGGGGGGTGAAAGCGAGCAGATCATGCTGGTGTCAGTCGGCGGCGTCGGTGCAGTAAAAAACGTAACGCTCGGCGTGTTCAACAGTGAGAGACTCCAATACGAATCGCAACAATTTAGCGTAAGTGTTTGAGAGTATAAGGGAAGGGACGAATGGAACTGCTCTGCAGTACGGCTATGCAATACTACATCATCTGCAAGGTCAGGTGTAGTATGCGTAGTCCTGAAACAACAATAAAGCCGTGCGAGGGCAATCGGACGAAATGGGTTCGACTCACAGAATAAGGAATTATTATAGCGAGGAGGGTTAGACACTCAAAACATAAAAAATATACATTTCAGATAATAGGACGGGAAGTAGATCCGTCCTTAGAGAGAATTATTTCTTAGTGTCCGGCAGCAGCTTTTGCTTTATGATGAAATAGTGGGTTGTCAGAACAATCGTGCGAGGAGTATTCCCTTGAGTAAAATCAATGGCCTTCATCGTTTGAACTATATGGAACGCTCCTACGAGTTTGAATTGTTTTCGATTTTTGGACATGACACCGTTAAGATCAAGAGTAGGCAGCGGGCTTCTGACGAAAAAGGCATGTCCTATGCGGCAGCTAAAATTCAGCCTTATTTTCAGCCTTTCTGCATTGATACGAGATAAGATTACCTAACATGAGATGGCAATAAAATCGCATGACTTCCCCACATTATGGTACCGGTTGGCATAGGCAGGGACAATCTAAAACACCTTTTTGCCGGTTCGAGTCCTGTACCGCGCACCAGAAAAAACCTTGAAGCTTCAGTGGTTTCAAGGTTTTTTTATTGCCCTGAGGTGCCATTTACCCTTTATCGTACCCTTTATAAATTGAGAACATTTGTCATGAAGCCTTCCATATGCATCCCTCCCATCTGTGAATTGCAACCGGAATCCATCTTTTTCTCATTGCCGATTCAATCTATTGGGTGACACGAACTCTATAACTGCCGTGTACGCGGGCGAAAGGTGATGGATATTTACCGCGAACATACCGTTGCGGTAGGGAGCTGATTGTGGTATGATTCATCAAAAAGGCACAGGCCCGGCCTGTTTTCCCGCGTCCTGCGGCACAGGATAATAGGGAAGCGGAAACGGCGGGCGGGACCTTGAAAATTGACAAAACAGAAAGGATCACTTGACGATGAAACCCAAATTTGACGGCTACGCGGCGCAGTACGACGCCTGGTTTATGGAAAACGAAAACGTGTTCCAGAGCGAATTCCGCCTGTTTGAAAAGGCAATCGGCGATATTTCGGGGAAGCGTGTGCTCTCCGTCGGCTGCGGCAGCGGCCTGTTCGAGAGTATGATCGACTGCAAGAACATCGAGGGCGTTGAGCCCTCGCGCGACATGGGCGCGATCGCGCAGAAGCGCGGCATCAACGTCATCGCCTTCGGCGCGATCGAGGAGGTCGAGCTTGAGGAGAACGCCTACGACATCATCTATTTGAACGGCAGCTCCAGCTATATGGAGGACCTGACGCGCGCGTTCGACGTGTGCAAAAAGGCGCTCAAGCCGAACGGCAAGTTCATTTCGCTGGATGTGCCCAAGGAGAGCGCGTTCGGCTTCATGTACCTTCTCGCCAAGGCCGTTGGCACGTTCGACCACCCGTCCCTGCGCGGCGTCATGCCCAAACTGCCGTATCCGCTCGAGCTGTGCTGCGCGGGCGTGTGGCACTCGACCGAGGAAAAGGCCGACGCGCTCAAATCGCTCGGCTTCCACGATTTTGACTTCTACCAGACGCTCTTGAAGAACCCTATGTACACCAACGAGAGCGTGGAGGACGTCGTCCCCGGCTATCAGAGCGGCGGCTATGTCGCGCTCATCGCCCACAAATGAGTGGGGAGAACAGAGTGAAGCTCTCCGAGAGGATCTACGAGCGGGCAAAGGCGCTCTGGCCGCGGTATCTGACCCATCCGTTTGTGACGGAGATGGCGGACGGCACGCTGCCGAAGGAAAAGTTCCGCTACTATATGGTGCAGGATTATCTGTACCTGCGGGATTACGTGAAAATTTTTGCGGCGATCCTTCAGAAAACCGACGACTTCGAGCAGATCCGCTTTTTGAGCGGGGAGATGGCGAACACGATCGACGAGACGTTCCGCACGCATCTTCCGTACATGAAGCGCCTCGGCGTCACGGAGGAGGAGATCGCCGATGCGCGCCCGCACATCGACAACAGCGCCTACGGCCATTACATGCTCTGCGAGGCGCAGGCGGGGGATGTGCTGACGGGGCTCGTGACGCTTTTGAACTGCTCGTGGAGCTATGCGTATATTGCCGAGCAGATGGTGGAGCGCTGCCCAAGCGCCCTGCACGATGAGAACTACGGCGCGTGGTTCGCGGGCTACGTTTCCGAGGAGTACCGGCAGACGAATCAGGCCTTGATCGACCGGATCGACGCGCTCGCCGAAGGGATCGACGAAAAGAAGGCGCAGCGGCTCTGCGAGATCTTCGAAAATTGCTGCCTTTTTGACCTGCGCTTCTGGGACATGGTCTACACGATGGGCGAGAACTGAACAGGAAAGAAAAGCCGGAGCAGCCTGAGCTGCTCCGGCTTTTTCATTGAAAAGAAAGGAAATTCACGGTTCCACGTTGGCGTGCTCCATCAGGTCGATGAGTACGCGGATGCCCTGCAAATACGAGCGGACGAGAAGACGCTCGTTCGTGCCGTGCACGCCGGAGGCGGCCTCCGCGGGCTCGGTCATAAACGGGCTGCACCGCAGGCACGTGTCGCAGATCTCCTCATAGCGGTGCGCGTCCGTCGCGCCCACGGTCATCGAGGGAATGAACACGGCTTCGGGATAGTAGCGCTGGAAGCTCTCGACGACCCTGCGATAGCCGTAGCCGTCGCGGCGCGCGATGGCGGAGGGATCGTTGGCCTGCAAAAAGCGCATCTCGACGCCTTTGTCCTGCACGGCCTCGCGGCAGTGGGCCATGACGCTCTCGGTGCTGTCACCGTCGGCAATGCGGAAGTTGATGACCGCGGTCATATCCTGCGGCATCACGTTGCACGCGGCGCTGCCGCCGCGGATCATCGTGGGCGCGATAGTGGTGGTGACAAACGGGAAGAGGTCGGGCGAGCCCATGCAGCAGGCCGCGATGGCGTCCGCGTTGCCCGCAACATCCTGCACGAGCGTTTTGAGCGGCTCCTGCGTGATATAGGGCGCGAGCGTTTCAAACGCGCCGGTCATGGCGCTGTTGAGGCGCACGGCAAACGGCGCGCGCGTGATGTCGGCGATCGCACCGGAGAGACGCCCAAGTGACGTGCCGCCGTAGGGGCGGCTCGAATGCCCGCCGATGCTGTGGACGGAGAGCTCCAAATCGGCATAGCCCTTTTCCATCAGCTGCACGCTGACAATGGACGTCTCCGGCGCGCCGAAGGCCGTGCCGGGCTCAATTTTGCAGCCGCCCTCGTCAAGAACGAATTCGAGCGTCACGCCCTGCGCCTTCAAATGCTCGGCGATGGCGAGCGCGCCTAAGTTGATGGTCTCCTCGTCGTCGCCGAAGGCGAGATACGCCGTGCGGGCAAAGGATTTGCCGTGGGCGAGCAGATATTCCGCGGCCTCCAGCACGCCGAAGACCTGCTCTTTGATGTCAAGCGTGCCGCGGCCCCAGATATAGCCGTCCGCGATGTCGCCGGAAAAGGCGGGATGCGTCCAGTCCTGCTCTGTGCCCTCAACAACGGGAACGACGTCCTGATGCGACATGTAGAGGCAGGGGCGCAGAGAAGCGTCGCTGCCGGGGATGGTGATGAGCACGGCGTGGTGGCCGATGCGCTCAAACGTGCCCACGCGCATGATGTTGGGGTAGCTTGCCTTGATGTGCGCGTGCAGCTTGTCGAACTCCGTGTAGTCCGTCCGGCTGTGGTCAAAGTAGTTGATGGTCTTGCACCGGATGGCGGCGGACAGGCGGGCGGCCGCGCCCTCGCCGTCCAAGTCGGGATAATTGCCCTCCAGGGCAAAAAAATCGGTCACTTTTTTCTGTATCATGCCATTTTATCCTCCAGATAACGGCTGAGAAACTCACGCGTGCGCGGCTCCTTGGGGTTACCGAAGACCTCCTTGGGCGAGCCCTGCTCTAAGATAACCCCCTGATCCATGAAGACGACGCGGTCGCTCACTTCCTTGGCAAACGCCATCTCGTGCGTGACGACGACCATCGTCATGCCCTGCTGGGCGAGGTTTTTCATGACGTCCAGCACCTCGCCGACGATCTCGGGGTCGAGCGCGGAGGTCGGTTCATCGAAGAGCATGATCTCCGGTTCCATGCACAGCGCCCGCGCGATGGCGACGCGCTGCATCTGCCCGCCCGATAGCTGGCTCGGGCGCTTGTTAACGTGCTCGCCCAAGCCGACTTTCTCCAACGCCTCGCGCGCACGCTGGCGACGCTCGGCATGCCCCACGCCCGTGAGCGTGAGCGCCAGCTCCACGTTTTCCAAAATGGTCTGATGCGGAATGAGGTTATAGCTTTGGAACACAAAGCCGATACGGTTGTTGCGGTAGGCATCCCAATCGCGATCGTGAAAGTCTTTGGTCGAAATACCGTCGATCAGCAGGTCGCCAGAATCGAAATGATCGAGCCCACCGATAACGTTGAGCATCGTAGTTTTGCCCGACCCCGAAGGTCCCAGAATGGCCACGAACTCGTTATCGCGAAAAGACAGGCTCACGCTGTCGAGCGCTACCTGCGTAAACGACTGCGTAACGTACCTTTTGCAAGTACCTTTGAGCTCCAGCATGGACGGCAACCTCTCCTGCGCAGGC
>OHNQ01001302.1_pt1 | contig 10758 bp, 7 predicted proteins | sample 1569621 | NCBI WGS metagenome assembly OHNQ01 (sample SAMEA3879516, study PRJEB24766) | human gut metagenome | biome: human-associated habitat; feature: feces | place: USA | collected 1985/1987
TGAATTGGTCTCCCAAAGCCTCGTTGAGAGTTCCTTGCCACCATGAGGTGAGCTTTCGTCGGCGAATGGGCCAACGGAGTCCTTCCGTACTAATCTCCCCTTCGGGATAAAGAACGAAAATGGAGATTTGTTGTCCCGGATAAGAAGCGAAGGTTGTTGTTTCTAAGATAGGAGTGAAAAGGCCATAGTCGGATAACATCTCCACCCGCTTGAATAAGTGGGCATAGTCCATAAGAAGGGATATATTTCCCAATGTATGATCCTCACGCAATCCGGTAGCACCTAATATAAGAACTTCTCGATAGCCTTGGGTATGGGCGAAACGGACGGATTTGGTGAGGTCGTTGATCTCTTGGTCCTCTACATGATGGATTCGGTCTGCGTAGCGTTCGCGCAGGCCGGCGGGTATGCTGTCCAAGTCTCCTACGATAGCGTCCGGATGAATACCCTTTTCATAAAGTGTCTTTACGGCTCCATCACAAGCGATAATCGTTTTCGCTTCCTTTAATAATCTCAAGGGTAACTCAGCGGAAGGAAATCTCCCATTCGCTACGATCACACATCCTCCTTCCAGACTTTCCATATTATCTCCCATAATTCAAAATTCATAATTCAAAACTCTTCCCCTTTCTTCCGCCAATTGTAATAGCCTACTATGGCTAGTGTCGCATAGCAAAAATAGAGTAGCATCGTCGGATACAAGCCCCGAAGGTAATAAAGATATACGGAAACGAGGTTTACGATTACCCAAAAAATCCAATGCTCGATAATTCGCCTTGCCAGCATCCAAGTAGCGACAATGCCTACCGACGTGGTGAACGCATCGCCTACGGGGATGGGAGAGTCCGTGAATTGATGAAGGAGATACCATAAGATGGCGAATACAACGGCCAATGTTCCGATAATCCCCACGAAAAGCGGAAGGCTCAGATGGGTGTATAGGATACAGTCGGAGGGAAGACTGTCGTTTTCCGTGTGTATCTCATGTTTCTTCCGGGTCCATTGATAGAAACCGTATATGCTGATTCCTACGTAATAGGTTTGCAATCCCATGTCCGCATAGATCTTAGCGGACAGGAAGACAAATACATACACGAGGGAGGTGAGGAATCCCACCACCCACATGGCCTTATGTTGTTTAATCTCTAGAAAGAGATAGAGTAGACCGGTTATTACTCCGAAGTATTCTAGCCAAACCATTTTAGTAATTGAAAATTAAGTTAGAATTTGAAGGTGATCCTGGCCATGGCGTTCGTGCCGGCTTGGGTGAAATAACCGTCATCCTTTTTACGTGTGTCGTTTTCGATATAAGAGTATACCCATGCGTTGGTCTCGTACTTCTCGTTGAAGAGGTTGTTGATAGTCACGTCTAGGGTTATTTCTTTCATGAACTTAGGCTGGAAGGCGTAACCGATACGTAGGCTATTGATAAAGTAGGGATCGATGGAACGATCCTTGCTGCTTGAATTGTCTATGTATTGGCGGCCTACTACTTGCGAGTTGAAACTAGCGATAAATCCTTTGTAAGCGAAATCGAACATGCTGTTTGCGATTAGGTCTGGGGAGAAAGCGATATTCGTTGTACCTAGATCGTTGATCTCTTGTACTCCGGTATCCCAGTTATCCACGTATTCCACGAAATGCTTGATTTTATTTTGGCTGAGGGTTACGTTCGCGTTCCAATTCAGCCAAGAGGTGATTTGTACACCTCCGGTAAGCTCGATGCCCATTCGGTAGCTATCCTTTATATTGGAAGTGAGGGCCTCACCGATCTCGCTGATCTTGCCGGTCAGGATCAATTGGTTGTTGTAATCCATGAAATAGAGATTGGCTCCAACCCGGAAACGGTTGTTACCAAAACTATAACCGGCCTCGTAATCATATAAGGTCTCGTGGGTAGGACGTTCTTCGGGGCCTGCCTCCGTGAAATTGTCACGGTTCGGTTCCCGGTTTGCGACGGAGAAAGAGACGAATGCGTTATGGCCGTTGTTATGGAAGTTTATACCGGCTTTCGGGTTGAAGAAGTTCCAGTTCTTATGAATGTCCAGCTCTTCCTCGGCTTTGTCATCGTTTCCCTTAATGGTGTAATGGATCCCACGGTATTGTAAGTCCAGATAGCCGGTGAAAAGAGGGGAAAGACGTTGGGTCAATTTTGCGTATGCGTTGTAGTCTAATTTCTTACCGGTATTGCGGTAATATTCGTAATCCGGTTGTGGCAAGACGTTTGCGCTTTTGGTCCACATTACCCGGCCAAAATGGTCGCCTACGTAGTTGTTGACGGCGGTTCCCAGCGTAAGGCGGGTGTTGTCATGTTGATAGTTCGCGCTATAAACGGCTCCATAGAAATAATTGTCGAGCCATTTACGGCGCACAAGGTCCGTCTTTTTTACGGTATTACCCTCCGGATCGATATATTCCGGTAGTTTATAACTGCTGAATTTGGCTTTCGATTTATAATCCTCGTAATATCCGTTACCATCGGTGTAATGAAGGGTCAGGTTCATATTCCAGAAATCTCCGATACGCTGGCTGGCCATTAAATGGTAGTTGTGTTGCCAATAATTATCCGTCTGATTGTTATAAAACTTCTTCACTCCATCTTCCTCATATTCTCCGCATGGATTATAGCTACGATCTGTGTCAAGTAAATAAGACGGAACACCGTTCCATGCTTGATAGGTCTTCTCGCTGTTCCCGAAGGCTTGGAATTTAATCAATGTATTATCGGCATAGAAAGCGGCGGAGGCATAGTAAGAGCTCATACGGGCGGAGGCACGATCGATAAAGCCGTCGCTACGGATATTGGAGTAGCGGACGTCGAAAGCGAAATGATCGTAAAGTAATCCGGTTCCGCCTTTTACCGTATGCTTCAGCGTACCGAAAGAACCTGCTGATACGGAATATTCGCCGTAAGGCTTTAAGGACGGTTTCTCGGTCTGCATGGCGACCGTAGCGCCAAAAGCCGCGGCTCCGTTCGTAGAGGTTCCGGCACCTCGTTGGATCTGGATCGATTCTACCGAGGAGGCTATATCGGCCATATTAGCCCAGAATACGGTATGAGACTCGGAGTCATTAACCGGTACGCCATTGATCGTGATATTGATACGGTTCGCGTCTGTACCCCGGATACGAAAACCGGAGTAACCTATACCTGTTCCGGCATCCGAGGTCATGATAACAGACGGGGATTGGGAGATAAGGAATGGGATACCTTGCCCGTTGTTCCGGCTGCTTAGCTCTTGTTTGGAGATGTCGCTATAAGCTACCGGGGTTTCTTTCCCGACTTTGGTAGCGGTAATAACTACTTCATCCAAAGATACGTCTTTTGAGATTTTCAAGGAGTCGACCGGACTGGGCATTTGTGCCTTGACGGTTGTAGCCAGTAAGGAGCCGGCCAAGATAACCAATACATTTTTCATCTTTTCATCTTTTTGCTTTAAAACTAAATAGATGAATAGAAAGGATCGGAGAAGCATGAATCCCTACGACAGCATTACCTGTACAGGTTCTATGGGTATGATCTCAGCCCGCTCCTTTCGTGAAGGATTTTGCGAGCACCCCTTCGTATTCGGCAGCAAAGATAGGCATAAAAGTGTTAATAAATATTACTGTCAATAGTAAATCGGATTTCTATAGATATTAATTCTGATTAATTTTTTCTGTAAAAAGATGAGGATATTTTGAGAACTCATTGATTTTTTGTATATTTGCGGGCGATTAAGTGAAGTTGAGGAGGGGGCGGGTAGTCCCCTTCTTTTGTTCTTAACAGATATGTGTATGATAGAAAAGAAAGTGGTAAGCCAATTAATAGAGGAAAAACTAGCCTCTTCAAGCAATTATTTAGTAGACGTGGTGATTAAACCGGGAAACCTGATAGTCGTTGAAATTGATAACGATGAAGCGGTAAGCATTGATGATTGCGCCGAGTTGAGCCGGTATTTGGAGGAGCATCTGGATCGTGACGTCGAGGATTATGAGCTGGAGGTTGGCTCCGCCGGCATTACTTCTCCTTTCAAGGTACTTCGCCAATACGTCAAGAACATCGGAAACGAGGTGGAGATGCTGTTGAAAAACGGCTCGAAGCTGACCGGTGTGTTGAAATCTGCCGACGAGAACGGTGTGGTTGTCTCTGTCGAGAAGAAGGTGAAACCGGAAGGCGCTAAGCGGAAGGTGACTGTGGTGGAGGATGAGTCGTATACATTTGATGAAATAAAATATACAAAATACTTAATAAGATTCAAGTAAGATTATGGCCAAGAAAGAGGAAACAATCAGTATGATTGACACCCTTGCGGAGTTCAAGGAGTTGAAGAATATCGATAAAGATACGATGATTAGCGTTTTGGAAGATTCGTTCCGTAACGTGATCGCCAAGATGTTTGGCACGGATGAGAACTATGACGTGATTATCAACCCTGAGAAAGGTGATTTCGAGATATGGAGAAACCGTACGGTTGTGGCTGATGATGAATTGGAGGATGAGAACTTGCAGCTTACGTTGACGGAGGCCCGTAAAATCGATGCCGACTGTGAGGTGGGCGAGGAAGTGACCGACGAGGTGCATTTCGCAGACTTCGGACGCCGTGCGATCTTAAACTTGCGCCAAACTTTGGCTTCAAAGATACTTGAATTGCAGAAAGACAGCTTGTACGCTAAGTATAAGGATAAAATCGGCCACATCATCGCCGCTGAGGTTTATCAGGTGTGGAAGAAAGAAATCCTGTTGCTGGATGACGATGGTAATGAGTTGCTACTGCCGAAATCCGAGCAAATCCCGACCGATTTCTATCGTAAGGGAGAGACCGTACGTGCGATCGTTCAACGTGTGGATAACTATAATAACAACCCGAAGATCCTTCTTTCCCGTACGGATAAGGTCTTCTTGCAACGGTTGTTTGAGTTGGAGGTTCCGGAGATTAATGACGGCTTGATTACGATCAAGGCGATCGCCCGCATCCCGGGAGAGCGTGCCAAGGTGGCTGTCGAGTCATACGATGACCGTATTGATCCGGTAGGCGCTTGCGTAGGTATGAAAGGCTCTCGTATCCACGGAATCGTTCGCGAGTTGAGAAACGAGAACATTGATGTGATTAATTACACCTCAAATCTCTCTTTGTTTATCCAGCGTGCCTTAAGCCCGGCTAAGATCTCTTCTATCCGTGTGAATGAGGAGGAAAAGAAAGCTGAGGTTTATCTACGTCCGGAGGAGGTTTCTTTAGCGATCGGTAAGGGCGGTCTGAATATTAAGTTGGCTTGTATGTTGACTGAGTATACGATTGACGTATTCCGTGATATCGAAGGAGCGGACGAGGAGGATATCTACTTGGATGAGTTCTCCGACGAGATCGACAGCTGGGTGATCGACGCACTGAAGAATATAGGATGCTATACGGCGAAGAGTGTCCTTGCTATGGACCGCAATGAGATTATTGAACGTGCCGATCTGGAAGAACAGACCGTGGACGATCTTTTAGCTATCTTATCTGCGGAATTTGAAGATGAAGGTAACGAATAAGTATTACGACAAAGTTAGATATGCCTATAAAATTAATTCAAGTACAGAGAAAATTGAACGTGGGAATCAACACGGTGGTTGAGTTCCTGCACCGGAATGGGTTCTCGGTTGAGGATAATCCCAACACGAGGATCAGTGATGAACAGTATGCTTTGCTCGTAAAAGAGTTTGGAAAGGATCTGCCAGAGAAAGATCGTAATTTTGCGGCGGATCGTATGCGGAAAGAGGTTCCTTCTGTGAAAGAAGAGAAGACCGCGGAAATAAAGACAGTGATACCGGAAGAATTCAGACCTAAGATCGTAATGAAGGGTCATATTGATTTGGATGGTGGACAACATAAAAAACAGCAGGAAGAGCCGAAGGCTAAAGAGGAGCCTAAGGTGAAAGAAGAGCCTAAGGTAAAGGAAGAGCCGAAAGTGAAGGAAGCGCCTGCCGCTCCCGCTGCTCAAGCTCCTGTTAAACCCGCGCAGCCTGCGCAGGCTCCCACGGAGAAAAAAGAAGAAAAAGTTATAGTAGTGGAAGTGGAAAAAGAAAAAACCGTAGAGAAGCAACCGGTTGTTGCGGAACCTAAGGTGGAAAGTGTGAAACCGGAACAGGAAGTAGAGAAGACCGAGGAAAAGGATGATAATCTTTTCCGTTTGAACTCGGTTAAATTGGAGTCAAAGATCAAGGTAACCGGTAAGATTGACTTGGATGCGCTTAACCAATCGACTCGTCCGAAAAAGAAAACGAAGGAGGAGAAGCGGAAAGAGCGTGATGAGAAGCAAAAGTTTAATAACAATCGGCCGGGTAATAATAGCAACGGTCCGGGCGCTCCTCATAAGAGTCCGAATTCGCCGACTTTGATTAAACCGAACGCTCCTGCTAAACCGGGTGAGGAAGGTGACGCTAAGAAGAAGCGTAAACGTATCAAGAAAGATCGGGTAGACGTGAATAATACGCCGGGTACGAATTATCCGCGCCCGAATCGTGACGATCGTCCGAATAACGACCGTAAGCCTCGCTTGAAGAAGCCGGTGAAAGCGGAAGTTAGTGAAGAGGATGTTCAAAAGCAGATCAAGGAGACTTTGGCTCGCTTGACCAACAAGAATAATAAGAATAATAAGGGGGCTAAATACCGTCGTGATAAACGTGACGCCGCTGTGAAACGTGAGCACGAGTTGATGGAACAGGAAGAACTGGAAAGCAAGGTATTGAAGCTGACCGAGTTCGTTACGGCCAACGACTTGGCGAACATGATGGACGTATCTGTAACGGAGGTTATTGGTACTTGCATGAGCATCGGCCTTATGGTTTCGATCAATCAGCGCCTGGATGCGGAGACGATCAATATTGTGGCTGAGGAGTTCGGTTATAAGACTGAATATGTAAGCGCGGATGTTGTCGAGGCGATCAACGCTGATGAGGAAGATGATAACGAGGAGGATTGGGTAGCCCGTCCGCCTATCGTAACGGTGATGGGACACGTTGACCACGGTAAGACTTCTTTGCTTGACTATATCCGTAAGGCGAATGTAATTGCCGGTGAGGCCGGAGGTATTACCCAGCATATCGGTGCTTATAACGTGCAATTGGAAGACGGTCGTCGTATTACATTCCTCGATACTCCGGGTCACGAAGCGTTTACCGCTATGCGTGCACGTGGTGCCAAAGTAACGGATATTGCTATCATTATTGTGGCTGCCGATGATAACGTGATGCCACAGACGAAAGAAGCGATCAATCACGCGATGGCTGCCGGTGTACCTATTGTATTTGCAATCAATAAGGTAGATAAACCGACTGCAAATCCGGATAAGATTAAAGAAGAACTGGCTGCAATGAATTACCTTGTTGAAGAATGGGGTGGTAAATATCAGTCACAAGATATCTCTGCCAAGAAAGGTATGGGTGTGGAAGACTTGCTGGAAAAAGTATTGCTCGAAGCGGAAATGCTCGACCTGAAGGCAAATCCGAACCGTAATGCTACGGGTTCCATCATCGAATCTTCACTGGATAAGGGACGCGGATATGTAGCTACTGTATTGGTATCTAACGGTACTTTGAAAGTAGGAGACATCGTATTGGCGGGAACCAGCTACGGACGTGTGAAGGCTATGTTCAACGAACGTAACCAACGCGTCAAGGAAGCAGGACCTTCCGAACCGGCATTGATTCTGGGATTGAATGGTGCTCCTGCCGCAGGTGACACATTCCATGTAGTCGAAAGCGATCAGGAAGCTCGTGAGATCACTAATAAACGTGAGCAGCTGGCTCGTGAACAAGGTTTGCGTACGCAGAAGATCCTTACATTGGATGAATTGGGTCGTCGTATTGCTTTGGGTAACTTCCAGGAATTGAACATCATCGTTAAGGGTGACGTGGATGGTTCTGTGGAAGCGTTGAGCGATTCGTTGATTAAGTTGTCTACGGAACAAATTCAGGTAAATGTTATCCATAAGGGTGTGGGAGCAATTTCTGAATCTGATGTTTCTCTGGCTGCTGCTTCGGATGCGATTATTGTCGGATTCCAGGTACGTCCTTCGGGTGCTGCCGGTAAGATGGCCGACCAAGAGGGTGTTGACATCCGTAAGTATTCTGTCATCTACGATGCAATCGAAGAGGTAAAGGCTGCTATGGAAGGTATGTTGGCTCCGGAAGTAAAGGAACAGATTACTGCAACCATCGAAATCCGCGAAGTATTCAATATTACGAAAGTCGGTCTTGTAGCCGGAGCAATGGTGAAGACCGGAAAGGTGAAACGCAGCGACAAGGCTCGTTTGATCCGCGATGGTATCGTAATCTTTACCGGAAACATCAACGCATTGAAACGCTTCAAGGACGATGTGAAGGAAGTAGGTACAAACTTCGAGTGCGGTATCAGTCTGGTGAACTGCAACGACATGAAGGTAGGCGATATGATCGAGACATTCGAAGAAATAGAAGTGAAACAGACGCTGTAAATATATATAGTAAGGTTATAAGTGTATTATAATGTTATAATATAGCAGAGGTCATGATTGATAAAGAGGTGGTAATGTGGTACTGTTTGCAGAACACCACCTTACCACCTTATTTTTTATCATTCGGCACCTTCTCATTATAATCAGCTTATATACGACTTATTGGTTTATAGCTTATAACATAATAAATGTGGCAACGATTGATATAATTATCCTTATTGTAATAGGCGCCGGAGCGATTGTAGGTTTTGTAAAAGGCTTCATTCGTCAGTTGGCTTCTATTTTGGGGTTAATAGTCGGTCTGTTGGCAGCGAAAGCTCTGTATGCTTCTTTGGCGGAAAAGCTTTGCCCGACAGTGACGGATTCAATGACAGTTGCGCAAGTGTTGGCTTTTATCATGATCTGGATTGCCGTACCATTGATCTTTGTATTGATTGCCTCGCTATTGACAAAAGCAATGCAGGCTATTTCGTTGAACTGGTTGAATCGCTGGTTAGGAAGTGGGCTGGGAGCACTTAAGTTTCTGTTGTTAACGAGTGTAGTGATTGGTGCGATAGAGTTTGTGGACAGCGATAATAAGTTAATTAGTGCAACAAAAAAGGAAGAGTCTTTGTTATATTATCCGATGGAAACGTTTGCGGGGATCTTTTTCCCTGCTGCGAAGAATATGACGCAACAATATATATTAGAGAATAAAGATAAAGATGCAACAAGAACCCAATAAAATGAAACCCAATCAGAAAGACGAACTTGAAAAGAAGACTGATAATGAGTTTGTCCGGAAATTTGCGGAGGAGAAATATAAATACGGTTTCACCACAGAGGTGCATACGGACATCATTGAGCGTGGACTTAATGAAGATGTCATTCGTCTGATTTCATCGAAAAAGGACGAACCGGAGTGGTTGCTGGAGTTTCGACTGAAAGCGTATCGCCATTGGCTGACGCTGGAAATGCCTACCTGGGCACATCTCCGTATCCCTGAAATTGATTATCAGGCGATTTCTTATTATGCCGATCCGACAAAGAAGAAAGAAGGACCGAAGAGCATAGAGGAAGTCGATCCTGAACTGATAAAGACGTTTAATAAACTGGGAATTCCTTTGGAAGAGCAAATGGCTCTTAGTGGAATGGCAGTGGATGCCGTTATGGACTCTGTTTCCGTAAAGACTACCTTCAAGGAAACGCTGATGGAGAAAGGAATTATATTCTGCTCGTTCAGTGAAGCCGTGCGGGAGCATCCGGATTTGGTGAAGAAATATATGGGCTCGGTAGTAGGTTATCGGGACAATTTCTTTGCAGCGTTGAATTCCGCAGTGTTCTCTGACGGCTCTTTCGTGTATATTCCGAAAGGAGTACGTTGCCCGATGGAGCTTTCCACTTATTTCCGTATCAATGCCCGTAACACGGGACAGTTTGAGCGTACGCTGATTGTAGCGGATGATGATTCGTATGTTTCTTATCTGGAAGGATGTACGGCTCCGATGCGGGATGAAAATCAGCTGCATGCCGCTATCGTTGAGATCATTGTGCACGACCGTGCAGAAGTAAAATACAGTACCGTTCAGAACTGGTATCCGGGAGATGCAGAAGGCAAGGGCGGTGTATACAACTTTGTGACTAAACGCGGTAACTGTAAAGGAGTGGACAGTAAATTATCCTGGACACAAGTGGAAACCGGTTCGGCAATCACCTGGAAATATCCTTCCTGTATCCTGACGGGCGATAACTCGACCGCTGAATTCTATTCCGTAGCTGTAACGAACAACTATCAGCAGGCAGATACCGGAACGAAGATGATTCATCTGGGTAAGAACACTCGTAGTACGATTGTAAGTAAAGGCATTTCTGCCGGACATAGTGAGAACTCCTATCGTGGGTTGGTACGCGTGGCCGAGAAAGCGGATAATGCCCGTAATTATAGCCAGTGTGACTCTCTGTTGCTGGGAGATAAGTGTGGTGCACATACCTTCCCGTATATGGATATTCACAATGAGACGGCAGTGGTAGAACATGAAGCTACGACAAGCAAGATTAGTGAAGACCAGATATTTTATTGCAACCAGCGCGGTATTCCGACAGAAGATGCTATCGGACTTATTGTGAACGGATATGCAAAGGAAGTGTTGAATAAACTTCCGATGGAGTTTGCGGTAGAAGCACAGAAGCTGCTTACCATCTCATTGGAAGGAAGCGTGGGGTGATGTTGACTTTTTAATAGTAAATCGTAAAATCGTAAATATATCATGTTAGAAATAAAAGACCTGCATGCCAGCATTAATGGCAAAGAGATATTGAAAG
>OHNQ01001320.1_pt1 | contig 10622 bp, 9 predicted proteins | sample 1569621 | NCBI WGS metagenome assembly OHNQ01 (sample SAMEA3879516, study PRJEB24766) | human gut metagenome | biome: human-associated habitat; feature: feces | place: USA | collected 1985/1987
ACGGTGGTTTCTCCAGCGTAGGTATGAGTCTTCGTGCAATGGCTACTTACGAAAAGGGGCTGGACGAATATAAAGACGAAAACGGTAATATCATTTACGGTTAAGGTAATGAAAATAGGGAAAGACGATATTCTTCTTATTTTGCTGAGTCTGCTTTTCGCATCCTGCCGGGTGGGGAAAGCGGAACCTGTGGCGGACTCTATGGAAGAAGAGGGAATTTCCGTAGTCAGATATGATAAGCTGTTGGACGAATACGTTCGTTTCAACAGCTTTTCTGCTTTACAAAAAATGAACCTGGAGTATGCCTTGCCCACCAAATTGTTGATTGAAGATGTATTGGCTATTGGCCAGGTGAGCGATGACCATATTTTCCAGCGATTGAAAACTTTCTATTCGGATACAACCTTGGTCCGTCTTATAGAAGATGTGGAGGCCAAATACCCGGAATTGGAATCGGTTGAAAAAAATCTGACCAAAGGGTTCGGGAAATTACAAAAGGAGATTCCGGATATCATGATTCCTATGATATATACGCAGATCTCGGCATTCAATGAATCCATTGTTCTGTCTGACAGCGTGTTGGGTATTAGTCTTGACAAGTATATGGGTGAAGACTATCCGCTTTATAAGCGTTTCTATTACAACTATCAGCGGCGTACTATGCGTCCTGACCGGATCGTCCCCGATTGTTTGGTGTTCTATCTGATGAGCCAGTATCCTTTTCCGATGGATTACTCCCGTACATTACTCGATGTAATGATGCATTATGGTAAAATCAATTATGTGGTACAACATCTGTTGGACTATTCCTCATCGGAAGAAGCGTTGGGATATTCGGATTTAGAAAGGGAATGGTGTAAAGAGAACCAACAGCAGATGTGGAGATATATTCTTGAGCAAGATCATTTGCATGCTACGGATCCGATGGTGGTACGTCAATATACCCGTCCGGCTCCTTTCACTAACACTTTAGGCGAGAATGCGCCTTCGATGGTAGGTACCTGGATCGGTACGAAAATCATCACCTCATATATGAAACATCATAAGAAAACAACTTTACGGCAATTGCTTGAAATGAGCGACTATGAACGTATGTTCACGGAATCGCGTTTTAATCCGTAAAATTTCAACTATTAAATACCCTATTCATGGATACCGCTCTTTATCTTTTGCCCGTCACTTTGGGCGACACTCCGATCGAGTCTGTATTACCTTCTTATAATAAAGAAATTATTCAGGGCATCAAGCACTTCATTGTCGAAGATGTTCGCTCGGCCCGCCGCTTCCTGAAAAAGGTAGACCGTGAGATTGATATTGACTCACTCACTTTTTACCCGCTGAATAAACATACTTCTCCTGAAGATATTTCCGGTTATCTGAAACCGCTGGCAGGCGGTTTGTCCATGGGAGTGATTTCCGAAGCCGGTTGTCCTGCTGTAGCCGATCCGGGAGCTGACGTGGTGGCTATTGCACAACGTAAAAACCTGAAAGTAGTTCCGTTGGTAGGACCTTCGTCTATCATTCTTTCTGTGATGGGTTCGGGGTTTAACGGGCAGAGTTTTGCCTTTCACGGCTATCTGCCTATAGAGCCGGGTGAGCGTGCAAAAAAAATAAAAGCTCTTGAGCAACGGGTATATGCCGAGCATCAGACACAGCTATTTATAGAAACACCTTATCGTAACAATAAGATGGTGGAGGATATTCTGCACAATTGTCGTCCGCAGACCCGCTTGTGTATTGCAGCGAATATCACTTGTGAGGGAGAATATATCCGTACTAAAACCATAAAAGAGTGGCAAGGAAAAGTACCCGACCTGACTAAGATACCTTGTATTTTTCTCTTATACCAATAACCTGTTTCAGGTGCTCGTATTCCAACTCGAAACACTCGCTGAAGAAGTGAGTACCTAAGTTGTGCTCTATTTGTTGGAAAGTCCATAACTTTCCTCCTTTGAATCGTGGATCGCAGAGAATGGAGTCGTCTTCCATATCGACAATGAACAGATAGACCAAACGATTGGTCTGTTCGTTTTCAAAATGATAGGAGATGGTAAATGTCGGTTTCAGATCAGAGGCCTTCGGAAAAGCATTGCTCAATAAGCGGTTGGCTCCTGCCGTCAGTGTCTCCCCGTATCGGAGATAACACTCCATCGGTATATCCACTTTGCCTTTATCGAGGATGCAGCTTTGCGGACGATTACAGAGGAACAACATGCCGTGGGTGGAAACAGCAATGCGTATCACCGGATTAATGTAGGCATTCTTATAGTTGATAGCTTCCACAGCCAGACTTTTTCCGATTACATCACCACGGGTATTGACGATGGGGACATATTCCGTATGCGCCATTACATGATTAAAGTAACGGATACCTATTTGATTGAGCAGGATGCTGAGAATAAATATAGTAGGCGGCAATACGTGATAAAGTACAAGTATGGAAGTCCGGGTGAGGGGATGTGCTACCAAAACCGTCAGGCTGATGACAGCAAAATGGAGAATACCTAAAATCAGTACGACCCGTGCGGATACAATGGCAGATTCTGCTCCCTGAGCAAACAACCGTCGGTTGCATTGGGCATTTTGACGCAGGTAGTGGCTGATGAACTTCCTCCTGTGTAGGAATAGAATAACCATCGGAATCAGTATGCTGACTTCAAGTGTAAGCGGCAATGCTCCTTCCGGAACGAAATCTCCGGGAATAAAGCTTGCCAGAGTCAGTAATGTCAAGATTCCCGTAGAGATATAGAGGATAAAATTGGGTATGCGGGCCCCTTTACGAGACAGAGACCTATACGAATAGATAAGCCCGATACCTGTACCGATATAGATTGATATGTCCTGTGTTATAAATTCGCATAAGAGGATGGAAACAATAACAGGGATAAAGCCCAATGACATATTAAATGCAGAAGAAAGTACTCCTTTGTTACCCATATGTTTTTATTGTATTATTTTGCCGTTTACTTGTAAAACAAACAAGGAGCCTGTTATGTTCTTACTACTTATTATTAAATCGGATATGTTTTTCTGCATGATACGAGGAGCGTACTAACGGTGCGCTTTCCACTTGTTCGAACCCTTTCTTCAGTCCTGTTTCTTTATAAACAGCAAACTGTTCCGGAGTAATGTATGCTGCAACCGGGAAGTGTTTGTGGGTTGGCTGCAGATATTGCCCGATGGTGAGGATTTTGCAACCGACGGAAATCAGGTCGTCCATTAACTCTTCTACTTCAGCAGGAGTTTCACCCAGACCAACCATAATACCCGATTTTGCCGTAATACCGCTTTCGGCTATTTGGCGGATCACTTCCAGGCTGGTGTGATAGTTGGCGGCACTACGCACCTGTGGACTGATGCGTTTCACAGTCTCCATGTTATGGGAGATAATTTCGGGACAGGCTTTTATCACTTGGTCAACAAGCTCTTTGCGTCCCTGGAAATCGGGAATCAGTACTTCGGTAGTTGTTTCCGGATTTAGTCGTTTGATTTCACGAATTGTTTGTGCCCAATGGGCTGCACCCAAATCAGGCAGATCGTCGCGGTCTACAGATGTGATAACTGCGTGTGAGAGTTTCATCAGGGCAATCGATTCTGCAACGTGGGTCGGTTCGTCGGGATCCAAAGGCAGAGGTCGTCCGGTCTGGGTATTACAGAATTTACAACTGCGGGTACAGATGTCACCGGCAATCATGAACGTAGCTGTCCCTTTTCCCCAGCATTCGCCCATGTTGGGACAACGCCCACTGCTACAGATGGTGTGCAGGCAGTGCGATTCGACAATGCGTTTGGTCTCGGTATAGCGTTCATTGGCTCCAATGCTGATTTTAAGCCATTCGGGTTTGCGCACCCGTTTATCGTTTCCCATATAGTACTGTTTTTATTCTATGATTCTCCACAGAAGACACGGAGTACACAGAGTTTTATTTTAAAATTCAATCATTAAAATAATCCTCAGTGTACTCCGTGTCCTCTCTGTGGCGAGAACTGTTTCTTATAAATTATTCCGGAAGAAGTTCGTCAGCTTCGTATACAAGTGGTTACGGGTATTTCCACCATAGATGCTATGATTCCGGTTGGTGTATACCTGCATATCGAACTGTTTTCCGAGTTGTACCAGGTGCTCTGCATATTCTGTACAGTTCTGGAAGTGAACATTATCATCTGCCATACCGTGTACAAGGAGCAGGTTACCGTGCAGGTTGTCTGCACGGCTGAATGCTGAAGCTGCTTTATAGCCTTCGGCATTTTCTTTCGGCGTGCGCATAAAGCGTTCGGTATATACTGTATCGTAATATTTCCAGTCTGTAGGTGCGGCCACAGCAACTCCGGCTTTAAACACGGGTGTACCTTCGCTCATACTCATGATGGTCATATATCCGCCGAAACTCCATCCCCAGATACCAATACGTCCTTTGTCCACATAAGGCAGTCCACCCAGATATTTGGCAGCTTCCACCTGGTCTTTAGCTTCTTTTACGCCCAGGTTCAGGTAGGTGCATTTCTGGAATTCACTGCCACGGCCACCTGTGCCGCGACCATCTACACAAGCTACCACGTAACCGAGGCTCGCCATGTAGGTTTCCCAACTGATTCCCCATTTGTCCAGAACCTGTTGCGAACCCGGACCGCTATACTGGAACATCAGTACCGGATAACGTTTGGCAGGATCGAAATTGACCGGTTTCATCATCCAGCCGTTCAGATCGACTCCTTCTGTTGTTTTGAACGTGAAGAATTCTTTTTGCGGTATGGCATATTCGGCCAGTTTCTGTTTCAGTTTATCATTTGTTACGAGAGTCTTCAAGACCTTACCTGTGTTGTCATTCAAGGTAATCAGCATCGGAGTATCGAGGCTGGTAAACTTGTTCATGAAATATTTCATCGAGCTGCTGAAGATGGGACTGTTGGTTCCCGGCTGATTGCTCAGTTTCATCTTCTTGCCCTTACGGTCTATCTTGTATACCGCCTGACGCATCGGGCTTTCTTCATTGCTGGTGTAATAAAACTCGTTGGTATCCGGATTCCATCCGATAAAGTTTTTTACTTCATAGTTGCCGCTGGTCACTTGTTTGATCAAGTTACCGTTCATGCTATACCAGTACAAGTGAGGATATCCGCTCTTATCGCTAACAAAGCTGAAATATTCGGGATAGAACTGAATGTTATCGAATACATTTTCGTTGATGTAATAAGGAGATTCGTCGCGTAGGGCCAGTTTGCACACTGTGCTGCGAGGATCGGCAAAATACATGTCGAAGCGGTTCTGGTGACGGTTCAGTGTCATGATGGCCAGTTTGTTGGGATCCTGAGTGAAACGGATGCGCGGGATATATCCGTCGGCGTCTATCGGCAGCTTCACCTGACGGGTCACTTTCGATTTGATGTCGAACGTATGTACTGACACCTTGGAGTTGGGGTAACCTGCTTTGGGATATTTGTAAGTGTATTCTCCCGGATAATCCTGCAGTGCATCATAACGCGGTGCTTCACCTGCAAACAGGGGGAAAGTGTATGATGGAACCTCCGATTCGTCGAAACGAACATAGGCCAGCATGGTATTATCGGCATTGAATTCCAGGGCACGGTTGAAACCGAACTCTTCTTCGTATACCCAGTCGGGAATACCGTTCAGTACACTGTTCAACTTGCCGTCTTCAGTCACTTGCGATTCGCTGTTGCCATACAAAAGCTTTACCAGGAAGATGTTATTATCACGGACAAACGCCACCAGGTTTCCGTCCGGAGAGAATACCGGGGCTTGCTGCGGGCCACCGTCCGATAGCTTTTCAACAATATTGTTGGTAGTCACTCCTTTGTCGTTCCGTTTCACCGGATACAGGTAGTGGACTGCCGTATAAGAATGACGATAGATGGGCTTGGTTTCGGTTGCAATCAGTATTTTTGATCCGTCCGGTGAAAATTGGTAACTGTCGAATTTCTTAAAGGGGCATTCGCGGGCTTTTGTCACATCGAATACCACTTCCACCGGTTCACCCGTGCGGAAGGAATATTTCACGATCTGTGTACCTTCGGCATTTCTTTGTGTGTAGTGTTCGCCGTCAGGCATGGGAACCACACCATAAATGTTTTCGGGGCTGAACTTGCCCGAGTTAATTTCTTTCAGGTCGAGCGCTTTGCCTCCTTGTGCAAAGCCGGCAAGGCAGCACAGACAGAAAAACAGAAAAATGAATTTTCTTTTCATTGGCTTAGATGATTTTATAGGTTGTTTCTATGTGTCCGCAAAGGTAACGATAAACGGTGAGCCTTCAAAACAGGAGGGGTAAAATATCTGTGAAATAGCGTTGGTTAACGAAAAAACAGAGTCTCTGTTTGATACGGACAGAGGCTGTACGGGACACAAACGGAGGCTTTGTCCCGATGAAACGGAGGCTCTACCCGGCTTTGTTTGTGTATAGAGACAAGGGGGAGAGAATCCGGAGTGTCTCCCGATAAAGAGATATGACTATATCGGTTCAAACTTGTACGCAATCGGTGAAAAACAGGTCCGGTTTTATCGGGAATTATCCCCCTTTCATCGGTTGGCGTACTGTTATTGACGAAAAAGTATTTCCGGGAGGTGGTAAATGGCGTATCTTTGCCCACAAAGATTAAAAGAAATAATTAACAATGAAATAATATATGGAAAAGAAAGAGTTTTCATCTCCTGCTCGGAGATACGGTAAGTTTTTTATCGCCTTTATTTTTATAACGGCAGGAGTGCTTTTGCTGGCTCGCAATCTGGGATGGATTTCTTATACCTTGTTTGGTATTTTGGTTTCCTGGCAAATGTTACTGATTCTTTTAGGAATTTACTTGATGTTGCGGCGTCAGATTTTGCGGGGCGGGATACTGCTTGCTATCGGTGCCTATCTGATCAGTCCGTATTTGGGATGGATGCCTGCAGGAGTTCATGTCACTCTTTTCCCGATTGTCCTGATTGTTATCGGACTTGCTTTTCTGTTCAGGCCGAAACGTGCCCGGCACGAGCGTTCGCACCGAGGGAACTTTGCCAGTAGCCAATATAACTCAACAGATGGAGTGCTGCACTCCGAAAACACATTTAGCGGCATCAGGCAGGTGGTGCTCGATGAAGTTTAAAGGCGGAACTATACAAAACTCTTTTGGCGGGACGGTTATCGACTTGCGGCGTACGACTCTTCCCGAAGGAGAAACGTTTCTCGATATTGATTGTACATTTGGTGGAATAGAAATTTATGTGCCTTCCGATTGGAAAGTAGTGTTTCGGTGTACTACCTGTCTGGGCGGTTGTCAGGACAAACGTTTTGGCGGGGGTATGATCGATCAGAACCGGATATTGGTGATCCGGGGTGATTTGACATTCGGAGGTATTGATATAAAAAGTTGAAAATAAAACATGGATATACATCCTATACAAGAATCTTCCCGGCGGTGGATGACGGCATTGATATTGGCCGTTGTAGCAGCAGGGATACAAACAACTCTACTTTGGGGCTATGCCGGAGCCGACACGCTTCCGGCTGCAATAGACGGGATTTTATCTGTCGGATTGCTTTGCCTCCTGGCCTATCTGGCATGGTATGTCATTGGCCTTGTCTCTATATTGCAGACCGACTTACTGATAGCCGCTTTGGCTCTGCTTTTCTGGCTGGCGGGAGGCTTTGCCGTGCAATATGTGCTGGAACAGAATATGGGACAAGTATATGCTCCTTTTGGTGAGACGCTTCCTTTCCGTATATTGTTTGGAGCATTGGTCTGGGGAGTGATGATGTTGTGGTATCGCTTGCAGTCGCTGAATACCGTTCAGGAAGAGATATTAGAAGAGGCTGTTTCGAGAGAGGAAGCCCTTCGTGAAGAATTGAGGCAGATTGAATGCCGCGAAGATAAAGCGTTGCCGGAAGAGGCGGAATGTATTGACCGCATCACGGTGAAAGATGGTACACACATTCATCTGATCCGTACCGACGAGTTGCTTTACATACAGGCATGTGGCGATTATGTCACATTGGTGACCCCTTCGGGACAATATGTCAAGGAGCAGACCATGAAGTATTTTGATGCCCATCTGCCATCAGCAGGATTTGTGCGTGTGCATCGTTCTACAATAGTGAACGTGACGCAAATATCACGGGTTGAACTCTTTGGAAAAGAAAATTATCAGCTCTCGTTAAAAAACGGCGTAAGGCTGAAAGTGAGTGATTCCGGATATAAATTACTGAAGGAGCGGTTGGAACTTTAATAACCGCTATCTATGAACTGGTGAAAGGGTGTAGCCATACGATGCGGATGACTACACCCTTTTATGCCTAGGGCTACACCCTTTCCTCCGGATGGCTACACCCTCGGTTGGAGAAAATGCTTCATGTGGACATTGCTCACATTTTCTTTATTTATATAATCTTTTCAGACACTTTCTCAGATCTTCTAAGTTAACGTCAATCTACAGATGTTACGTGCTTTCGTATAAATTTAAAGAGCAGTATAAGGGCGAAGATACAGAAAAAAATAGCTAACGGCTCTTTTCTATAACTTTTTATGTATATTTGTACTGTTTACAAAAGCATGATATTCTATGACTAAACCGGCTCTGACGCCTTTATATAACGAATTTACTTTCTTTCTGAAAAAATACTTTCCCTATAAGGTACAGAAGATATCTCTTAATGCGGGTTTTACATGTCCTAACCGGGACGGAACGAAGGGATTGGGAGGCTGTACGTACTGTAATAACCAAACATTCAATCCCGAGTATTGTAAAACGGAGAAATCCGTCACCCGGCAACTTGAGGAAGGAAAGCAATTCTTTGCCCATAAATATCCGGATATGAAATATCTGGCTTATTTTCAGGCTTATACCAACACCTATGCCGAGCTTGAAGGACTGAAACGGAAATATGAAGAGGCTTTGAGTGTGGACGGGGTGGTGGGACTGGTCATCGGCACACGTCCGGACTGCATGCCTGATCCCCTGTTGCGATATCTGGAAGAACTGAATAAGCACACTTTCCTTTTGATAGAATATGGTATTGAAACCACCCGGGATGTTACTTTGAAACGTATCAACCGTGGGCATACCTATGCCGATACGGTAGAAACTGTCAACCGGACGGCTGCTTGCGGGATTCTGACCGGAGGACACGTCATCCTCGGTCTTCCGGGAGAGACCCATGACGAAATTATCGCTCAGGCGGCCGAATTGTCCCGTTTGCCATTGACCACTCTTAAAATGCATCAGTTGCAGTTGATACGTGGTACGAAAATGGCACGTGAGTTTGAGTGCCGCCCCGAGGATTTTCATCTCTTTAGTGTGGACGAGTATATTGATCTGGTAATCGACTATGTGGAACACCTGCGCCCCGATCTGATACTTGAGCGATTTGTTTCACAATCACCGAAAGAACTTCTGATTGCACCCGATTGGGGGCTGAAGAATTATGAATTTACTGCCCGCGTGCAAAAAAGAATGAAAGAAAGGGGTGCTTATCAGGGAAAGGCATACCTGGTTTAGAAAAAAAGAACTATTTTTGCGAAGCGAATGAGTTGCGAGTTACGAGTTGCAAGCTGAGAGGTACCGTTGGGTATTGTTGTTACTCGTACCCTGTAGCTAAATTAAACTAAAAAAAAGAATGGAACAGAAAACAAGAATTAAAGGAAACGTTCATTATGTGGGAGTTAACGACCGTAACAAGCACCTCTTTGAGGGAATGTGGCCTTTGCCCTATGGAGTTTCGTATAACTCTTATCTGATTGATGATGAAATGGTGGCACTGATCGATACAGTGGATATTTGCTATTTCGAAGTATATCTTCGAAAAATCAGAAATATCATAGGCGACCGTCCTATCAACTATTTGATTATAAATCACATGGAACCGGACCATTCAGGTTCTATCCGATTGATTAAGCAACACTATCCCGACATTGTGATCGTTGGCAATAAACAGACTTTCGGTATGATCGAAGGTTTTTATGGTGTGACCGGCGAGCAATATCTGATTAAGGATGGTGATTTTCTCGCTCTCGGACGTCATAAACTGCGCTTTTACCTGACTCCGATGGTACACTGGCCGGAAACGATGATGACATTTGACGAAACAGATGGCATACTCTTCTCCGGTGATGGTTTCGGGTGTTTTGGTACGCTGGATGGCGGCTTCGTGGATACACGCATGAATATCGACCATTATTGGGGCGAAATGGTTCGTTATTATTCGAACATCGTCGGCAAATACGGTTCACCGGTACAGAAAGCTTTGCAAAAGTTGGGTGGACTTCCTATCTCGGCTATTTGTTCTACGCACGGTCCGGTATGGACTGAGAATATCACGAAAGTGGTAGGCATTTATGATAAACTGAGCCGTTATGACGCAGATGAAGGTGTGGTAATTGCATACGGCAGTATGTACGGTAATACCGAACAAATGGCAGAAGCCATTGCAGCTGAGCTTTCGGCACAGGGCATCAAAAACATTGTGATGCACAATGTCAGCAAAAGTAATCCCTCTTATATCCTTGCCGATATATTCCGTTATAAAGGATTGATTATCGGTAGCCCTACTTACAGTAACCAGATTTTCCCGGAAGTGGAGTCGCTTCTGTCCAAGATATTGGTTCGTGAATTGAAAGGACGTTATCTGGGG
>OHNQ01001329.1_pt1 | contig 10585 bp, 8 predicted proteins | sample 1569621 | NCBI WGS metagenome assembly OHNQ01 (sample SAMEA3879516, study PRJEB24766) | human gut metagenome | biome: human-associated habitat; feature: feces | place: USA | collected 1985/1987
TGATATTCAACACCATATAAAATCGAAAACTGAGTTGCAACTAAGCGATCGGCGAGTTGCAACTAAGCAAATGCTGAGTTGCAACAAAGCGATTGCTTAGTTGCAACTAAACTTTTGACCACTTAGCTGTTGCTTTTTTAGGCAGTTGTACGAAGACCATCAGCCCCCTTATTTGTGGTATCGATTTATCCGTGGATGTTAATTATGAACACAGAGTAACAGTCTCCTTATTCATAAATACCCCGATAAATACCACTTACAAGACTATTCTAATGCGTAACCCTGACCTTAGAGCTGGTTCTAGGATAGGAATGTATGGTTTTTTCGTATCTTTGTCGTATCTATCCCTATTGATAGAGTCTGTTTATGACTGGTCGTATTATCAAGATTATTCCCCTGTTCCTCCTCCTTTGGCTGGCGGTGTCTGGCTGTAGCTCTCTAGATGAGTATTACAATAAGGGGAAAAGAGTCCACAAGAGCGTCACTTCTCTAGAGTTGGGAATGACAAAGTCAGAGGTGCTGAAGGTCATGCGGTATGGGCCCGACTTTGTCAATAAGGAGGCACTGGACGAGGGTGTGCGTGAGATTTTAGTCTATCGAGGTTCTTATCAGCCGTACGGATGGATGAGTGAGCCTGTCCCGATGGTCTATCACTTGGTACTTGAGAATGGCGTGCTGGTGGTTGTAGACTCCGACAAGGACTACGAGCAGATACATATCAATGAGCGTCGGCGCTACGAGGAAGCGCAGAAAGAGGCACTGAAAGAGGCGGAGAAGAAAAAGGCGGAATAGCGGCTCTCCTCATTACCGTATACATAATGGGCGGGAATGTTGAATGAAGTGCCGCTCTCGCCTGCTAGTAGCAGATATACAAGTTCTCAAAGTAGCGATATAATCAAAGTAACCCCTGCTTTGATTCGCAGGTGTACTTGTCAGTTGTCTCTAAATTGGTATCTTTGTGGGTATTAAGTTTTTGATGATTAGTGATAGGTATTGACTTGATATCAGATGGGTATTGCTCTTGAACGCATAGGTAGTTACGTACAATTACTGAGGGAGGTTTTTAAGCGTCCCCAGTGCCATCGTATGTTTCTTCGCGAGCTGATTCGCGAAGTGTATGTGCAGGGCGTTGGCTCCATTTGGATTGTGGTATTGGTCTCTTTCTTTTTAGGAGCTGTACTGACGATGCAATTGGGGATCAATATGAGCCACCCATTGATCCCAAAATTCACAATCGGGTATGCCACTCGAGAGATCGTCCTCTTGGAGTTTTCGAGCACCATTATGTGTATGATCTTGGCTGGCAAGTGTGGCAGTAGCATTGCGAGCGAAATTGGCACGATGCGGATTACCGAGCAGCTAGATGCCATGGATATAATGGGAGTGAATTCGGCCAACTATGTGATTCTCCCCAAGATCATTGGTATGATGATCTTTGTGCCAGTATTGGTCATGATCAGTATGTGTGTCGGGTTGGGGGGTGGTTACTTGGCTTGTCTGCTTTCGCCCAATATTCCCATCAGTCAGTTTGAGTCTGGGCTTCAGCTTTTCTTTAAGCCCTATAATATCCTTTACTCGGTGGTGAAGAGTCTCTTTTATGTCTTCTTTATTGCCTCTATCGCTTCCTACTTTGGGTATAATGTGCGTGGAGGAGCGTTGGAAGTGGGGCGTGCCAGTACCAAGGCTGTGGTGATGAGCAATGTAGCGATACTGATTTGTGACTTAGTCCTCACTCAATTAATGCTTGTGTAGAGGGGTATGATAGAGGTACGTGATCTACATATGAGCTTTGGGCATAAAGAGGTGCTGAAGGGGGTGAATGCTACCTTCAATCCTGGTGAGTGCTCCTTGATCATTGGCAAGTCGGGAGTGGGCAAGACGGTATTGATGAAGTGCATTATTGGACTACTGGAGCCGACTAAGGGGCGGGTGCTCTATGACGACATTGAGCTACAGACCCTATCTCCAGAGGAGACGCGCCTATTGCGTCAGAAGGTGGGGATGCTCTTTCAAAACTCTGCTCTCTTTGATAGCATGAATGTGATGGAGAATGTGCTCTATCCGCTAGATATGTTTTCGGATGAAAAGGGAGCAAGTAGGCGAGCAAGGGCTAAAGAGTGCTTGGAGCGTGTGCAGCTCTATGATGCTCGCTACAAGTATCCAGGGGAGATCAGTGGAGGGATGAAAAAGCGGGTGGCGATCGCTCGTGCCATCGCCCTAAGACCACGCTATCTATTTTGTGACGAGCCAACGAGTGGTCTGGACCCAGAAACCTCCAAGATGATAGACATATTGTTGCGGGAGATAACATTGGAGGGCCAGATGACCACCATTGTCAATACCCATGATATGAATTCGCTGGCAAATATCGGAGACCATGTGCTATTTGTGCATGACGGAAATATATGGTGGGAGGGGAAAGGAAAGGACATTGAAAAATCAGACGACGAGGTGCTCAAAAACTTCGTCTTCATCAGTAAGTTGTAGAGAATATAGATTATGAATAAGGATGTGAAGCCTACTGGGGCAGAAAAGAGTGCGACTGAGAAGTCACTCAACTTTATTGAGCAAATCGTGGAGGAGGATATTCGGAATGGACTCAATGGAGGTCGTATCCAGACGAGGTTTCCACCCGAGCCCAATGGCTATCTCCATATTGGACATGCCAAGGCGGTATGCATTGACTTTGGGATTGCGGAGAAGTACAATGGTGTTTGTAACCTGAGGTTCGATGATACCAATCCTGTGAAGGAGGAGACGGAGTATATTGAGGCAATCAAAGAGGATATCCATTGGCTCGGATTTGAGTGGGGCAATATCTACTATGCTTCGGACTACTTCCAGGACCTATACGACTTTGCTATCCGTTTGATTAAGGAGGGGCACGCCTATGTGGATGAACAGACTTCCGAGCAGATAGCTGCCCAAAAGGGAACCCCAACTCAGCCAGGCACCCACAGTCCCTATCGTGATCGGCCTGCAGAGGAGAGCCTGGAGCTATTTGAGAAGATGCGACACGGAGAGATCCCCGAGGGGGCGATGGTACTACGTGCCAAAATCGATATGGCCAACCCTAACATGCACTTCCGTGACCCTGTTATTTACCGTGTGATTCACCACCCACACCACCGCACAGGTAAGGAGTGGAGTGCCTATCCTATGTACGACTTTGCCCACGGGCAGAGCGACTACTTTGAGGGCGTAACGCACTCTATCTGTACGCTCGAGTTTGTGGTGCACCGCCCTCTCTACGATTACCTAGTGGAGCTACTCAAGACAGATGAGTACCGACCACATCAGTACGAGTTTAATCGCCTCAATCTTACCTACACGATGATGAGTAAGCGTAAGTTGATGGAGCTAGTGACAAGAGGTTTGGTACACGGTTGGGACGACCCACGTATGCCTACCCTTGTGGGGCTACGTCGGAGAGGCTATACCCCTAAGAGCATCCGCAACTTTATTGATATGATAGGGTACACCAAGTACGATGGCACCGTCGATATGGCGATGCTGGAGAGTGCCGTGCGTGAGGATCTAAATAAGGTGGCCGATAGAGCTGCTGTGGTGATGGATCCTATCAAGCTAGTGATTACCAATTACCCCGAAGGGAAAGAGGAGCAGATGAGAGTGCTCAATAATCCTGAGGCAGAGACACATGAGTATCACGAGATCACCTTTGGCCGTGAGCTATGGATCGAGCGTGAGGACTTTATGGAGGATGCTCCAAAGAAGTACTTCCGGCTCACCCCTGGCCAGGAGGTGCGACTGAGAGGTGCCTATATCATTGAGTGTACTGGCTGCAAAAAGGATGAGGAAGGTCGTGTAGTGGAGGTTTATGCTACCTACGATCCTGAGAGCAAATCGGGAATGCCCAATGCCAATCGTAAGGTAAAGGGAACCATCCACTGGGTAAGCACCGCTCACGCTCTTCCTGTAGAGCTAAGAATGTACGACCGCCTCTTTATGGTGGAGGACCCTGCATCGGCCGATGCTGAAGACCTTGCCGAGTTGATCAATCCAGATAGCGAGCAGATTATCCCTGTGGCTTATGCCGAGGATTGGCTTCGCGATGTGCAGCCTGAGCAACACTTCCAATTTGTCCGCAAGGGCTACTTTACAGTGGATAAGGATAGCACACCAGATAAGTTGGTATTCAATCAAACAGTTGGTCTGCGTGATGCGTGGGCAAAGAAAAATGCAAGTAAGAAATAAGTAGTTATGAATAAAAGTGTTATAACCTCGGTGATCACTGTGGTTGCCTTTCTCTCACTCTTGGGAGCTTTTGCACCAAAGGTCTATGCCCAAAGTAGAGCCAATGTAGTAGACGAAGTGGCGTGGGTGATCGGTGACGAGACCATCCTTCTCTCCGATATTGAGCGTCAGCGTCTCTACTACGAGTCTACGGGTCAACGTATGGAGGGCAATGCCCGCTGTATTATTCCTGAGCAGATGGCGATACAAAAGCTATTCCTCAATCAGGCACAAATAGATAGTGTCTACCCCAATGAGCAGATGGTCACAGCAGCAGTTAATCAGTGGCTTGATGCAGTGGTCAATGAGGTGGGCAGCCGTGAAAAGGTAGAGGAGTACTTTGGTCGCAACTTCGCCCAAATCCGTGCCGAGCGTCGCAAGGTGGTGAGCGAGGAGTATGTGATGATGCAGATGCAGCAGAAGCTGGTGGGCGATATCCAAGTCACTCCATCGGAGGTCAATCGCTTTTATGATACAGTCAATCGGGATAGCCTCCCCTTTATGCCTCTTACGGTAGAGGTACAGATTGTGACCCAGGAGCCAAAGGTACAGGTGAGTGAGGTGGACCGAGTGAAGCAGAAGCTGATTGAGTATAGCGATAAGATCAGTAAAGGCGAGATGAGCTTTGAGACCGTCGCTCGTATCTACTCAGAGGATGGCAATACCGCACTCAAGGGTGGCGAGATGGGCTTCGTAGGAAGGGCAGAGCTAGAGCCAGAGTTTGCCAACGTTGCCTTTGGTCTGCCCGATAATGACAAGGTATCTCGAATCGTAAAGACTGCTCGTGGCTACCACATCATGCAGCTGATTGAGAAGCGTGGAGACCAAATCAATGTGCGACATATCTTGCTCCGCCCACATGTAGATGGTGACGAGCTAACTGCAACGACCAACCGCATGGACTCTATCGCCCACCTAATCCGTGTAGATAGCTTGCCCATTGAGGTAGCGGCCAAGTACTATTCGTATGACGAGGATAGCCGTCTCTCTAATGGTCAGATGGTCAATGCCAATCACCAAAGTCAGTACTACGGCACCTCTCGCTTTGTGATGGAGGATCTACTTCAGGAGGTTTCTGCCCAGGTGGCAAAGCTCCAGGAGGGAGAGATTTCTGCTCCATTTACAATGCTTGATAAAAACAATAATACTGTGGTGGCGATTGTGAAGCTCAAGAAGCGTGTCCCTGGTCACCGAGCCAATGTGGTTGATGACTATCAGGTGGTAAAGGGCATTGTGCTACAAAAGAAGCAAGATGAGACTCTCCATGAATGGATCAGGGAGAAGCAGAAGAAGACCTACGTACGAATTAGTCCAGAGTATCGCCAATGCGAGTTTCAATATCCAGGGTGGCTGGAGCAGTAGCCCTCCTGCTACTTTTTATCATTTCGTCACGGGGTAGTAGCCTATCATTGAGGGCTACTACTGCCGTGACTTCTTTGTATCGCGACACGGTTGGTAGTCCCCAGGCTGGCAAAGAGCGTATTTTTATTGAGAATGTCGACCTCTGGAAATACGATCGTGATGTAGATACTTTCGCACAGCTGCTAGTGGGCAATGTGGTACTTCGCCACAAGGATGCGACCATGTACTGCGATAGCGCCAAGCTCTATCAGGAGCAGAATAGATTTGAAGGCTTCGGCTCAGTGCGTATTGAGCAAGGCGATTCACTCGAGATCACTTGTAATTATATCGATTACAATGGGATGAACCTCCTAGCCCGACTGCGAGAGTCGGTGGTGATGAATCATGGAGATAACCACCTCTATACCGATAGCCTTGACTACGACCGCAAGACCGGTCTTGGCTATTACTTTGATACCGGATCGGTTGCCGATACGCTTAATGTGCTCAGTTCTACCTACGGCACATACGATACCAAGAGTAAAAAGGTGGTATTTGAGGAAGATGTGGTGTTGGATAACCCCAATTTTAAGCTCTACACCGAACAATTGAATTATGATACAGAGACCAAACTCGCAGACATTGTGAGCCCCTCTCGTATCGTGGGGGATAGCGGAATCATCTATACCTCTAGGGGAACTTATGATACTGAAAATGACCTCGCCTATCTGATGAATCGGCCAGTAATGGTCTCTGGAACTCGATGGATGACGGGTGACTCGCTATTTTACGACCGTGCAGCAATGCGAGCAGAGATGTACCGCCATATCCAGATGAAAGATACTGCCCAGCAGGTGGCTCTATTTGGCAATTTCGCAGTCTATCATGAAGACATTGGCTATGGTTTTGCACAAGATAGTGCCTATATCGTGGAGTACTCCAGTGAAGATACCCTCTATATGCATGCCAAACTGATGGAGATGATCAAGGCCGACTCGGTGAGTAACCTTTTTAAGGGGATAGGCAATGCCCGCCTCTACCGCTCCAATGCACAGGCGGTAGCCGATTCTATTATCTACAACACACGCGACTCGGTAATGGTGAGCTACGGGAAGCCATTTATCTGGAGTGGAGAGTCACAAGTGACGGGAGATACGGTGTCGCTATTTATCCATAATGGGGAACTAGATTATGCTCACATTAGGGAAAATGCCTACCTTTCTAGTAAGGTGGATGAGGAGAAGCACTTCAATCAGATGCGGGGTAGAGAGGTACTGGCTTACTTTTCCGACCAGCAGATGGACTCGGTCTGGACCCGTGGCAATGCCGAGGTGATATACTATAGTCTTAATCCCGATAGCATCGCTACAGAGCATGTCAAGGCACAGTGCAGTGAGATACTTATGCAGTTTGAGGAGAAGGAGCTAAGCAAGGTGAAGCTGATGGGACGGCAAGTTGGCACCGTAAGTCCAGTACTGCTGATCGACGAAAGTCAGCTCTACTATCCCGACTTCGTCTGGTTCCCCGAAGGGCGCCCCACCAGCTTCCTAGACATCTTTAGAGAAACCCCAAAACCAGAAGGTGTAGCTAAAGATAAAAAAGAGGAAGCCGAGACCCCTCCGAATCAAGAGAAGGAGGCTCTAGCAGCCTCGGAGTCAACCGAAATCACCCAAGAAGAGGCCCCTAAAGAGGAATCAAAAGAGGAACCAACAGAGTAAGCCCCTTTACCTTAAATACCACAACGTAAAAGGATCTCCCTTCGGAGGTCCTTTTCTCTTGGGTGCCTTATCGGACAAGTCAGACAGGTCAGACAAGTCGGACAAGTCAGACGAAAACCTCAGCCTAGGTTTGAGTAAATGTGAAGGTGCTCTACTGAGATCCGATTGTCTTGTTCGACTCGTCCGACCTGTCGGACTTGTCCGACTTGTCCGATAAGGCACCCCCAAGGGAGCACTCGCAAGGCTGCTCTCAAAAGCATCATAGCAGATTGCCTTGGGAAAACGATCTCTATATAAAGCGTGCGAGACAATGCCTCACACGACCCACGTATTACTTACGACTTAGTCGTTGTTATTATTACTGTAGCCTAAACTGTACTGGCAGTGTAAAACGTGCACGCACTGGCTTACCGGTTTGCATACCTGGCTTCCACTTAGGCATCTTGCCTACCACACGCATTGCCTCCTTATCAAGGTTAGGGTCTACACCTCTCACGATCTTAACGTTGGAGATAGATCCATTAGGCTCTACCACGAAAGAGACCATCACACGACCTTGGATATTATTCTCTGCTGCGATTGGTGGATAGTTGATGTTCTTTGATAGCCACTTCATCATCGCAGCTTGACCACCTGGGAACTCAGGCATCTCCTCGAGGTACTCAAAGATATGATCATCAGCCACCTCTTCTCTCGCCCTTTGTGTAGGTGCTGGAGGAGTAAAGGTTTGTTGTAGCTTGTTTGCAGCATCATCCACAGAAGCGATGGTCACATCGGCCACCTTTACGTCGTCCTCCACGATCTGTAGATTCTCAACGACTACAGGAGTTTCCACCTCAGGCTCTGGAGGAAGTGGTTCTTCCTCTTGTGGAGTGATTTGGATATCCTCCACTTCCTCAATGACGAAGTTTCTATCATCCTCAGCCACCACTACATCTTTATTGCCCCATTCGAAAGCAACGAAGACTGCAGCCAAGGCAACGACCAAACCCATCAGGAAGTATAGCCCCTTGCCATTTTCCAGATTTGCTCTGTCCGTCTTTTTTTGTCTCATAAGTTATTCGGTCTTAGTATATTGTAATCAATTATTCAAAGCCACCAGAGGATAATTACTCAGCTCACTCTATGCGTAAAAGAGCTTTTTCACATTCCTCTCTACAAATGTACACATTTTATTGATACCCACAAGTAAATTGAGGATAATTTTTATCTACGACTGCTATAAATAGTCAAGTAGTAGAGCAAAGTAGCTATGGAGCCAATAGCAGCAGCAAAGTAGGTGTAGGCAGCTGCTCGGAGTGCTTTACTAGCTTTTGGCTGTTGCTCGTAGCTGGTTACACGGCTTCGCTCTAGCCATGCCAAAGCCCTTCTACTGGCATCTACCTCCACTGGAAGGGTAATGATACTAAATAGCGTAGTGACACCAAATAGGATAATTCCAGCGAGCAGTAGTCCAGGGAACTTATTAATCAATAGGATGCCAGCAATCAGTACAATATTGACAATGCTAGATGAAAATTGCACCACAGGCACTAAGGCCGAGCGCATCTTCAAAGGGGCATATCCCATTGCGTGCTGAAGCGCATGCCCTGTCTCATGAGCCGCCACCGCTGCTGCCATCACACTATTGCTATTGTATACTGACTCGCTTAGGTTGATGGTCTTATCCAAGGGGTTGTAATAGTCTGTAAGCTTTCCACGAGTTGATAACACGCGGACATCCGTCAGGCCATTCTCCATAAGCATTCTCTCCGCCACCTCACGACCTGTGAGGCCGCTATCTAGGCGCACCTGAGAATACTTTTTGAATACACTTTGGAGGTTCCACTGGACCAACATGCCCAGAATCATCACCCCAAACATCAATATATAAGCTGTAGGCATACTCTGTAATCTGCTATATCATTATTTACGAATAATGGTTTGAGCCCTATCTGGCCCTATCGATACTATATAAATAGGTATCCCTAGGTACTCTTCAATAAACTTGAGGTACTCTCTAAATTCAGTGCTAAACTCTGCCTCACTAGTACAGGAGGTCATATCTTGTTGCCACCCCTTAAAGCTCTTGTAGACAGGCTTCACCTCGTCCGACAGTTCAAAAGGCATCTCAGTGGTCTCCTTGCCATCCACTTCATACGCAACGCACACCTTGATCTCTTCAAATCCATCAAGCACGTCGCTCTTCATCATGATAAGGTCGGTAACGCCATTGAGCATAGTGGTATACTTAAGTGCCACAAGGTCTACCCAACCACAGCGACGCTTACGACCTGTAACAGAGCCAAACTCCCGACCTACCTCGCAAATCTTGTCGCCCGTGGCATCAAAGAGCTCGGTAGGGAAAGGACCGGCACCCACTCTCGTGCAGTAGGCTTTGAAGATACCGAAAACACGTCCGATATTTCTAGGGGATACACCTAACCCGATGCAAGCACCAGCAGCAACGGTATTGGAAGAGGTAACAAAGGGGTAAGAGCCGTAATCAATATCCAGCAGCGAACCTTGAGCTCCCTCTGCTAATACAAGCTTATCGTGAGAAAGCGCATCATTCACCTTCGCCTCGCCATTAACCAATTGGTACTCCTTTAGATACTCCAAGGACTCAAGCCACTCCTGCTCTTTCTCGGCATAATCAGGGGCTTGCGTCTCAATGGAGTAATTGAGGCCTTTCAACTGAGCAAAGTGACGTTTTTTGATTGTCTCAAACTTTGCAGGGAAGTCGGGACTTAGGATATCGCCCACCCTTAGGCCGTTACGGCTCACCTTGTCGGTATAGGTTGGGCCAATCCCCTTGCCAGTGGTGCCAACCTTCTTATCGCCTTTTGCCAATTCATTGGCGGCATCAAGCAGTCGATGGGTAGAGAGTATCAAGTGTGCCTTCTTGGAGATCAAAAGGCGATGCTTGAGATCCACACCACTCTCCTCTAGCGACTGTGCTTCATCTCTGAATAGCACAGGGTCTAGCACTACTCCATTACCTATTAAGTTAGTTTTACCGCCCTGAAAAACTCCAGAGGGGATAGATCTAAGCACGAACTTCTTATGGTCAAATTCTAGAGTGTGTCCTGCATTTGGCCCTCCTTGGAAGCGAGCCACCATGTCATACCTTGGTGTGAGCACGTCTACCACCTTCCCTTTTCCTTCGTCTCCCCATTGGAGACCAAGTAGTACATCTACCTTACTCATAAATTTATATCTTGTAAAAACAAACCCTCCGCTTATTACCTTACAAATGTACACATAATTCATAAGAATAGCCAAATCTGAGC
>OHNQ01001339.1_pt1 | contig 10548 bp, 8 predicted proteins | sample 1569621 | NCBI WGS metagenome assembly OHNQ01 (sample SAMEA3879516, study PRJEB24766) | human gut metagenome | biome: human-associated habitat; feature: feces | place: USA | collected 1985/1987
AATTTTTACCTGTTCCTATGGACGGAAAAAGGCTTGAAATATTTTTGTATATATGATATAATAGAATCGGGTATATGCCCGGTTCTATTTTTTTGTTTGGTGTATCAGGAGGGATCGCTTGAAAAATCTTAAATTGGCTGCTGTTTGTCTTTCTTGTCTTACTATGACAGGCTGTTCGGCACTGAATTTTTCTGTTGAGGGACTTATAAACGCCCCGAAGCTTACCTCTGAGCAAAGCGAGATACATCAGGCGCTTATCGAGAGCGTGGGCAGCAATATAACTCTGAAATATCCTAAAAACGGTGAATACCGCTCGGCTTATGTTATCGCAAATATCGACGATGAGCCTACGGACGAGGCTATGGTCTTCTATGAGTACACTTCAAACGGATCTGAGGAGGACGGCTTGAGGGTGAACATTCTCGACAAGGACGAGGACGGCAAGTGGTATTCTGTGAAAGAGCTTGCAGGCGCAGGCACTGACATAGATCAGGTCATTATCTCGCCTATGGGAAGCAATAACCAGACAGACGTTTTTGTGGGATATCAAAATCTTACTAATGATGAAAAGACCATGGAGATATACAGCTATACCGACGGAGATTTCAAGCGTGTGGCGCTTGATACTTATTCGGTGCTGGAGCCTTTGGATATAAACAATGATGGTTATATAGAGCTTATCACCATTCAGAGAAGCACCAATAATGATACAGGTGCGGTGACGGCAAAGGCTTCTATGCTCAACATGAAAAACAATGAGATAATCCGCGGCGAGAACGTTGATATGTGCGATAATGTGACTTCTTATGTGTCATCAAAGACGGGAATGCTTGACAGCGGCAGGCGTGCTATTTTTATTGACGGACTGACTGCTGACGGAAAATTGCAGACGGAGATAATATACTACAGATATTCGGGACTTCAAAATCCTATGCAGCTTAGAAGCGAAAAGCTGCTGCCTTTATGCACAAGACCAGCGGGCTACTACAGTGAGGACATGGACGGCGACGGTGATGTGGAGATACCGTCAACTTCGCCTATGGTGGGTTATGAAAACGCTGTGGCAGACGAAATGCTCTATATGACTACATGGAGCGTTTACGAGGATTTTTATGATCTGAAAACAAAATACACAGGCTATTATGCCATATCTGACGGATATTTTGTAACGTTCCCAAAACGCTGGAACAGTTCTGTTACAGTGAAAAAGGACAGCGACACAAACGAGCTTGTTTTCTATAAATACACTGGAGATATAAACGAGAGCAACGAGGAGATAATGCGTATCGCTGTGTCTTCAAAGAATGATTCGGAGGATTATATCTCTGACGGATATGAGCTTATCGACAGCAAGGGTCAGCTTGATTATTTTGTAAAGCTTCCTCTTGACAGGCGTGAAAAGCTAATACCGACTATTGACGAAATTCAGAATAATTTTTACATAATAAACTGATCTTGGAGAGGAGTAAATGTAATGAAAAGAGTTTTGGTTTGCGAGGACGAAGATTCAATTAGAGAATTTGTGGTCATAAACCTTGTAAGAAGCGGTTACGAGGTAGTTGACGTAAACTGCGGTGAGGACGCTCTCAAAGCCTATGACGAAAAGGACGGCGGTTTTGACGTTGCTCTGCTTGATATTATGATGCCCGGCATCGACGGAATGCAGGTGTGCAAGAAGATAAGAGAGAAAAGCAACACTATCGGCATTATCATGCTTTCTGCAAAATCACAGGAAATGGATAAGATATCATGCCTTATGAGCGGTGCTGACGATTATATCACAAAGCCGTTCTCTATTTCTGAGCTTATTGCAAGAGTTGACGCTGTTTGCAGGCGTGTAAATCGTTCAGGCTCTAAGCCTGAGGAGGCTTCACAGATAGTTTCAGGTCCATTTACGCTTAATCTTAAGAGCAGAACTGTTTTCAAGAACGGTGAGCAGATAGACCTTACACAGGTGGAGTATCAGATAATGGAGTATTTCTTCAAAAATCAGAATACTGCACTTGACCGTTCAAGTATACTCAATCACATATGGGGCGAGAGCTATTACGGCGACGATAAGATAGTGGACGTGAATATCAGAAGAATAAGAATGAAGATAGAGGACGAGCCTTCTAATCCTAAGTATATCCTTACTATATGGGGCTTTGGCTACAAGTGGGCAGGCGGCTCTAACTGAGCTGTGAAAACATGATGAACGGAGTTTTTATCAGTTGAGCGGAAAAAAAAGAAAAAGCGGCAGACTCAGTATCACACAGCACTGGCTGAGAAACAATCTCGGGGTGGTCGTGGGAATACTTGTGGTGCTTGAAATACTGCTTATCGTGGTGGTGAGGAATTATTACTACAGCTCCACAAGGCAGTATCTTACATCTAAAATGAAGATAGTCACCACGGCGGTAGTGAACGCTTCAGGTGACGAGCAGACTAACTATAATTCTCAGATACGCTCCCTTGTGGAAAGCTATGACGAGAAAGACAAGATAGAGCTTATGGCTATCAAGACCGACGGTGAGGTCGATGTTACATCATCAGGCTTCTCTCCCTCGGAGAAAGACAACATGACCGATTATGAGGACGCAAAGAAGTCCGACACGGGAATAGGCACACAGATATATGAGCTGTCAACAGGGGAAAAGGTCATGGCGATAACGTCAGTTATATCTCCGAAGGGAAGCGAATATGAAGCGCTGAGAATGTTGTCTTCCATGAAAAATATCGACCATCAGATCTTTATTATGTCTATGATAATCACGGCTATCGTTGTGGCTGTCATAATGCTCATGTTTTTCTCGGGAATGTTTTTTATCAAATCTATTGTTTTGCCTATAAGAAGCATAAACAGCATAACAAGGCGGTATGCTACGGGAGATTTCAGCGAACGTCTTGAAAAGAAACGAAATGACGAGCTTGGCGAGCTTTGCGACTCTATCAACTACATGGCGCAGGAGCTTTCTAATACAGAACAGATGAAGAACGAGTTCATATCCTCTGTATCTCATGAGCTGAGAACTCCGCTTACCGCTATAAGGGGCTGGACGGAAACTGTTACCAGTATGTATGAGGACAAGGAAACCTTCAAGAAGGGTATGAGGGTCATCACAAGTGAGACGGAGAGGCTTTCGCAAATGGTTGAGGAGCTTCTTGACTTTTCGAGGATACAGGACAACAGACTCACGCTTATTATGGATACAATAGATATTCTTGCGGAGCTTGGGGAAACTGTGCTTATCTATCAGGAGAGAGCCAAGGCGCTTGGTATAACACTCAATTACTACGAGCCGAAAATGCTGCCGTTTGTTTACGGCGACAAGAACAGGCTTCGTCAGGTATTCATAAATATTGTGGACAATGCTATCAAATACTCCAACAAGGGCGACACTGTATCGGTGGAGGCTTATGAGGAGGACAATGAGGTATGTATTTCCATTTCCGACACGGGTATGGGAATATCAAAGGATGACCTGCCAAAGGTCAAGACGAAATTCTTTAAGGCAAACCACACAAGACGTGGTTCGGGAATAGGTCTTGCGGTGGCAGACGAGATCATTCAGCGGCATGGCGGTACGCTGGAGATAAACAGTGAGCAGGGAGTAGGTACAACAGTGATGATAACGCTCCCTTGTATCGAGCAGAAGAAAAAGCCTGACAACCAGGCAACTGTAGACGTGGAGCTTATTTCTTCTGAGCCTATCGAAAACAACGACAACGTGCAGTAGACGCACACACCGCCTTGAAAGGAAAGAAAATGAGCAGTAAAGCACAAAGCAAGGAAAAATTCAAGTCAAAGATCGGTGGACAGGCTGTTATCGAGGGCGTTATGATGCGTGGCATCCACAAGGCGGCTATGGCTTGCCGCCTGCCTGACGGCACCATAGACCTGGAGGAGTGGGCGATAAAAGGCGGAAAAGATACGCCTTGGTACAGGAAAACGCCTTTTGTGAGGGGTATTTTCAGCTTCCTTACTTCTCTTATAGACGGTTACAAGTGCCTTACAAGGTCGGCTGAGAAGCAGATGACGGAGGAAGATGAGGAGGAGCAGACCAAGTTTGAACAGTGGCTGGACGATAAGCTGGGGGACAAGCTCGGTCCTATCATCACGGCGATATCTATGGTGCTGGGTGTGGGTCTGGCGATATTGCTGTTTATGTATCTGCCGTCGCTGGTGTCTAAATTCATAAGCAAGTTCATTGACCTGTCGGCTTTTGGAAAGAATCTTATTGAGGGTATTTTGAAGATAGCTATATTCATAGGCTACACGGCTTTGACTGCTCTTACTAAGGATATAAGGCGTACATATGAGTATCACGGTGCTGAACACAAGACTATCGCTTGCTATGAGCATGAAGAAGAGCTGACGGTTGAAAATGTGAAGAAATACACACGTTTTCACCCACGCTGTGGAACGAGCTTTATTTTCCTTGTGCTGTTCATAAGCATTTTTGTAAACACAATATTCAGAGTATCATGGGCAAGCATTTTTCTGAGAGTTGTTATAAAGATAGCGCTTCTGCCTATCGTTACGGGTATTGCTTACGAGCTTATAAGGCTTGCGGGAAGATATGACAATATTTTCACTAAGATAATCTCTGCACCGGGTCTGTGGATACAGAGGATAACTACAAGCGAGCCTGATGAAAGTCAGATAGAATGTGCTATAGCGGCACTGAAAGCTTGTATACCTGAAAATAAGGAAGATGACAAATGGTAAGGAAAGAACTGTTCGATAAATGCGTGGGACTGCTTGAGGAGAGCGGTCTGGGCGAGAACGCTGTCTGCGAGGTCACATGGGTGTTTGAAGATGTGGCTGAGGGGGAGGATATCACTCCTGAGCAGGAAAAGCGTATAAGCGACATTGTCACACGTCGCTGTGAGGGCTATCCTTTGCAGTATCTCCTTGGACAGTGGGAGTTTTATGGTCTGTCTTTCAAAGTGGGCGAGGGCGTGCTGATACCACGTCAGGACACGGAAACTATTGTTGACACGGCTTTGAAGATGTTTGCAGGCAAGAAGGATATCACTGTTATAGACCTTTGTTCAGGCTCGGGGTGCATTGGTATCACCCTTGAAAAAAGGCTTGACTGCGGTCGGGTAGTGTGTGTGGAGAAGTCTGAAAAGGCGGCAGAGTATCTCCGTGAGAATATAAGTCTGAACGGCTCGGGGGCTGAGATAGTCATGGGCGACGTTACAGACGAAAAGCTTGTGGAGGATATGCCTGAGGCTGACCTTATAGTGTGCAATCCCCCTTATCTCACAACAGAGGACATGGACGTTTTACAGCGTGAGGTCACTTTTGAGCCTGCGGAGGCTCTTTTCGGCGGTGAGGACGGCTTGGACTTCTATCGTGAGATAGTTCGCAAGTGGAAGAAAAAGCTTAAAAGCGGCGGCGTTATGCTCTTTGAGATCGGTATCGGTCAGGAGGACGAAGTAATGCGGCTGATGATACAGCACGGCTTTAAGAACGTGAGATGCAGGAAAGACTTGTGCGGTGTTTACCGCTGTGTTTCGGGCATTTATGAGAAATAGTACGAAAATTTGTACAGATAGATAAATTGCGGTTACTGTACAGACAAACGGACAGTTAGTGTGATATGATATAGATACGGATAAAACACCGATAAGATAGGGAGGTCATATAAAATGGCGATAGACAAGAAGAAAAAAGAAGCCGTTAAGACGGTAGTAAAAATAACAGACGCAGAGGAAAAGAAAAAGGCTCTTGACACAGCGATAGCATATATTGAAAAGCAGTTCGGCAAGGGTGCGATCATGAAGCTTGGCGAGGCTAAGGCTATGGATATCGAGGCTATACCGACAGGCTCAATGACCCTTGATATGGCGCTTGGTATTGGAGGAGTTCCGAGAGGAAGAATTATTGAGATATACGGACCTGAGTCATCAGGTAAGACAACGGTCGCACTTCATGTTATCGCAGAAACGCAGAAAATGGGCGGAGAGGTAGCTTTCATCGACGTTGAACATGCTCTTGACCCTGTTTATGCTGGTCAGCTTGGCGTTGATATAGACAATATGCTGGTATCACAGCCTGACAGTGGTGAGCAGGCTTTGGAGATAGCCGAGGCTCTGGCACGTTCCGGTGCTATCGACTGTATCGTTATCGACTCTGTTGCGGCTATGGTAACAAAATCTGAGATAGATGGCGAAATGGGCGACACTCACGTTGGTCAGCTTGCAAGACTTATGTCTCAGGCTATGAGAAAGCTCACATCTGTTATCGCAAAGTCCAATACAACGGCTATATTTATCAATCAGGTCCGTGAGAAGATAGGTGTTATGTACGGAAACCCTGAAACTACTCCAGGCGGACGTGCTTTGAAGTTCTACGCTTCTGTAAGAATAGAGGTCAGACGTGGAGAGCAGATAAAGAACGGCTCTGAGGTCATTGGTAACAGAACAAAGTGCAAGGTGGTAAAGAATAAGGTAGCACCGCCGTTCAAGGAGTGCGAGTTCGATATCATGTACGGCAAGGGTATCTCCCGTGTGGGCGAGGTGCTTGACATGGCGGTCGATCTTGATATCGTTAAGAAGGGCGGAGCTTGGTTCAGCTACAATGATATGAAACTTGGTCAGGGACGTGACAATGCTAAGGAGTTCCTGCTCAACAATCCTGATATCATGAATGAGATAGAGGCTAAGATAAAGGAAAATCAGGCTGAGATAATCCTTGCGGCACAGAAAGACAAGAAGGCGTCTAAGCTTGAAGAAAAGGCGAACGCCGGTGCTGCGGCTCAGAGTGCAAATGAAGATATGGTTGCTGACAAGCCTGAGAAGAAGATACGCAAGGCGGCAAGCGACAAGTCTGTTGTGGCAAAGCCTGAGGAGGACTTCGAGGAGTTCGCTCCTGTTGACATAAGCGAGCTTGGTGACTGATAAATGCTTAAAATAACGGGCGTTTCAAAATACAAGGGCAGCACATATATGATAGAGTTTGAGGAGGGCGAAACGGCTTTTCTCAACTACGAGGTAGTGTCTGCCTATGGTCTGAGAGCAGGGCTTGATATGCCTCAGTCTGCTTGGGAGAAGATAGTTTTTGACAACGAGTTCAGAAAGGCTAAGGAAAGGGCTTTGTATCTCCTTGATTACAGGGACTATTCCTATGTGGAGCTTTACAAGAAGCTGGAGAAGAATTACAGCGAGGAGATATGCGACGCTGTAATGGATAAGATGCTAGAGCTTGGGACGGTCAATGATAGGCGGTATGCTCAGGGGCTTGCGAGAACTTATGTGGAAGTGCGTAAATACGGATATTACCGTGCTTATCAGCAGATGAGACAGAAAGGGCTTACGAAGCCTATAATAGAGGAAGCTCTGGAGGAATACAGCGAGGGTACATACGAACGGCTGTATGAGCTTGTGGAGCGAAAGTATCTCAGATATCTTGACGGAGAAAAGGGTGACATAAAGGTGAAAAACGCCCTTGTGCGTTTGGGGTATTCATACGACATAATAAAAGAGGTGCTTGCTGACATAAAACAGGAGTACGGCGACGAATAAAGGAGCAAAGAATGAAAAAGATCATTTTTGCGGCGGCTATACTGAGTGCGGGGATCATGACAGGCTGTTCGCTGAGCTTTGACGGCACAGATAACTCTCAGCCTGCGGAAAATGTTCAGGGCAGTGAGAACGCTGTGACAACGCAGGGAACTGATACGGAAAGCGAAGAAGCCGCTGACCCGCTTGAAGAGGCAAAGGACGTTGCGGCAATGTATCTTAAAGCCGCAAACGCTGAGTTTGACCAATCAATGGTTAAGCTTATGACGGACGATTATGCCGCTGACTATGAATATATGAAAAAGAACATGGGCGGCGACAATGAATACGGTGAGGACGAGCAGATAAGCGGAGTAAGATATAGCTTTGACAAGGATAAGTGCGGCTTTATCGACAAGGTGAACATCTCTGAGGAGTATTCAAAGGCGGCGGAGCTTTATGTGACCATAGCTTATGACAGCTCTGAGGGAGAGGTCACGTCATCACAGTATATTCTTATGGTGCTTGACAAGGACAATGATTGGAAAGTATGCTTTGCAGGCTCAAAGGCGCAGGCATATGCAGACGGAATTATAACTGACGAAAACTCGGAAAAGGCAGAGGCTAACGCTCAGGCGGTATATGAGGCGGCAGAAAAGGCGGTCACGGAGCTTTCAAAAGACAAGAGCTACAAGTTTGAGTACATGAACTACATTTCCACAGAGACGGATAAGTTCATAGAAAAGATAAAGGAACAGCTTCCTGATGAGCTTAAGGATACATATTTCACTGTTTTTATTGATGAAGGAAAGCTTGATTATGTTGTTTGGTCGCAGGAAGCAGGGGCTGAGATAACTGTTACTTACCCTGAGAAGAAAAACTGACGGCGCAAAAGTGCTTGACAAAATATATGGCGTGGTGTATGATATAGGTAACCACGAGATTGATTGTGTTCACAGTGACATACAAAAGAAATCCTCGAAAGTTGCAGCTTTCGGGGATTTCTTTTGGGATCATGCCGGACTTACTTTCTGTATGCTTTTGGCTTTGTGGAAATTTTATAAATATTTTGATTTTTGTCATACAATAGTGACTAAAAGGGCTTGACAAAACTGTGTAAAAGTGAGATAATAAGATAGATTATTGTGATACTTTATGCCGTCCGTTGGCGGTGTAGGATTGGAGATTTTTTCATGGCAACTAGAGTGGGAATGGTTTCTCTCGGATGTCCAAAAAATCAGGTGGACGCTGAGCATATGCTCTATGATCTGCGCAAAGAGGGTTTTCAGATAGTTTCTGATGCAGCCCTTTCTGATGTGGTCATTATAAATACCTGTGGATTTATCGAGTCGGCTAAACAGGAGGCTATAGACACTATACTTGAGTTCTGTACTCTCAAGCAGGAGGGCAGGATAAAGGCGGTAATAGCTACGGGCTGTCTTGCTGAAAGATACCGTGACGAAATGAAAAAGGAGATCCCTGAGCTTGACGCTGTTGTGGGAATAGGCTCTAACGGAAAAATTTGCGATATCATAAGAGAGATACTGCTGGATAAGCAGGCGGTCTGTTCTTATGGCGCAAAAACTGAGCTTTCCATGGAGGGCGGAAGAATTATTTCTACTGAGCCTTTCTATGCGTATATAAAGATAGCCGAGGGTTGCAGCAACAACTGCACTTACTGCGCTATCCCGTCTATAAGAGGAAAATACAGAAGCAGACGCATGGAGGATATCGTCAAGGAAGCCAGATGGCTGGCTGAGAACGGCGTTACGGAGCTTGTAGTTGTGGCGCAGGATACAACACGCTATGGCGAGGATATATACGGCAAGTCTATGCTTCCTGAATTGCTCACGGCTCTTTGCGAGATAGACGGCTTCAAGTGGATAAGAACGCTTTATTGCTATCCTGAGAGGATAACGGACGAATTGCTGGACGTTATCGCTAAAGAGGACAAGCTTGTAAAGTATCTTGATATGCCTATACAGCACTGCGACAAGATCATACTTAAAAGAATGAACCGCCATGGGGACAGAGAGACCCTTACGGCGCTTATAAAGAAGATAAGAGAAAAGATACCGAACGTTACGCTGAGAACAACTCTTATTACAGGCTTCCCAAGGGAAACTGAGGAACAGTTCGAGGAGCTTTGTGAGTTTGTAAAGGAAATCCGCTTTGAAAGGCTCGGCTGTTTTGCTTACTCGCCTGAGGAGGGTACGCCTGCGGAGAAGTTTGAAGATCAGGTGCCTTTAAAGGACAGAGAGCGCAGAGCGGAGATAATAATGGAAGAACAGATGATTATTTCCGACAGCCTTAATGAGGCTGCTCTCGACAGCGAAGTCGAGGTGGTTTGCGAGGGCTTTGACAGATATGCCGAGTGTTACTACGGCAGAAGTCAGGCGGACGCACCTGAGATAGACGGAAAGATATTCTTCCTGAGCGAGGATAAAGTTAGGGTCGGCGAGTATGTCAAGGTAAAAATTGACGATACTATGGATTATGACCTTATCGGCTCAAAAATGTAGATGAAAGGAACTTGATATGAACCTGCCAAATAAACTTACAGTGCTTAGAGTAATATTGATACCGTTTTTCCTGCTGTTCGTGCTGCTTTTCAAGATACCGCATCACATGGTGTTTGCGCTTATCGTGTTCGCTGCGGCTTCAATTACAGACTGGTTTGACGGCAAGATAGCAAGAAAGCACAATCTTGTTACAACATTCGGAAAGTTTCTTGACCCGCTTGCAGACAAGCTTCTTGTTATGACGGCGCTTATCTGCTTCACATTTGAACGTTGGATAGACCCTGTTGCGGTGGTACTGATAATTGCGAGAGAGTTTATGGTAACGGGTCTTAGACTTGTTGTGGCAAGCGAGGGCGTTGTGGTCGCTGCAGGAATATGGGGTAAACTCAAAACTGTTTTCACTATGGTTGCGCTTATTGCTATAATGGTTTTGCAGATCGTCATGCCTGCGGAAAAAGGCAGCCCTGACCTTAACTGGGGAACACCTGTGTTTATCGCAAACGAGATACTCATTTGGATTGCTGTTGTGCTGACA
>OHNQ01001346.1_pt1 | contig 10511 bp, 8 predicted proteins | sample 1569621 | NCBI WGS metagenome assembly OHNQ01 (sample SAMEA3879516, study PRJEB24766) | human gut metagenome | biome: human-associated habitat; feature: feces | place: USA | collected 1985/1987
GCATTAATGAACTTGGTACTAACATGGCAAAGTTAACGATTTTGCATGCCACGCCGTAGCCAGAGGAAGCTTCCAGTCCCAGGCGGTTGACAAAGGCACACAGTGCCAGGAAAGAGCCTTGCGTCAGACACTCCTGCAAAGCTAACGGCAGACCAATCTGCAGGAATTTACCGCACTGGGGATTCCAACGGAAATCGTATCCGGTAATGGTAAAGGGCAGTCCCTTTTTCACAAGGCGTACAATTGCAAACACTACGCTCAATGCCTGTGCAAAAACAGTAGCCAGCGCTGCTCCCATGGCATCCATGCCCAGTCCTGCCACCAGCACCAGATCACCCACGACATTGACAATGCACGCCACGAATACAAACAGCAGCGGGGAATTGCTGTCACCCAGTCCACGGAAAATGGCTGACAATACATTATATGCCACAATAAAAAAGATTCCGGCACCGCAGATCCGGATGTAAGCAGCGGTCAGCCCTACCGCCTCTTCCGGTGCCTGCATGAGAACCGCAATAGGACGGGCAAAGCCCACCATAATTACAAACAGCACCAGCGAGATCGCTGCAAATACAACGGTTCCGCCACCGATAATGCTGCCGATCTGATCCTCTCTCTTCTCCCCGAGATACCGGGCGATCAGCACGGTGATACCCATGGCCAGCTGAGTCACCACAAAGGTCACCAGATTCAGCACCTGACTGCCGGTGGATACACCGGAAAGTCCGGAGGTGGAGCCGAAACGTCCCACTACCAGCAGATCCACTGCACCGTAGGCCGCCTGTAAGATCAGTGCTCCCAAAATAGGAACCATGAAGCGAAGCAACTTTTTCAAAATGCTTCCTTGTGTAAAATCCATCATGTCATTTTCTTTATTTTTCAAACTTCTCTCTCCTCTCGCACATCACCTGATAAAAGGTCTCTATGGTCTGTATCATCACTTTCGCATCTGCTTCGGAAATGCTCTCCAGATACGGTGCCAGACCGACAAAATAATTCTCATTATATTTTTCCGACAGTTTTCGTCCCTCTTCTGTCAGAGAAATATAGGTGATCCTGCCGTCTTCCGCCGCATTGGCTTTCCGCAGATACCCCTTTTCTTCCATTTCTTTTACTGTCCGTGTCACGCCGGGACGGGGGATATTCAGATAGTCACTGATATCTGAAATCTTCACAGCAACCCCCTGCCTCTCCATGATCTGGATCACATCCAGGAAATGAATATAAGAAGGTGTCACGCCTGAGGGCAGCGCCGGAAGCATCTCCCGGATCCGTTTTGCCTGATAACAGGCATCCAACATTCGTTTTATGGTCTGAACCGTCATTCTTTTTCCTCTCTGATATCTTTTTTCTATTCTTTAATTGTCTTTATAGTTACCACTAGTAATTATCTTTGGTAATTATATGTAAACATTTCAGATTTGTCAATGAGATATTTTCATAAACACAAAAACAGCAGACTCTTTTGGAGAATCTGCTGTTTTCCTTTCTCTTCATTCAGATCATGAAGTTTCCACCTGGATGATTGTTTACGCATCCGATCTGGCATAGGCATTTTTCATCTGTCCGCTAAGTTCGTACAGTACCTTGTCCAGCGTGTCGGCTGCTGCCTCCCGCAGCATTTGGGCCGTCTTTTCGTTGGCTTCTTCCTGCAATTTCTTACATTTGCCCTCATCGTTCTCCTGCGCCAGCAATGCATCGTAGTGATTCAGGATCACATGGCTCTTCGCCGCCACCTTTTCCTGATAACGTTCGATATGGAACACGGATTTGTTGTAAGAAGCATCGGCCATGGCTGCGATCATACGGCTCATCCAGTAGAAGTTCTCCGTGGAGACTTTTCCGGTGGTCGCTGACAGGTACTCAGGTGTCCTATCGATGCCGGTATAAAAAGGTGCCAGTACATTAAAGGCATTAGAGGCCAGCGCCAGCCACTGAACCGGCTCTCCCTCCGGACGCATCTGGATCAGGGTCATGACGTCATTGCGGTTGATGCCGATGGAACGATAGGCTCCCCGCATGGACTTATCTCCATAAGCCGCATAAGGATCGTAGGGCGTTCCCTGATAATGGGAAGACAGCACATATTTCACATCTTCCACCGTGATTTTCTTCTCCGGCACCATGCACCAGGGCAGATCATCGGAAAACGGTGTGTACTCTGCATTCGGGCCATCCCAGACCTTTGTACGGGGATTCAGGGTCCGCAGCATATACCAGGCTCTTGCGGTATTGTATACATGGTCGGAATCGTCATGGCTTCCAAAGGCATCTCTGGCGGAAAAACTGCCGTCCTGTGACAGATCCAGGTGGTTCTTTTCAATAAATTCTTTCAGATCCGCGGAACACATATGCTCCTTTTGCTCCGTCAGCGCATCTTCCAGATCAAAGGCATCGATTCCGAACTGGTTCGGCATCACCACATAAGCGTCGTCCGGCACTCTCCGGGCGATCCAGTGATGGCCGCCGATGGTCTCCAGCCACCAGATCTCGTTTTTATCGGAAAAAGCAATACCGTTCATCTCGTAGGTACCGTATTTCTCCAACAGGCTTCCCAGACGTGTGATACCCTCTCTGGCACTGTGAATGTAAGGAAGCACCAGAGACACAATGTCCTCCTCGCCGATGCCGCCGGAGATTTCTTCCACACCATCCTTCGCCGGAACATATTCCACCAGTGGATCCGCTCCCAGAACTCTGGCATTGGAAGTGATGGTCTCTGTGGCCGTCATGCCCACACCTGCCGCATTGACACCGTGCGCTGCCCAGATACCCTCTCCGTTCAGTGCATTGGGGACTGCGGTATAACGCATGGGATCCTCCGGCAGATCGATCTCCACATGGGAAAGCACGGATTTGTATTTTTTCGGCTGTTCTTCCGGATGCACCACAACGAATTTCTTCGGTGTGAACTGCCCCGAAGGAGAATCGTCATTCCGGGCGATCATGGTGGAACCGTCATAAGATGCCTTTTTTCCTACTAATATGGTTGTACATGGCATAATCATTACCTCCTGATACTGTGTTTCAAAATTTTCTTCTCCGGCACCGGAAATCTGTGTTCCAGTCCTGGCACTTATGCCAGCTTCTGTCCGTTAATGACTACATTTTGCATTGTCTCCGGCCTGCCCTGTAAAGGCTCGATCTTTGTGAACTGTCTGCAGCCGGTGACTTCAATATTCTCCATCTGCAGATTTCTGAAATACGGGATGTCGTCCTCATTTTCCATGGCAATGGTCTCTTCCCGGTTCAGGGAATTGAGCACATAGGACATGGTCAGGATCACTGCCTCGCCCTTGATCTCGCTCATATGGATATTGCGGAGAGTGATATTTTCCACCATGCCGCCGCGGCCCAGCGCACTCTTCATGCGGACACCCACATCGGTTCCCACGAAAGTACAGTTCTCCACCAGAATATCCTTTACTCCGCGGGACATCTCACTGCCGATGACGAAGCCGCCATGGCCTTCGTTCACCAGACAGTCATGGATGTAAACATTGCTGCAGGGCCCCTGAATCTTGCGGGCAATGGCATTTTTGCCGGACTTCATGCAGATGGCATCATCGCCGGTCTCAAAAACACTGTGATGAATATGCACATTAGTGCAGGACTCCACATCAATGCCGTCACCGTTCTGGGCATAATAAGGATTGCGGACCTGTATATGCTCCACCGTAAGGTTCTCGCAGAAATAGGGGTGGATATTCCATGCCGGAGAGTTCATGAACGTTACGCCTTGCAGAAGCACATTTTTGCAATGGCGCAGACTGATCATCACCGGGCGGTAAAAATCGTAATAGGGTGCCGCGGCGGCCAGTGCTTCCTCGGTGTTTCCCTGAATGTTGTGGTGATTTCCTTTTAAAATCGACTCTGTGGGCATCCAGATCGCTGTTTCTTTCGTCTCTAACACATAAGGACTGATGGTAAACAACGCATCCCACTGTTTTTCCGTCATCTTAAACTTCTTGATCGGACGCCATTTATCACCGCTGCCGTCAATGATGCCTTCTCCGGTAATGGCGATGTTTTCTGCATTTTCCGCGGTAACGGGAGATACGGTGCGAATGCAGTCCTGACCTTCATAGCTGGTGATCCGCAGCGGATAGTCCTCTTTGGACTTGATGAATTTTAACATAGCCTGACTGTCCAGATGAAGATTGACACCGCTTAACAGCCGGAGCGGAGCCACCGCCCAGATGCCTGCGGGAACTTTTACCGTACCGCCCCCCTGCTCCGACACTTCGCAGATCGCGCGGTTAATGGCCTCCGCATTGTGTCTGCCGGTCTCGATCTGCAAATCGCCACTCTTCGCGCCGTATCCTGCTATGGACACCTCCCGGTCCGGGAACTGGGGAAGTTCTACTTTATAATTCTGATTATACATGGTTATTGTTTTCTCCTTTGAATATTTTCATGGATACTTTCACATTTTTCTATGTTTCTGATTCTAGCGTGTTCCGTTTCGGACTTCCACCCGGTTTTTGCGTTTTTCCGAAGGGTTCTACTGCTTATTTGTGCCCTTCCGCGCAGATCCAGTCCTCGCCGTCTTTTAAGTGAATCCGTACCTCTTCAAATCCTGCATTTTCCAGCAGTTCCCGGAATTCTTCCGGTGTGGGATTAAACAGATGGAATCTTTGAATGTTTTCCCGCACCTGTTCCGGCAGATCCTCCTTCTGGTAAATGTCGGCCACCAGTAAAAAGGTTCCCTGCTCCTTCAATACCCGGTAGACTTCTTTCAGATTCTCCGCGGGATCCGGCCAGAAATAAAAGCTTTCCACCGTAATGATCTTGTCAAAAGCATTGTCCGCAAAGGGCAGTTTTTCCACTGAGGCTTCCACGAGATCCATTTTTCCCTGCTGCAGTGCTTCTGCATTGGTTTTCCCGGAAAGCTCCAGTGAAGTGGCGGAATAATCCACTCCGGTCAGATGTCCGTCACGCACCTCTTCACTCATGCGTTTCAGAGTTGCTCCTCCACCGCAGCCGATGTCCAGAATCCGGTCATTCTCCCGGATCTTCCAGTGTTCCAGCGCCCAGCCGGTCACTGCGTAGTGGCTTTCGTTCATGCGGCGCAGCATCTTCTCCCCATCCTCCCCGACCGGTTTCCCTGGGTTGCCGGAGATGGTGATCTCCTGCTGGGTGCGTTCGTTGGTGGTTAGGTTTATGGTATTATTTTCTGTTTTTTCAGTCATGATCTTTATTCCTTCTTCCAGCCGCTTTCTTTTTGGATCTTTGCAGTTTTCTTTGCAATTTTTACTATCTCTATTATAATAGTAACTGTTTATAATCATGTAAAGGGCAATCCCGTTATTGAGAATATCTCTGAATAAGGAATTTGGCAAAACACCCGATACAAAGTACAATCTGCGAAAGCATACGCCGGAAATGCAGTGGAACGCTTGCAGGTTACGGAAAGGCATACATTTTTTATGAAATATTATCTTGCCCCCATGGAGGGACTGACCACTTATAATTTTCGCACTAACTGGAACCGCTGTTACGGCGGCATGGACAAATATTTTACCCCTTTTATCTCCAATCGGCACATGAACAGCAGAGAACGCAACGATGTACTTCCGGAACATAATGTGGGCATGTACACCGTACCGCAGATCCTGACCAATAAGGCGGAGGAATTTCTGTCGCTGGCAGAGCAGCTGGCCGGATATGGCTACCACGAGGTCAATCTGAATCTGGGCTGTCCTTCCGGGACGGTGGTGGCAAGAAACCGTGGTGCCGGCTTCTTAGGCACGCCCCGGGAACTGGAGGATTTTCTGGACGAGATCTTCGAAAAATGTCCACTGGAAATCTCCATCAAGACCCGCATCGGCATGGACTACATGGATGAATGGGCTCCACTGCTTAAAATATATCAAAAATTCCCCATGAAGGAACTGATCATTCACCCCAGACTGCAAAAGGAAGGTTACAAGGGGACACCCCATCTGGAAGCTTTCGCAGAGGCGGTGGAAGCCCTGCAATGTCCGCTGTGCTATAACGGGGATATTACCTCTCCGGAGTCGCTAACGCAGATTCTTACGAAGCTTCCCCGTATCGATACGGTCATGATCGGCCGGGGAATTTTGCAGAATCCGGGATTATTGCAGGAATTGAAGACTGCCTCCACGGAGAGTGTTGCGCTGCCGTCTTGTAAAGAGCGGCTGGCTGTCCTGAAGGAATTTCACACTTCCCTCCTGACCGGTTATCAGGAGATCATGTCCGGCGATACCAATACGCTCTATAAGATGAAGGATCTCTGGACTTTCTTAAGCCACAGCTTCGAATCTCCGGACAAATACGTAAAAAAGATCCGCAAAGCCACGGATGTCAGTGACTATAAGCTGACCGTCAATGCGTTATTCCGGGAGTGCGCATTGAAGTCGGAGAATTCTTGATCCTGACATCATCCCATACCTTTATTCCCCGGTGTCGAACTGTTCTCCTTCGTTGGCGTCTTCCATGACGGCCTCCGGCTCCGGGATGCCTGCATTTTCCACATAGCTGAAATGAATGACCGCCTGTGGCCAGTTGAAGCTGATCCGAGCGGTCTTCTGCCGCTCCTCGCCTGCCTTGCGGATCAGTTCCAACAGTTCCTGCAAGACTTCTCTGGTCAGATAGCCTCCCCGCCACTGGAACGTCATGGCCCGGCCTTTTTTCGCCATCTGCTGTGCTCTTTTATATACTTCTTCCGTTTTCGTAAAGGAAAGTTTTTTCTCCTTGTAATAAAAATGATCGTTGTCCGGACAGCCGGGTGCCGGGGCGATCAACGGTTCATGATCCCGGAACACTGCTTTATCTCCCAGATTGAAATAGTCGTAGCGGATCTCTCCGGGTGCTTCCGCACCGAGCGTGTTGTCAAATGTGGCATCCAGATGGTAATGCTGCCCGCCGATCCGCACAATATTCCAGGTGTGACGGTACTTGATCCCTTTCTCCGGATTGTTGCCGCAGATAGCGATTACACACCACACACCCAGCGCATCACAAAGCACCTTCACCGATTTGGCAATGCCCTCGCAGACACCCACGCCCTGTCCCAGCGGTCCGATAATCTCATGGGAATAGGGCTTTTTCAACTTATCGTAGGTGATATTTTCGCAGATAAAGTCGTGAATGTACTTCTCTTTTTCCCACTCTGTGAACTTTGCGGCAGGTCTTGCCAGCTTTTCCACCCGGGACTGCATGGCTTTCTGATGTTCTCTGATCTTATTTTTCTCAAACAGATACTCCGGCACGAAGATGATGTTGGGGGAGTCCTGATAATATCTATACCGATAACTCACCACCCAGAAGATCTCCGGATGATCCAGCCGCAGTCGGAAAAATACGTCATACAATTCTTCCGCCGGGATCCGCGGCAGCTGGATCTCGTCTGCCAGCGCCAGCACTCCCTGCTGCATAGCGTGATAGGCTGCCTGCTGGGGCTTGTTCATTTTCTGATAGTAATATGGTTCCATGGTAGTTTCCTATTCTATTGTTTTCATCTGTCTTATTTTTACATTTTAACAGAAGGTTTTTCTTTTGGGTGGATGTTTTTGATATTTTTTTGATATTTTTTGAAACTTTTGCAGCAGATGCATAGTCTAACCATCAGAGACCTGTAAGATATGGTTTTATTTAAGAGAGGAGTTTTACTTATGAAAAACAAAATGATCTGTGCACTTTTAACTACTGTGATGGTATTGTCTTTTGCTGCCTGTGGCAGTCAGGGAAATGCAGCAGCTTCGGCGGAAAGTACGGTGACTTCCGAAAGCGGTGCGAAGGCTTCTACTGTTGAAAGTTCTGCTGCTGAAGCTAGTGCTGAGACAACTACAGAAGTTTCTGCTGATGCGGCCAATGGTACTTCATATGAAGACAACTTTGCAGTTTCCACAGAGGATGCTGCCGCTTTCGCTAAAAAGATCCAGGATGCCGTAGCCGCTGAAGACCTGAATGCTCTCGCTGATCTGGTCAATTATCCGGTCTATGTTGCTCTGGGCGATGGCAGTGTGATCGAAACCAGGGAAGATCTGATTGCCTTAGGTGCAGACAAAATCTTCACCCCTGAGCTGAAAGACTCTATGGCTAATGCTGATCTGTCCGAATTAAGCCCCAGCATGGCAGGCTTCACCCTCTACAGCACCGGTGACGGCCCCAACATCACCTTCAATGTCCAGAACGGAGTACTCGGCATCAGCGGTATCAATTACTAATCATTCTCGTACAAATCGGGGGAGCCTTTCATCAGGCTCCCCTTACTCGTGTCGAAATAACCGTTTTCAACGGTACCATAGTGATATCTATGTTCCCGTCTGTCTTCCTCGTGATCAGCGTGGCTCCACGCTGGATATATTGCTTCGCAATGCCGGAATATCCCAGATAATCAATGGACATTCCGTAGGTCATGCGGATGCCCTGATATATCAGGGATAATGTATTCAGGTGATCGTGTCCACAGAATATCCATTTCAGCCAGCCGTTATCCACCGCTTTTTCGAAAAAATGTGGCGGTTGATTCGATATTCCGAAGTACTCGTCCTTTTCTCCGATACTGCCGTGTTCATAAATCACGCTGTGATCGCCCAATTTCATTTTCTCATAAGCTTCCTTAAATTCTGCGGGCGGCATGTGGAAAAATGCCATGGCAGGCACTTTTCTCTCGTTCAGTTTTTCCATGCACCAGTCCGTCTGATCCTCATGGATGCAGTCGAAACCACTGAAAAACCAGCCGTCACCATACATGTTGGAATCCAGCAGAATCAGCGGAAGTAACAGTTTTCCCTGATCATCTGTGAGGTCTACTACAAAATTCCCTACGCCGGTAATGGGATTCTGAGGACTGTGCTCATATCTTCCTTTGGTAAAAACGGCATATTTTCCCGTAGTGAAAATCTCCGCCAGCTGTTCCTTATTGCAGGTGGAGCCCATTTCACAGTCATGGTTACCAAAGACCAGAGTATAGGGAATCTGAAAACCATCCAGAAATGCCAGCAGTTTTTCTGCCTGCTTTCGGTTGTTCATGGTACCGCTTTTCGGGAAAAACGGGAAAACAGAATCTCCGGTCAGGACGATCAGATCCGGTCCCGTCCGGCGGATCAGCTCCGTCACCGCTGCCAGCGCCAGTCTGTCCTTTTTCCCGGAAAACATGCCGAAACCAAGGTGCAGATCCGTCAGCTGCAATATTTTATAATCTCTGTCCGTCGGGATGCAAAGAGAAAAAGTCTCTTCGTCCCGAATCTGAAAGTTTTTGGAAGTATACATAAGAATCTCTTTTCTTTTTGGGGATTAACTCAACGGGATCAATGCTCCTATTGCAGAAAGTACTGTTGAAATCACCATCAGCACCTGAAAAGGCACCGTGCCGATCACACCGCAGATAGGACTGCTGCCCGCCTTTTTTCTGGATTTACCGTATGTCAGCACCAGCATGATACTCACCAGTACCACAACGCCACTCATGATCCGGGTCAGAACAATAAAGCTGTTCACGCCAAACACCGCAAACAGGATGCAGGGAACTGTGGCGATCAGCCAGCTGATGCGGTTGCCGCTGCCGATCTGCTCATGAACCACATCGCGGAGGGCGAGAGTATTGCTCCAGAACGTGGTAAGTAAAGCAAACAGGGAAAATACGCCTGCCAGGATCATCGCCCAGGTACCGATACTCTCTCCCAACTGCATGTATGCCAGTTCTTTTTCCAGCGCTCCCTTGGTTCCCAGGAGAACCGTGCCCGTTACGATCAGGACAAACACTGAGGAAAGCCCAAAACCGATGAAAATGGAGCGGCGGATCTGTTTCGCGTTGCCATCCAGACCTTTCACCACCTGGATCACTGCCTGATTGGCGGAAGTTGCGAATACCACCATGCTGTACAGCGCCAGCAGATTATTCCAGTGGAACTGTGCCCGTTGCAAAGAATTCAGCGGATGCAGAAAAGTTCCTACCGTCATCACTGCCACAATTCCCATGAGGACAATGACTGCGTACTTCTGTGCGATGCCTACGGCTTTCATGCCGATAAACACCACGACTCCGGCGATCACATAGTACAAAATCTGCGCCGCCACGAAAGGCATTCCGAACCAGTTCACAAAAATCTGTGCTCCGCCGTTGATGTTGCCGCTGACACCGATCATAATTGCCAGCCCGTAGACAATAAATACGCCCCAGCTGAAGATCTGTTTCATTGTGCCGTGGAACAGCTCTCCTTCGAAACTTTTTACCAGCTGGACGCCACCGTTGTTATAGGACAACTCGGCAATGATCAGGTGCAGAATCACGTTCGCACAATATGCAATCAATACCATCCACACGACATCCAGCATACTGTTCTTCGTGGCAAGATACGGAACGGCAATGATGCCCGTGCCGATGCTGTTGCCGACGATCATGCTGATGGCTTCGAAGGTCGTGAGATGGGCTTCGGATTGGATGGGGTGGGACATGGGGAGGACCTCCTTGGTAAAAATACTGATTTTCTATAGTTATAAAAGTTTAGCGGTAAGTGCTTCCTGCAATACTTTGGAGC
>OHNQ01001347.1_pt1 | contig 10507 bp, 6 predicted proteins | sample 1569621 | NCBI WGS metagenome assembly OHNQ01 (sample SAMEA3879516, study PRJEB24766) | human gut metagenome | biome: human-associated habitat; feature: feces | place: USA | collected 1985/1987
TTTTCATTCTTTTTTGTTTTTATTGCGTAATTAATAAAACTTTGCAAAGTTCGGCTAACATCTATTTATTTACAAGGTCTGTTTTTATGAATTAATGTTCTATTTTTAATTATACGGAGAAAAATGATATAAAAGCATTTGAATTAATGTTCTATTTTTAATGTAATATGTTCTTCTTTTAAGAAACATAGTGAAGAATGGAATAAGATAGAACAAGACAAGGTATATGTATATAAAAGAACGGCGTCCCACACATTTCGCGTGTAAGAAACCGTTCTTATTTTTTCCTACTTCTAACTAAGAAAAGAGCCTTTTTAGAATATCACATCCATTTTAAGGTTTATTTAGATTCTCTACATGTATTTACAGGCAACTTTGTAAGTTGTGAAATTCGTCACTGATTGATGTACTGTCGTTGAAATATGTCCTTTGGTCGATTGTTTTTGTATGAAAGGAGTGTCGGTTTTATCTTTGTTTCTGCTAACATGGAACAATGAGGCATGGAAAGAGTGCGCAAGCAACAATTATTGGAACAAAGCATTTACGGAGTAATCTGGAGTGTTATTTTCTTTCTTCCGTTGATCGGAGAATATTTTGCCGTAAGTGGTGGACTTGAGAAAGAAGAAGTTCGCACGCTTGTACGTGACTCCTGGTTGGGAATTCTTCCTTTTTTTATGCTTTTTCTGTTGAATAACTATGTGCTGGTTCCTTATTTCCTTTTTAAAAAAAAATATTGGCAATATACACTTTCTTTAGTTTTTGCAATAGGTGTTATTTTTTTGATTGTTCCGTTTCCGATGAAAGGGCGTTTCCCGAAAGAATTCAGACAGGAGCCTGTGTATCATTCAGCAAAGGAAAGCCGACGGAATCAGATTATTGAAATGAGAGAAAAGGCGCGGAAGAAAGAGACGGCTAATTGGGAACTACCGGACCAGGTGAAATATCCCGTGGAAAAGTTTCAACGTCCGGAGGCTCTCCTTAAACCTGTTCCGTTTCCTTATCCTCCTATCACAGTTCGCTATCTTATTCATTTTATGATTGCCTTTCTTATGGTAGGATTTAATATAGCCATTAAACTTTTCTTCAAGTCTTTTCGCGATGAAGAAATGTTGAAGGAACTGGAACACCAGCGCTTGCAGTCCGAATTGCAATATCTGAAGTATCAGATAAACCCGCATTTTTTTATGAATACGCTGAATAATATCCACGCATTGGTAGATATTGATACGGGGAAGGCGAAAAGTACGATTGTAGAGCTTTCCAAACTGATGCGTTATGTGCTTTATGAAGCCAGCAACCGGACGATTTTGCTTTCACGCGAGATACAGTTTTTGGACAATTATATTGCCTTGATGAAATTGAGGTATACCGGGAGAGTCCGGATCGAATGCTGTATGCCCGATGAGGTGCCGGAGGTGCAAATTCCTCCTTTGCTTTTTATCTCTTTTGTCGAGAATGCCTTCAAACATGGAGTAAGTTATCAGGAAGAGTCGTTTATCCGGGTTTTTATGTCTGTCGAGGATGGCAGACTTGCCTTTCGTTGTTCGAACAGCAATCACGGGCGATCTGTGGAACAACACCACGGCATCGGGTTGGAGAATATCCGCAAGCGGCTGAGGCTGCTATTCGGACAAGATTATACTTTATCTATCAACGAACGTGACGATAGTTTTAATGTTTTACTAATTATTCCGTTATTATGATCAAATGCATTGCTGTTGATGACGAGCCCTTGGCGCTCGAGCAATTGACGGGCTATATAGCCCGTGTCCCTTTCCTGCAACTGATAGCCTCGTGCCAGGATGCATTCAGTGCCATGCAGGTGTTGTCGGAAGAAGAGGTCGACCTGATGTTTGTCGATATTCACATGCCCGATCTGAACGGGCTCGATCTGGTGCGTTCGTTAGTGGTGAAGCCCCTGATTGTGTTTACAACCGCCTATCCGGAATATGCCGTCGAGGGTTTCAAGGTAGATGCAGTCGACTATCTGCTGAAGCCATTTGAATTTCAGGATCTGTTGAAAGCAGCCGATAAGGCACGTCGGCAATTTGAGTATCATTTGCAAGATAACGGGGGAGGGACGGAAACTGATTTATTGGAAAAGGACGGTTCATTGTTCGTTAAGTCCGAATATAAGATTATCCGCATCAATGTGGCAGACATTTGCTATATAGAAGGTATGAGTGAGTATGTACGCATCTATACCGATGCGGCGGATAAGCCCGTAGTGACTTTGCTGAGTATGAGAAAGCTGGAAGAACGCTTGCCGCAGGAGATGTTCATGAGGGTACATCGGTCTTATATCGTCAATCTTCGGAAAATAACCGAAGTTTCCCGGTTACGCATCATTTTCAATAAGAATATATATATACCGGTGGGAGATAACTATAAGGAAAGATTTACAGAATATATTAACAAGATTTGTGTCAGCAGTTAATGACCGGATGTTAGGTTGGTGAAGCTCTTTTTGAGCATGTGCCGGAAGTTTATCACAGATGAACAGATTGTATAGGGCAATACAGGGATTTCGGTTGCCTGTAAGTGTATATCCTTATAAATCTGTTCATCTGTGGTGAAAGAGACTTTAAGACCTGTTGTTGTCTTAGTCTTGCAATGTTTTACTTAATTCCCAGTTTCTTTGCGATATCCTTGGGAAGGGCATCTTTGTGAACCAGAATATTCATAGTCTTGTAAGCAACAAAAGCTTTAGAAGCATACCAAGTACCTTTGTACTTGTTGTTTGTACCCCAAGAGTTCTTAACCATGAAGTATTCTTTGCCGTTCTGGTCTTTAGCGATACCATAGATAATCATTCCATGGTCATCAGTTGTTTCCCAATTATCGAAAGCTGTCTGACGCATTTCCTGAGTGATTTTCATTTCCGGCAATGGTTTTGAAGTCAACTCTTTGCGTTTGTCGGCAGCAGTCATTCCTGTCCAGCGTGCCATGTCCGATCCTGTCAGTTCGGCACCTTTGGCTGCATCCGGAACTACAGCGATACCGTCACGGGTAAATCCTTCTTCGCTCACGTCGCTACCCCATGCAAATGTATATCCGTTCTTTACAGCGTTATCCATTACAGCCATAAATTCGTCGAGCGGCAGGTTGTATGACAATCCGTTACGCCAGTTGTCCTGGATTTCGATGGCAAACTGAGAATAGAACGGGTGATGTGTGTACGAAGTCAGAGATACATAGTCGTCCGGATTCAGTCCCAAAGACTGTGCAAAAGTCATCGGAGTATACTCTTTGCCTTTGTAAGTGAACTTTTCCGGGCATTGTCCCAGGTAAGTATCATAAATAGCGCAAAGGCCCTTCTTCCATACCGGAGTCAGTTTCTTCAGATTACCTTTGGCAATAGCATTAACATAGGCTCCTGCTGTTGCATCCAGTTCGTTGTGAACAGGCAGTGAGTCACCATACATGATTCCCGGCATAGCATCCTGCGGTACAAGTCCGTAGTTCTTCATACAGAACATGATATCATAGAAACTTCCTCCCGGAGAGAAAGAACTGTCGCCATGATAGCGAACGTAGTTAACAGCGCGGTCAACCATCGTGTGGTGTACAACGAACATTTCAGAAAGATCGTATTCACCCTTTCCTGTGCGGAGCAATTCCGATTCGAGAAAACCGAGGCTTGAGAAGCTCCAGCAAGTGCTCGAACGGTTCTGATTCTTAATGGATGTAATCGGGTTTTCTTTCACAGTAGTGAAAACGAAGCCTTCTTCTTGTGGTTTGTCTTGGGCCAATGCACTCAGACTGATCAGGCCTAAAGCGGCCAGGAGGATTGTCTTTTTCATTATTATGTCGTTTTTATTAATATTTATGCGACAAAGATAGCTGAATATCCCCAAATATGGAAATGAACGTCTATCTTTACTGCTATATTTTAGCGTTTTATTCTCGTTGTCGCAGCATTGTTTCTATATTCTTTGGGCGAAACTCCCACATATTGTTTAAAATATTTGCCAAAGAAAGACTGTGTCGGAAAATTCAGTTGGTCCGCTATCTCTTTTATGCTCAGATCAGATTCCTCCAATAATTGTTTCGCTTCGGTTATCACCATCCGTACGATCCATTGCAAGGCACTATCTCCTGTTTTCTCCTTGATGATGGCCGAGAAATAACGGGGAGTGATATGCTGCATCCTTGCATAAAAAGAGACGTCACGTTCCTTGCGATAGAAACGGAACAGAGACAGCATGAAATTCTGAAAGACAACATCTTTTTTCCCTTGTTGTAAAGGCTGCAAGGGCTGGTTGGTAAAATACATGTTTAAGATTTCATAGCAGATAGTCTGTCCCATCGATTTTATCAGTTCCAGTTTCAGATGCTGGTACTGGACATTCTCCTTCTGGCAGTCTTCCGCATTTATCCTATCCCATAGATTATTCAGCAAATATTCAAAATGGGCACATTGTTCACCGGACAAGGAGACACATGGATTTTTCCGCATAAAGAGCTGGCTTTCCACATTTATCACTTTGTTTACAATCGGTAGAATATAGTAAAAGTCCACTTCAACCATAATCCCCTCGGCATCTTCACTCTTATGCAACAAGTGCACCAGGGTAGAAGCCATATAGATATAAACATCCCCGGGTTTGATATGATAATGGCAACCTTCCAAAGAGACTTCCACACTGCCGCGTTGACAATAGAAGATACCACATTTATTGAATGTCGAAATTATTTGTCCCTCTTTAAGTATTTGAAACGTATCACTGGTAAGCAGAATTCTCCGAAAAGGCATTTGTTGTTCTATCATTCTTCTGTTCTTAAATTATAAACCGGCTACAAAATAAATACAAATCGCAAAGTTTTTACCTGTATACAGACTGAAAAAGATACAAATAGAACAATTTATCATTCATTTCAACCTTTCTATCTCCTCCCTTCCCAATAACTTTGCATATGAAATACAAAAGTACGCAAATTATGAAACAGATTTATCTTATTCTGACAGGGATTTTTCTTATGCTGTTTATTTCCTGTGCCCGGCACACCAAGGAAAATAAAGATTGTCAAACAGTAAAAATAGACACAGTCATTGCTGCTGATAAACAGAAATTTCTACAATTTCCGGGGAGAGTAAAAGCCGCTCAGGACATTAGTCTTTCTTTTCGGGTAAGTGGCACTATCAATAAAATATACGTGAAAGACGGGGCGCAGGTACGAGAGGGGCAGATCCTGGCCGAATTGGATCCGACTGACTATCAGGTACAACTGGACGCTACGGAAGCTGAATACCGTCAGGTAAAGGCCGAAGCGGAAAGGGTCATGGCTCTCTATAAAGAGAACGGAACCACACCCAATGCCAATGACAAGGCTGTCTATGGACTGAAACAAATCACAGCCAAATATAAACATCATCAAGATCAGTTGGCATATACCCGCCTTTATGCTCCTTTCAGCGGATATGTACAAAAACGTTTGTTCGAAGCCCATGAGACCATAGGAGCCGGCATGCCTGTCATCTCGATGGTAAGTGCAGGTGCACCCGAGGTGGAAATCAACTTGCCGGCAGCTGAATATATCCGGCGTAACCGGTTCAACCGCTATCACTGTACATTCGATATTTATCCGGGAGAAACCTACCCGTTACAACTGATTAGTGTCACTCCTAAAGCAAATGCTAATCAGTTGTATACCATGCGACTTCAGCTAATACCCGGAAAACAGGCTGTTCCTTCTCCCGGAATGAATGCCATGGTGACTATCTTTTGCGATACAGATCGCTCCGGTACGTTATCCGTCCCTACCAGTGCCATCTTGCAGAAAGACGGAAAGTCGTATGTCTTTATCTACAATGCATCAGACCATACCGTACACAATTGTGAAGTATCTGTATTGCGGTTGACCAATGACGGGTACAGCCTTATTTCTTCTGACGGACTGCAACCCGGAGACAAAATCGTATCTTCAGGAGTACATCATATAGAAAACGGGGAAACCGTAAGAACTCTGCCTGAAATCACTCACACAAATATAGGAGGACTGTTATAATGGATATAAGTAAATGGGCATTCCATAATCGTAACCTGATTTATTTCCTGATAGCCGTCCTGATGTTCGGAGGAGCTTATTCCTGCTATCAGATGAGTAAACTGGAGGATCCGGAAATAAAGGTAAAACTTGCCATGGTGGTCACCACATATCCCGGGGCTTCGGCACATCAGGTAGAGTTGGAGGTGACCGATGTACTGGAAAAGAACATCCGCACCATGGGAAATATAGATAATATAGAAAGTTATTCTTATAATGATCTGTCACTTATACAGATTGAACTTCTGAGCACCGTGCCGGATGATGATGTGGAGCAATGCTGGGATATGCTGCGTCGCAAAGTCAATGATGCCCGGGCTTCACTGCCCGAAGGAGTCAGTGCTCCTATTGTAAAAGACGACTTCGGGAATGTGTACGGTATGTTTTACGCTTTGACCGGTGATGGTTTGTCTGATCGTGAGTTGTCGGACTATGCCGAACTGATTAAGCGTGAAGTCGGCGAACTGGAAGGGGTAGACCGGATAGATCTGTATGGAAAGCGTCCGGAGTGCATCAACATCTCTTTGTTGCAGGATCGTATGGCAAATTTGGGTGTAAAGCCTGCTGAAGTTCTTGCTACCCTGAACGGTCAAAACAAGACTACCTATACCGGCTATTATGACAATGGTGACAATCGGATCCGTGTGACTGTCAATGATAAATTCAAGACGGTAGAAGATATAGGCAAAATGCTTATTCAAGGACATGATGACGACCAACTGCGTCTGAGCGACATCGCACAAATAGAGAAAGGCTATGAAGAGCCGGTCCGTAACGAAATGTACTATGACGGTGAGCGTGCACTGGGCATTCTGATAGCCGCTACCAGTGGTTCGGACATCGTGAAAGTGGGGCATGCCGTAGAGGCCAGACTGGCTGAACTCAAGGCCGAACGTCTGCCTGCCGGAGTCGAATATCAAAAGGTATTCTACCAACCGGAGCGTGTGGGCGAGTCATTGGGTACATTTGTCATCAACCTGATAGAGTCAGTCATCATCGTAGTGCTTATCCTGATGATTGCCATGGGATTTAAGAGCGGGGTTATCATAGGCATCAGCCTGGTGGTTACTGTTTTCGGTTCATTCTTGTTTCTTTATTCCGCAGGGGGAACCATGCAACGTGTATCCCTGGCTGCCTTTGTGTTGGCTATGGGGATGCTGGTCGATAATGCCATTGTCATTATCGATGGGATATTGGTAGATCTGAAAGCCGGGAAGGACCGGATGGAGGCAATGACCGCCATAGGACGGCAGACTGCCATGCCGTTGCTGGGAGCTACACTGATCGCCATCATCGCTTTCTTGCCGATTTATATGTCACCGGATACGGCAGGTGTCTATACGCGCGATCTTTTTATCGTACTTGCCGTTTCTTTGCTGCTCAGCTGGGTGTTGGCGTTGGTTCATGTACCGTTGATGGCTAACCGTCGTCTGCATTTTGCCGTAGAAGCCGATAGTGGTGGCAAACGGGTTTACAAGGGGAAGATTTATGCCGCATTACGTACGGCACTTCGTTTCGGATTGGCACACCGGTGGAGTTTTGTCTTTACCATGGTCGGTTTGCTGGCTCTTTCTGTTTTTGGCTATCAGTACATGCGGCAGGGTTTCTTCCCCGATATGGTTTACGATCAGCTCTACATGGAATATAAACTCCCCGAAGGGAACAACTATACCCGCGTAGAACAGGATCTGAAAGAGATAGAAGCTTACTTGAAAGGGCGTAAGGAAATCACCCATGTCACAGCTTCCATCGGTGGTACTCCCGGGCGGTACAATCTGGTGAGAAGTGTAGCTAACCCGTCACTCTCTTATGGAGAACTGATCATCGACTTCACCTCTCCCGAGGAGTTAGTAGACAATATGGATGAAATTCAGCACTATCTGTCGGCGACTTATCCGGATGCTTACATCAAACTGAAGCGCTATAACCTGATGTTCAAGAAATACCCCATTGAAGCACAATTTCTGGGACCCGATCCTGCTGTTCTTCACCAATTGGCCGACAGTGCACGCAACATCATGAAGAATACTCCCGAAGTATGTCTTATCACTACCGATTGGGAGCCTCAAATACCTGTCCTGACCATTGAATATGACCAACCTGCCGCACGCGCACTGGGTTTGAGCCGCAGTGATGTCAGTATGTCTTTATTGACTGCTGCCGGTGGCATTCCTATCGGATCTTTTTATGAAGGCATACATAAGAACAATATCTATCTGAAATGCCTGGATAAGGAAGGACAACCGATAGAGGACTTGGGCAATACACAAGTCTTTTCTGCCTTACCATCCCTGAGCGGGTTGTTGAACGAGGAGACCATGGTCAAGTTGAAGACTGGTACTCTTTCTAAAGAAGACCTGGTAGAAAGTATGATGGGGAGCACCCCGTTGCAGCAAATCAGCAAAGGAATCGATATTCGTTGGGAGGACCCTGTAGTGCCCCGTTACAATGGACAACGCAGTCAGCGTGTACAATGTTCGCCTGCTCCGGGCATTGAAACGGAGAAGGCACGACTGACCATTGCGGATAAGATAGAGCAGATACGCTTGCCCGACGGGTATTCATTGGTGTGGCAAGGTGAAAAGATAGCCAGCGACCAATCCATGAAGTATTTGTTCAAGAACTTCCCCTTAGCGATAATCCTGATGATCGCTATTCTGATTATGTTGTTCAAGGATTACCGTAAACCCATTATTATCTTCTGTTGCCTGCCGATGATATTCGTAGGGGTAGTGGCCGTGATGCTGCTTACCGGAAAGGTTTTCAACTTTGTAGCCATTGTGGGAACACTGGGACTGATTGGTATGTTGATTAAGAACGGCATTGTGCTGATGGATGAAATCACCTTGCAGATTAATGCCGGTATAGAACCGGTCACCGCGTTGATAGACAGTTCGCAAAGCCGTCTCCGTCCCGTAATGATGGCATCGCTCACCACTATTCTGGGGATGATTCCATTGCTGTCCGACGCTATGTTCGGTTCACTGGCAGCAGCCATTATGGGAGGGTTGCTATGCAGTACACTTATCACACTGCTTTTTATACCCATATTATATGCTTTATTCTTCAAGATAAGAAACGACTGATTAAAAAACGAGAACTGATGAAAAAGATAATTATACTTTCTCTTTGCTTTATGTTGTCGGGCTTCTGTGCTCCGGCATTCGCACAGGAGACACTCAGCCTGCAAGAGTGTCGCGAAATGGCATTGAAATACAATAAAGAAATGGCGGCTTCCATTAAACAGACGGAAAGCACCCACTACACAGCCAAAAGTTACAAAGGGAACTTCTTCCCCAATTTTACAGCCAGCGGTACCGGACTTTACAGTAATGCCGACGGAAGTTACGGGATAGCCGGTGGCAATCTGCCCACTTTCCTGCCCGATGCGACCGGACAACTCATACCTAATGGCGGCTTTGCCTATTTTCCGGGTATCAACCTGGATTATAAGATAGGATGGGTCTATATGGGAGGGATACAGTTGGAACAGCCGCTTTATATGGGTGGCAAAATCACTGCTGCCTACAAGATGTCGGTACTGGGAAAACAGATGGCGCAGATGAATGAAACCCTGACTGCTACCGAAGTGATTCTGAAAACCGATCAGGCTTATGCTCTTGTCGTGAAAGCCAAAGAGATGAAGGTAGTAGCCGATGCCTATCATACGGTACTTACCGAGCTGAAGAAGAATGTAGAAAGTGCATACAAACACGGTCTGAAACCACAAAACGATGTATTGAAGGTACAGGTCAGGCTGAACGAGAGCGAGCTGGCTGTTCGTAAGGCGGAGAATGCGTTTCGGCTGGCTACCATGAATTTGTGTCATCTCATTGGAAAGCCATTGACTGCCGACATCCATGTTTCCGGTAACTTTCCGGAGATAGAGCAGGGATTGGAAATTCAGGTATTGGATATCACTGCCCGTCCTGAATATACTATTCTGGATAAACAAGTTGCCATAGCCAAACAGCAGGTGAAACTGAACCGCAGTGAATTGTTGCCCAAAATCGGTATCAAAGGTTCTTATGACTATGTACATGGTTTGGAACTGAATGACAAGAATTTCCTGGACAATGCCAGTTTTTCCGTCCTGCTCAATGTCAGCATACCGCTTTTCCATTTCGGTGAACGGAGCAACAAAGTACGTGCAGCCAAGGCCAAGCTGGAACAGACCCGCCTGCAACAGCAAAGCCTGAACGAGCAGATGTTGCTGGAACTAACCCGGGCGGCCAATAATCTTGATGAGGCGAAACTGGAAAGCGAGCTTGCCGACCGTTCTCTCCAACAGGCCGAGGAAAACAGGCGTGTCAGCAAAAGCCAATATGAAGTGGGATTGGAAACCCTTTCCGACCATCTGGAAGGACAAGCCTTATGGCAACAGGCATACGAAACGAAAGTGAATGCACATTTCCAACTTTATCTGAATTATGTGGCTTATTTGAAAGCGGCAGGTATA
>OHNQ01001348.1_pt1 | contig 10506 bp, 13 predicted proteins | sample 1569621 | NCBI WGS metagenome assembly OHNQ01 (sample SAMEA3879516, study PRJEB24766) | human gut metagenome | biome: human-associated habitat; feature: feces | place: USA | collected 1985/1987
AATTCAAAGATATTCCATTTTCCTATAATTAAATTTCCGGTGTCTCTTCAAGGCGAACGTTTACTGCATTCATACCTTTCATGCCACGTTCCAGATCAAACGTTACAATATCATTTTCGGAAATATCTCCCGTTACATTATTTATATGGAAAAAATACTTTTCAGTACCCGAAAGGTCTTTAATAAAACCAAATCCTTTGGAAGTATTGAAGAACTCAATCCGGCCTCTCATTATAGTCGGAGCTTCCTTCTCTTTCTTAGGAGTCGCTATCATGATATCTTCCTGCTTGATTTCTTCTCTCTTTACGCTTTCTTCCGGTGGAGTGGAGGTAATCATACCATTCTCATCGACATAAGCAATCATGTCATCCAAACTGTTCACTTTCGGAGCTAATTTCTTTTCTTCTTTTCTTTTTTGTTTTTCAGCACGACGGGCGAGCTTCTTTTTTTCATTTTCACGTTTGTCTGTTGTTACGGATTTTGCCATATAAACTTTTATTTTTACTAATTATTTATTTCAGAGTGAAGGAGATAACTAAGGAAGAAACTTGTTCTTAATAATTGATCTATAAAGAAGGAGAAACTATGCGATAACAGTATCGTAACTCACACTCTAAAGCAAAGATACGAAAAAAAGTGAGAATCGGAACGGTATATGGAAAGAATGTTTTAGAACAATGGCAAAAAAGAACAGACCGTCCCAATTTATCCAATTGAGACGGCCTGTCTTATTTCCATTTATTTAATAAGAAAAATGCTTATGCTATTCCATGAGCAGAAACGGTAGAATCTATTTTCTTAATCAATCCTTGAAGTACAGCACCCGGTCCGCATTCTGTAAAATCCGTAGCACCATCGGCAACCATGTTCTTTACTGTTTGAGTCCAACGTACGGAAGCAGTCAACTGAGCCACCAGGTTCTTTTTGATTTCAGCAGGATCGGTATGAGGCAAAGCATCCACATTCTGATATACCGGACATTTGGGAGTATGAAATTCCGTGGCATTGATAGCAGCTTCCAGTTCTACCTTTGCAGGATCCATCAACGGAGAATGGAATGCACCACCTACCTTCAACGGAAGAGCACGCTTGGCACCGGCAGCTTTCATCAATTCGCAAGCCTTTTCGATACCGGGCACTGAACCGGAAATAACAATCTGTCCGGGACAGTTGTAATTGGCAGGAACACAAACTTCACCTCCGGCAGAAACAGACGCACAAATTTCTTCCACCTTTTCATCGGGCAATGCAATGATGGCAGCCATTGTAGAAGGAGTCACCTCACAAGCCTTCTGCATAGCCATAGCACGTGCATAAACCAACTTCAAACCATCTTCGAATGAAAGAGCACCGGCAGCTACCAATGCAGAGAATTCACCGAGCGAATGACCGGCGGTCATTTCCGGCTTGAAATCGTCACCCATACAAAGAGCGGAAATTACCGAGTGTAAAAACACGGCAGGCTGAGTTACCTTTGTCTGACGAAGATCTTCATCAGTACCGTTGAACATAATATCTGTAATGCGATATCCGAGAATATCGTTTGCTTTTTCAAACAAATCTTTTGCTAATGCAGAGTTGTCATACAGGTCTTTACCCATGCCCACAAACTGAGCACCTTGACCGGGAAATACAAATGCTTTCATATTTTCGTTCTAAAATTTAAATTTGCGGGGCAAAGTTACATATTTTTATAATACAGTAGCACAAAATCAGCAATTTTGTGCAATGGCAATCTCTTTTTCCCACTATCTATCTACCTTATCATCAATAATCTGTGCCTTCACCGGATTCCAGAAGTGGCATAATGCCCCATTTCCATGGCCGGCAACTACCTCTTTACCAGCACTGATAGCTCCACCAATATACGTTTTCGCTTTACCTACCGCTTTATCCATTATGTATCCCAGAGCCAGATAAGTGGCGATAGAAGAGGAGAGGGTACACCCCGTACCATGTAGGTTATGGCTCTTTATTTTGCGTCCTTTATAAATAAAAATATTGCCATCCACGCATAAAATATCCTGCATCTCTTCTCCCTGCAAATGCCCTCCTTTTATCAATACGGCAGTTTGGTAAAGAGTAGAAAACTCCTGTGCTGTCTGTTGCATTTCCTCTGGAGCAGTTATCGTCTTGCCGGTCAGCACCTCCACTTCGTCCAGATTGGGTGTGATAAGACTGACTAATGGAAAAAGCTCCCTTTTTACAATTTCGATGGCATCGTCGTTCATTAATTTTCGGCCACTGGTAGATACCATTACCGGATCGTATACAATGTATTTCGGGTGATACTTTCGCAAACAGCCGGCGATAGCTCTAACTGTTTCGGCATCACCGACCATACCTATTTTAACGACTTCCGGATGCAAATCTTCCATTACGGCTTCGATTTGTCCGCGAATAATTTCGATGGGAACAGCATGCACGGCATGTACACCCATCGTATTTTGTACGGTCACCGCCGTTATCACAGATGCCGCATACCCCCCTAAAGCAGATATGGTTTTAATATCTGCCTGTATGCCGGCTCCACCCGAACAATCGGAACCTGCAATGGAAAGAATAACCGGATAATGCTTCATATTCTTCTTTATTATAATTTCAGAAAACAAAATTAGCATAAAAATCCCGCTTGATTCTTAGAGTCCGTCTAAATTTTCCTCTTAAAAGTTTTTATCAGCTTATTTTGAGCGAAATTTAAACAGACTCTAAATACGAACTGTATTTATGCTATTTTCAGAAGAAATAAAAAGATGCCTGTATTGTAACACAAAACTTTAAATTAGGGGCTATTTTTGATAATTTACTAATAAGGAACAGGCCCTTGCGGCCAAACAGAATAAAAAGAATCTCCTTAAAAGAAAAAGCAGCAAATTATTTGGAAGGGCGGACTGGATATCCTATCTTCGCCAACGAATTCTAAAAGCAATAATTTTGGGTACTATTCTTAAATTTGTTATCGCTTAATATTAGCCTTATAAACCGCAGGCTAATTTCTTTCGTCTGAGTAGGCCTACTCAGGCAGGTTTTTCATTATACCACTTTATTATTCACAGCAATGTCTTTTTCAGAGACAATTGTAACTTGTTTTTCAGCTTTTTCAAGGCAGAATATCTATACTGTCTCTCTGAAAGTTATGAAAGCATCGGATACAGATGAAAAATTTCGTAAAGAACATTAAGCAAAAGATAGAAGCAGAAATTGACAGGATTGAGCAACAACGCACTGACCGTCTTGACAAGATAAAGCAGATAGTCAGCTGCATACAAGCCGCTCTCTCGTCACTGCATGCAGCTATTACCAAATATCGATTTGAAAACCTACAAGAAGAGATTCATTTCTTCAAAGTCTGGAAACCGGAAATTTCCAGTCTGCTGATTTATTATGTACGTTTGTACCGGATAGAAAACAACCGTACCGGAAAATCACCGTCAGCCCAATGCAAATATTTAAAAAACGAATACGATCATTTGAAGAAAGGCCATCCTGACGAAGTTTTTTACAACTATTATCAATCCGGAAAGACAGAATCGGATCACTTGTTTTTCACAAGAGAGTATTATGATATTCTTTCGGATGTTCATTGCCTATCGGCAGACAGGGATCTGTCCTTTTCTACCCTGCATGATTCGAGTGTTGCCGAGATTCTCGCAAACAACCAATTAATGCATTATCTGGCAGGCGAAATAGAATTGTTATCAGATGAACTGCATCTCAAACTTATTTCAATTGTCGAGAATAATTTACTACAATGGACCGATAGCAAGGTTGCGCTGGTTGAATTCATCTATGCACTATATGCCGGTAAATGTTTCAATAAAGGCGACATTAGCCTGAAAGATATCGCTTTTTGTTGCGAAACGCTTTTCAACATCGAAATAGGCGATTACTACCGGATATTTCTGGAAATCAGAAACAGAAAGAAGAACAGGACACAGTTTTTGGATAAACTAAAAGAAAAAATAACTCAAATGATGGATGAACTTGATGGATAAACTATATTCACACTGAACTACTAAAAGCCCAATACTTTTCGGAGAAGATGCCCGGAAATTTGAAGAACGAATGAAGCAAGTCCGTAAAGAGACTCCGGAACAAAGGGAAAAACGACTGAAACAGTACAAAGCCGTTATGAACGTATTTAAAGAATAATAATTCAATATGATTCTAACGGAAGAAGCTTTTCAAAAGACCTAATGTACGTCGTTTGAAAATAAAAGAAATTATAAAATCGTTCGACTGTGGCAATGCAGATTTGAACGATTTTATTTTAAATGAGTCAATGTTCTATCGCAAAGCATTACTTGCAGTAAGTTATGTAGTCGAAAAATACCTTTTTTCGTCCCGCCAATACCTCTTATAATTAAGAGAAAACGGCGGGACGATTTCTTATGATAAACTTGACAAGCTAAAGTAAAAACAGGAAAAAGTTGATAGCATCTTGTGACATCTTGTGAATTGTACAACCAGTTAATACACAACTTTGCGAAAAAATCAAGAATCCGCAAAGAAAAAAATCAGCTTTGGTATGAATACAATGTTCACATGGGAAATAAAGGTAAAAAACAGTCCTTTATTAATAAAGAGATGCAGTCATTGCAACAATGAACGTTTTTATTGTAGCGACAAGTTTAGAATGAATGCTCAAAAAAGAAATATCGATGTATGGCTAATATATAGATGCACAAAGTGTGATAACACCTGTAACCTTACTATATTGTCGCGAAGTAAACCGGACTTGATCGACAAAGCGCTATTCCACGGTTTTTCAATGAATGACAGGAATATAGCCTGGAGATACGCTTTTTCTACGGAACTTGAAAGAAAAAACAATATAAAATTAGATTACAGTAATGTCGGGTATGAAGTGATCAGCAATATCTCCGAAAAGGATATTGCCAACACGATGGAAGAAACACTAAAAATACAAATTAAATGCGATTTCGAATTCAACCTGAGATTGTCTTCATTCCTTCGAGGCTATTTTTCTCTGTCAGCCAATCAGTTAAAACGTATCTTTGAGCAAGAGATTATTTCCGTTTCAGACAATAAATTACCGCAAAGACAAAAGATAAAAAACGGAGATATCATCCTGATACAAAAATCTTTTTTCTTAGAGAACAAGTAACGTACCTCTAACTTTTTCGTATGCATGAAGATTGTTTGAAAGCACATCTTCATGCATACGGTAAAAATCATCACAACCCGATTACATTTAAAATCACATACTACTTTAACAGAGGTAGTTGGTGAAGCATATTTTTGATTTTAATGGCAATACGCGGCATCGGTTCCGCCACTGTAAGACCAACTAAATCGTACTTGGAAGCAATATCATTTATTACACGAACCACTTCGTCTATCCTCATGCCATCGGGTTCGACGCCTACGCCGGCAATGATTTCAGCAGGATCCAATACATCCAGATCAAAATGGATAACCACTTTCGAAGCTCCGGTCTCTTTCAGCCATTCCAGAATGGCCGAACTGTCGCCGGCTACTTTTTCAGGAGACAATCCCTTAATACCTAACTTTTCCTGTCGCTCCTTCATACCCGTATCCCACGAACGCAGCCCGACAATCAGCGCTTTCGAAGCATCGAATTTACCGGGCAACAATCCCATTATCTCTTCATCGCCCATTCCCAGACAAGCAGTAAGCGCCATCGCATGATACCCCTCATACTCATCATAAGGCAAATTCACATCAGGATGTGCATCGATCCAGACAACAGCCACCTCACCAGGATATTTTTCGGCCAGATAAGTGAACGGAACTACACTCACAGAACAGTCACCTCCTAACGTTACTATCCTGTCCGGTGCTTTTTCACGCAGCTTTTCGAGGGCCGCCTTCGTTTGTTTCAAGATGGCCCGCCGCGAACTGATCCCTTTTTCCGTCTCCCTGTCATTGATATCCAATGATACCGGAACTTCAATTACCTCCTGGGAACTTTCCGGAGCTAACATATTCAACAATTGTGCTCCCAGATAATATCCTCTCGAAGCATCTTCAGCAGGGATGTCCGGCATCCAATGAGCAACAATACCACCTTGCCACTGAGGATAAATCAAGCGGACTGCAGATGTTTTCTTTTCCATATTCTGATTATTAATTGATACTTTATTCTGTGCATGTACAGAGATTATTCCCATAAACAACACCGTCGATAACAAAACATTTCTCATATCTTCCGATTTTTAGTGCAAAAATAGGGTGATCCCGACAAAGATACAAGTACGGCTAAATTATTCATATACTGATAAATTCACCCATATACCGGAGAGAAGCGTCAACAGCAGAGATTATTTTTTGTCAATACCGCAATTAATGTTATTTTTGTCTCCAAAACAAATGCTTATGTACAAAAAGAAAATACCCTTTGATATAGACTGTGGAATAAAAATTACGATGGAGGTAATGGGTGGAAAATGGAAAAGTTGCATTATCCAAGAGTTAAGCTTAGGTGCAAAACGCCCCAGCGAACTTCACCGATTGTTTGAAGAAGCCAGCCCGAGAGTTATCAATCAACAACTCAAAGAATTGGAAATGCACGGCATAGTGAAGAAAAAGATATTCTCGGAACTTCCCCCTCATTCCGAATATTCCATAACCGAAACCGGCAAAAGTTTACTCCCGATTATCGAACAGCTTGAAGAATGGGGAGATCACTTCCGACCGACCATGAAAAAACTTCTCGATATGGAGGACGAGATACAAAGTTAGCACAGGCGGAGGAATGTCTAAATCCATCCCATCTCTTTTATTACCCAAAATTCCACTATAAGAAGTGGAAACCACGCTGAACAGATCAACCATACCGGAATTCCTTTGTGCCATATGCTCTGACGATAATGTCGCATAAGGGCGGAGCGACGTCCACTCCAATAGCGCAGTATACAGAAAAGAACAGGTGGAATAATTCCAAATGCCATTACTCCGACAATGTGCCATCCATCCGTATGTGACAATACAGAAATTGAAGAAAGATAAAGGCTCAATGGCAGGACAAAGCAAAAACTCCAATATGAAAAGAACACAATCATTCCACTTATTCTAAAACTTTTTTCACCCCATTTCTCACCGCAATAATACATGTAATCGAAGAAATAAAAACGATATTTCTTCGGATGCAATTTCTTCTGCTGACGTTCGAAGTAGTTAAGAGTTTTTTTCTTAGATGGCATAATCTTTCATATTCAATTTATTAAATCCATGTTTTCTATTTACATAAAAATATCTGTAAAGATAATGATTGTTTTTGTCACTCAATCATATCTACATACTTTTGAATGCACTTGTGGGTATGAAAACTGTGTGCAATGAAAAATACAACTATCGAAGTTGCTAAATTGACAAGTTCAGGCAAAACGCAGTTTCTATTCGAATGAAGTCCATTTGTTTGGAATAACCGAATTACAAATACATAAATCAGATTTGTCGGTGAGGTAAAAAGACATATTGTGTAAAACAATGCAAATCCATAGGAAACCAGATGTTTGATCATCGCATGTTCCGTATTACCTTTCCAACAAATCACCTCGCCAATCAAAGGTATGACACCAACGACCGTAGCGATTGTCATATATACCGGAGACAGTTGTCCTCTTACGCTTTCCCATATCATAAAAAATACCATAACCGTTACCGTACTGATATGTGACAGCATCGCAATGCGATTCGACCGCGTCAATTCCGAAATTTCTTTTGTTTCCACCATCATAATACCTCCTCTAGAAAAGTCTTTCCTACTTATATGACTATTCTTCTAATCTTTAAAATAGCATAAATATCCACATCCTTCAAGAAAATCTTTCTATTTTTTCACAACCAGCTGACTTCCCATAATGATACTATTATGAAAAAGGAAAAATCCTTCCAATCAGAGGCATATTGTCAAGTGTGTATGTCAGATTTTTATATATTCATCGTCATATATGGGGGAATGCATATAATTCCATCTTTTACAATTAAATTTCTTGGGTGAATAATATAACTTTCCCCTATGCGCTCCTTGTATTTTTCTCTGAAATTATTTAATGAGGTTGTTTTATATTGCTTTCCAGACTTTACTTCAATCGGAAACATCTTATATTTTAATCTGCTATTATTCGAAATGATAAAATCAATTTCCATATCATTTCGGTGCTTATTTTCATTATAGTGTGTATAAAAATATAACTTATGTCCATTCGCCACCAGCATCTGAGCTATTGCATTTTCATAAAGCATTCCTTCATTAATCTGTAATTTGCCTGCCAATATCTGTTTATATACTTCATCTTCAAGTAATTCATTCTCATCAAATGCATGGCTTACCAAAAGTCCAGTATCACCCATATAACACTTTACATAGCTTCTTGTCTCATTCAATGATAAGCCAACATTCGGATCATTACACAAAAAGCACTCATTGGATATCATAGAATCCGACAGCCAGAAAAAAGTTTCTTCATACTGGTCTGCATAACTACCATCTTGTAGCTTTTTGAATACAACTCTTTTTTCATGCTGTGAAAGAAATCCCGGAATCTGGTCATAGATTGCAAGAACTTTGCTTCTATATCTCATATCTATCTTCATAATATCTTCCCGATACAATTTAAGAATGTCCCTTTTTTCTTTATCCGGTTCTGTAAAATCTTTTTTACTTTCAATAAATGCCACTACAGGCATAGGCATCCCACCAACAAGCATATACTGATGAAACAAAAGCATTGCCTGATTATGCGCATATATGTTAGTTCTAATTTTTATGATTATACGCACATTGCAATTCATTTTTTGATTATACGCAAGTATTATAACCCTATTTTTTATGATTATACGCATATTCTATAAAGTCATATGTTCATACTTTTCCTCATTTCAAATCATAAATCTTACCTGATTATATCGGGAAAAGCATTTTATATTATATACTGTGTTATTAATTTTCTGGAATTTGCGACGATTATATAGTACTGATTCTAAACGGATTTTGAATTTATTTGGATAGTGATTAAATGAAAATAATTAATAATCTTAACCATGATAATTATTAGTAGTTGGAAGGTTGTCATCCGTAAAAGATTTAAACAAATATTCAAAAGCCTCTGGAAGTACTTTTGAACATTGTTGCGTAAATGCTGATACAGACGGAGTATTTTTGTTAAAATCAAAGAAATCAAGTAGTTCTTTACTCATAGTAGCTCCACCCGAATTCATCATGATTCCTATAAAAGTTTGAAATCAATTTTCCGTTTTCGAGAGAAATCGACATTGGGGTTTCGAAGAAATAAACATGGATTGTTAGCTAATTCCGAAATATGATTCTTTAGAGAATCTGAAACTTGATTAATATAATTGCTCATATGCGTTACCTCCTTGCAATCAAGATGTTCTTAATTACAAGGGCCGCTTTCGCTACCTCATTATCATTCAATAGCGAAAGCGGCCGCATATTTCGAATCATATGTCAAGTATTTATTACAAAATAAAAAGACCCTAGCATCATTTCTGATGCTAAGATCTTGATTGGTCATCTTAATCTTAATTCCGTCTTCTGGAAGTGCGCCGCCGTCATGTCCTCCAGCAACTTTACCTCCGTCTAATACTACAGGAACCTTCTGTCCGCTTGAACCAACTTCAATATTAGGTGCACCTGTTACAATCTGGACATTCTCGCTGCCAACATTAACCTGACATATTACAAGCTTGTCTGCATCAGGATGTCTCTCAACTGAGAGAATCTGTCCAACTACGATTTTATCAAGGTTCTTGTCAAATGCATTGAAACACTCCACCTTAGTTCCTGAAAGTGTCATAGCATCTCTGAATTCCTGATCTGTACACTCAAGACCTGGAACCATTGCTTTTATCCAATTTAATGATGTATTCATATCGTCATTCTCCTTAAATATACTTTATCTTATTCCAGTCGTTAGACCACTATATGAATCGATTTAGAACTGCTTTATAAATCTGATATCGTTCTCATAAAGAAGTCTCATGTCATCGATTTCGTACTTAAGAAGAGCAACTCTCTCAAGTCCTACACCAAAGGCAAATCCTGTATATTCTTCCTTATCAATTCCACAAAGCTCGAATACATGTGGGTGAACCATTCCACAGCCGAGGATTTCAATCCATCCCTCGCCCTTACAGAAACGGCATCCTTTACCACCACATTTGAAACAGCTTACATCCATCTCGGCACTAGGCTCAGTGAATGGGAAATGATGTGGTCTGAATTTAACTTTAGTATCAGGTCCGAAAAGCTCCTTAGCGAATTCTGCTAAAGTTCCCTTAAGGTCTGCAAATGTTATTCCCTTATCAATTACAAGACCTTCTACCTGATGGAAACATGGTGAATGTGTTGCATCAACTTCGTCAGAACGGAATACTCGTCCAGGTGCGATCATACGGATCGGAAGCTTACCTTTTTCCATCTCACGTGCCTGCACCGGTGATGTCTGGGAACGGAGCAGAATGGAATCATTGATAAAGAATGTATCCTGCTCATCT
>OHNQ01001366.1_pt1 | contig 10384 bp, 9 predicted proteins | sample 1569621 | NCBI WGS metagenome assembly OHNQ01 (sample SAMEA3879516, study PRJEB24766) | human gut metagenome | biome: human-associated habitat; feature: feces | place: USA | collected 1985/1987
CAGTCATGACACAAGAAAAGCTCCCTCACAGGAAGGAGCTTTGTCTACAGTCTGATAGCCACCTCTAAATGAGGTGGCTGATATCTGCCAGGGTCGGTACGCAGGCGTACAGACATTTTTTTAATTTTTCATCTGGCTGTGTCTGATCCGGCACCATCACGACCCTACAGCCGGCGCGGTAAGCACTCATGACTCCGTTGGGAGAATCCTCCACGGCCATGCACTCTTCCGGTGCCAGTCCCAGCTGCTTGCAGGCATAGAGATAAATATCCGGGGATGGCTTACCTTCCGCTACCATAGTGGCCGAGATCAGTTTCTCAAAATACGGCCGAAGTCCTGTCAGTGCCAGATATTTTTCCGTCCGCTCCAGATCCGTCGCTGTGGCAACCGCTGCGGTGATATGCCTTTTTTTCAGATCTTCCAGAAGCTCCACGGCACCGGGCTTGCATTTGATGCCATCCCGGTCCAGTGTTTCTTCCATCATCTCTTTTCGTTTGTCACGCACCACATAATAGTCAAAATCTTCACCGTACCAGTCCTTGAGCTGTCTGGGGGCAAAGGGGCGTCCCAGACTGCGCATCGTAAGTGCCTGCTCATCTGTCATGGTATACCCACAGGCTGCCAGTGCCTTCGGCCAGAAAATACGGTAATATTTTTCGGTATCGATCAGCGTACCGTCCATGTCAAATAAAACTGCCTGAATCATTGTTATTCCTCTGCGTCAGCCGTCTGTCCGGCATCTTCTGTTGCATCCGTAACATCAGTACCTTCTGCTGGGCTGTCCTTTGAATCACTTTCGTTTGTGCCGCTCTGGTCCTCGTCAGCTTTTCCGGCTTTCCGGTCACGTTTTGCCGCCTTGCGCGTCTTCCGGCGTTTTGCCGCTTTTTTCCCTAACAATACGATCAACAGGATCACGACTGCACCACCGACGATGCAAAGTACGATCAGCAGTGTATGACTGCCCTCGACCTCTACCGTGCGGAAGCTGCCGGGCACTTCCATGGTAAACTGTCTATAGCTGCCGATCACAGTGGATTCCACTTCCGTGTACTCTCCATCCTGTGCTACCTCTATGACAGTGTTATCCGCATCCTCACAGTAGACACGCAAGGTTGCTTCTCCGGTATAGTCCGGTGCATCCTCTTCCATGGAATTGGTCATGGATACTGTATAAGTATTTCCCTCTACCTGCAGATGCAATGCTGCATTGGGATAGAAGTTGCCTTCTGCCATAACCAGTGCCTTATTGTTATCGTTTTTCTCTGCGGAAGCAATGGATGCGGTCCATTCCTCATACTCTGCTTCCAGCACTTTATTACCGGTAATATCACTGAAATCATAATCCGGCCACACACCGTAATAGCCATCCTTCTCCGGTACTTCCGGAATCTGGTCTGCCGACAGATAATCCCCGTAACCGCATTTATAGGAAGCCACTTCTACACCATCCGCCTGGAAGGTAATGGTAAACTGTGAGAAAGCGTCCGGAACGTCTTTGCTGCAGAATTCCTGGTAGGACAACGGGGTAGCACCGCCCTGATAACCAATGCCGTCTACGCCACCGGCTCCGCCTTCCACATAATAGTTGCCATACAGAGTTCCATCATCACTGACTTTTCCGGCAATGCTGCCCTGGCCTTCGCCGGACATATCCAGATCATTGTACGCATAGCTGTAGAAAATATCACAGCCTTCTCCGGCAATACCTCCGATATTATTTTTACCGGTGATCCTGCCCATGCTGTAACAGCTGCGGATCGCATAGCTGGCAGATCCGGCAATTCCTCCCACATAGCTGCCTCCGGTACTCTCTACGGGTGCATAAGACTCACAGGAAATGACTGCGCCATATTCTGCTTTACCGACCACACCGCCGACATAGTCTTTTTTACCGGTCACGTCTCCAAGGTTGCGGCTGTCTCTGATGACTGCCTTGACCGTCTGCTCCACATCGAAACTCTCCGTTCCGGTTAAAGTGATATCGTCCTCAGGGTCAAAATCGTATTCCGTTGCCACCTGTCCAACGATACCGCCCACATTCGTATCGGCTTCCACCGTACCGCGGTTCACACATAAGGTGACCTTTCCCTTCTGGAAGCTGGAAGTATCATAGCGCGCTTCTTCGGTTCCTTCCGGTTCTGCGGTGTCATCCTCCGCATCGGGATCTCCGGGGTTCACCTCTTCCTTGCTGGCTGACTCATCCGAAGTATCTTCTACAGAAATTCCTTCATACCGGAAGAGATCATCCCGGATTTCGCTGACCAGATTCCGCAGAACTCTGGCCTGATCCATCAGCTCATCCATGTGGGCACTGGTGCTGTCTGTCCCGGCTTCCAGTACATCCCCCAACTGACCCAACTGGTCAAAAGCCTTGTCGAGCCTGTCATTCAGTGTATCCAGATTATCTTTGATACCGCCACTGCGATCCGTGGAAGCATTCGTCATGTTATCCAGACGCTTGGTGGCATTCTCTCCGAATTTTTTCAGTGCCGATTTATAGCTCTCCGTATCGTCCGGTACGGTGATGGTAATGTTTCCGCCACTGACGTCATGATCGCCATCGCCACCCCAGTTACCATTCCAAATATCATTTCCACTGATGGTAACGTCATGACTGTTGCCGTTATTCTTGTCATTATCCGCCTGCTTGTTCAGATCGTCATTCAGGACTTTCAGATCGTTGCTGACGCCGTTCAACTCTTGATTGTAAATATACCACAGATCATGAGCGGTCCCGGTCAGAGAACTTCCCGCATTGTTGGCATCTTTCAGGTTCGAACTGATACTCTTGGCAATACTGGATGCCTGTTTGCTATAGCTGCTCACATCTTTCTGGGTGGCATCCAACATATCCAGGAATTTGTCTGTCTCCGTATCCAGTTCCTTCAGCTTGTCACTGAGATACTGGATTTCCAGGAACGGCTCCATCTGACCCACGATACCGCCCACATCTTTTCTGCCCTGCACATATCCGGTGTTGGTGCAGTTCTGCAGATAGCCCTGATGCAGTCTGCCTACGATACCTCCGGTATTGTAGCCTACGTGCTGGTAGCCGATGGCACCGGAATTGGAGCAATAATAAATCTTACCATCCGAAATACCTGCGATTCCGCCGGTGTCCGTATGAGCTGCCACATTGGAGGTACTGTTGATCTGCTCCAGATTGTCCATGGTGATATCTTCCAGATCATAAGTCACTTCCGTGCTGTACGTATTGATATTGCCATTGTTGCTGCAGTTATTCAGAATACCGTGGTTGTTGCCCACAATACCGCCTGCGGAATGATTGCCGATCACATTTCCGGAGGATTCACACCGACGGATCTCTCCGCTCTCGGCATTGACTCCGGCAATACCGCCGACATCCGTATCACCGACCACATTTCCGGTAAATTTACAATTTTCAATGCTGCCATAGTTCACACCGACGATACCGCCGACCTGATCCTGACTTCCAGAGGGAGATACTTCCCCCGTGACCGTAAGGTTGCGGACTTTTGCTCCCTCCTGCACATAGCGGAACAATCCCACTGCCGAACCGTCTCCGGTCAGTTTCACATTGGAAATAGTAAAACCGCTGCCGTCAAAGATTCCTGCAAACGTAGGAATACTGAGTTCACCTGTCATGCTCAGAACAATGTCGTTCTGCAGCACTACTTTTTTATCTCTGGACCAACTGTCCAGTACACAGTTCTCCACCAGTTTCCGCAGATCCTCCTCCGTGCTGATCTCTATGACTGCATAATCCTGCTCCTTTATCGTGCTGCTATAACCGCTGCCGCCTCTGTACTGCTCATAGGTCAAAGTTTCTGCTGCATAGGCGGTGGCCGGTGTCTGCAGGATCAGTGCTGCTCCCAGCAGGAAACATAATAATCTCTTACTGTTCATCTTCTGTTCCCTCGCTTTCTGCTGTTTTTTCTTTATCCGAAGCTTTCTTATCCGCAGCTTCTGTATCTGCTCCGGTTGCTTTCTGTCCGGCTGTCTCATCCTCCGGCAGCTCCTGGGCTTCCAGTCTGGGATAGTTTTCTTCCGGGGCATCGTCCCGCTCCTCCATCGTCACGGTATCCTTGGGACGCACCACCGCACCCATCTCACCATCAATGACACCGATGAAATCACCCTCCAACACACCATTGACATAACCCTTGATGTGACCGTTCATACGGATTCTTCCGGCGGAGGGCAAGGGCTTTGCCAGATCCCGTTTCAGTGTAAATGCTGTCTTCTGAATAATGATATCTCCGATCAGCAGTGTCTGCGGCAATGCCAGCAGTACCAACAAAATAGATGTCAGAGTACCACGACCAAGAGCCAGTCCGATGGCCGCTACCGCTGCATTGGAAGATACATAGCTGATAATAAATCCCGCAGATACCAGCATGGATCCGCTGGTAACAATGGTAGGGAACGCCTGGTTCAGTGCTTCGATGGCGGCTTCCTTGATCGGCATATAGGTCTTCAGATCCATGTAACGGCTGGTGATAACGATAGCGTAGTCGATCGTTGCACCCATCTGGATCGCAGATACTACCAGATATCCCAGGAAATATACATTTTCATTCAACAGATACGGCAATGAGAAGTTCATCCAGATACTACCCTGAATCGTTACAACCAACAGTACCGGCAGACCGGCGGACTGGAAGGTGAACAGCAGGATGATCATAACGAACAATGCTGTCAGCACCGTGATGATCGTATTATCCGTTGCGAAGGAATCGCCCAGATCCTTATCACTGGTGGCGTTACCGACTAGCAGAATGTCATCTATATTATAGAACTTTGCCACGGTATTACGGATCTGATCCAGTGCTGCTGTGGTCTCTTCTCCCTCATAAGGAACATTCAATTCCAGAACAAATCGGGAATTGTCTTCGCCCAGCAGCTGATCTTTCGCAATACAGATCTGGGAATAAGCATCCGTCAGAGTTTCTTCCAGATCATCGTCCAGTGTGATGTTGCCGCTTTCTTTCTGATCATAAATGAACAGGAACATATCAATAAACGGAACTTCGTATTCACTGACGCCACTGACCAGCGCACCATAATCGCTCTGATCCAGTGCATATGCCGAATACAACATATCCGCCACTTCAATATCCAGATCGATCAGTTCCGCAAACTGCCTGGGGGTCAGCTTATCCGTCAGCATATAGCCGTCCATGGCCTCGATATTGCCAAGTCCCTGACAGGATTTCACCACATCCAGCTTTTCCAGAGCTTTCAGTGTCTGTGCCTCTTTTTCATAATCACCGTTCGGCACAATGACCGCCAGCTGGTTCACCATACCGAATTCCTTATTTACCATGCTGACGGAAAATTTATTATCACTCATAGTACTGGATTCCAGAGTGTTGGTATCGTACACGTAGTTTGCCTTATTGGACAGGAAAAATGCTATAATAACACCTACGATCAGAATAGGCGGTATGATGTAGCGGGTAGCCACACAAAACTTACCGACTGCTGTGATCTTCGGAACGAAGCTCTTGTGATGGGTGTTGTCGATGGCCTTGGAAAAGGTCAACAGAATACAGCCACCATACTGAAAATAATGGATTTTGCCAGAATGATACCCATATCATAACCAATTCTAAACTGCATGAACATCATGGCTACCATACCGGAGATGGTGGTCAGGGAACTGGAGGAAATCTCCGGGATTGCCTTACTCAAAGCAACAATCACAGCCTCTCTGGCATCCTTGTCCTCATGTTCTTCCATAAAACGGTGGGCCAGAATGATGGCATAGTCTACCGCCAGACCTAACTGCAGTACCACCGCGATGGAGTTCGTAACAAAACTGATGGTTCCGAACCAGTAGTTCGTACCTTTGTTCAAAATAGCTGCCACAATAAATGTAGTCAGATAAACCGGGATTTCCGCATAAGTCGTAGAGGTAAATAACAATACGGCTACGATAACCACTGCTGCCAACAACAGAATGACGATCATATCATTATTCAAGTCATCCGCGTCACGCTCTTCCTGACCGATATCGGAAGAATAGTAAACATCATAATCGGACAATGCATCCAATACCTCATCCAGATGCTGCTGTGTAGCTTCCGTGTCTGCTTCCTCATCAAAAGTGACAGACAATAAAGCCTCCATGTCATGATAATGATCCTCGGTGTCATCGAAATCCAACATGCTGACACCGTCCATCTCCTCCACCTGATCTGCCAGTTTCTGTGCCTCGTCAAACGTCACGTTACAGATCAGGATCCGGGCGGAGCCATACGTGGTAAATTCCGAATCCATCAGATCCAGTCCCCTTCTGGTCTCTGTTGTGTCCGGCAAATAAGTGGTCAAATCGTTATTAACCTTGACTCTGTTCATGGATAATACGCAAAATATGCATAAAACAATAAAGATCAGATAAAATCCTTTTCGTTTGTCTACAATGAGCGTGGCAAGTTTCATCATAAAGGAATTATCTTTTTTGTCTTTTTCTGCGTTGTCTGCCATAGTTCCCTCCTGCTTTTTCTCTCTTTGTACCCTTATTTATGTATTTGATTTTATACACCTCTAGTTTAAAATGTTTTTGAACATCTGTAAAGACTTACTACAAAGATGAGAAATTGTATTAATGTCATTTAATGAACTTGTGTTGATTTTCTGCCACATGCAAAATATAATAATGGGGAAGAAAAAGCAAGCTACAGATTTGTTGTGATTGTTTATTTTTAGACATTTTCGCGATGTTCGTCTATTATTTTAGAAAAAATTCAGATTTGTATTACATATAGGAAATGATTTCTTCTTTTCCCGGAAAGGCTGGTGGATTGTCTTATGGAAAAAATGGATCGCCGTGTGCGCAAGACAAGAGCTCTCTTATTACAGGGGCTGGTAAAAATGTTAGAAACCCATGATATTCAGGATATCTCCGTCAAGGAGCTGACTGAACTGGTGGATATTAACCGCGGAACCTTTTATCTGCATTATGATGATATCTACGATATGCTCCATAAAATCGAGGATGAAATGTTCCTGGAATTTAATGAAATCATGGAGCAGAAACCGGTCGTTACCAATTCTCTGGCCTCTCAGGGGCCGTTGTTGGAATTCTTCCATTTTCTGGACCGGCACAGAGATCTGGCCAAGGTCATGATCGGGCCTCATGGAGATCTGGCTTTCGTCAACCGTCTGAAGGATCAAATTGAAAAGCGCACTCTCCAAGTTCTGGAAAGTGCGCAATCCGATGCCAACTATAAATATCTCTGCTCCTTCATCATCACCGGCTGTGTCGGTGTCGTAGAGACCTGGCTGAAAGAATCCAATCCCCAGTCTCCGGAAGAAATGGCAGAGATTCTCGGTGCCATGCTCTTACGTCAGCTTAATTTTGCTCCGGGGCCTGCATAGGCTGTGTCGGCTCCGGCATACCTACGCTCAATGAAGTCACTGTCTCACCATCCAGGAAGAAGGATACGGTATCGCCTACCTGAAGTTCGTCCAGAGTGGCATCTTCTCCGTCAATCGTAATGATCGTATCGTCATTGGCTGTGATAGTCATAGTATCTCCGCTGAGAGTTAAGGTCATCTCATCCAGCATGTCTTTCTCAGGTTTCTGACCGTTCGGTGCTTCTCCGTTGGGCGCGCTGCCATTGCCATCAGGAGCCTGGCCATCCGGCTTTTCTCCGCTGGGTGCCTCACCGGTAGGAGCTTCACCATTGGGAGCTTCCGGCTTCTCTGCCAGTGCGATGGAGATCACATTGCCATCAATGGCAGTGATCTGGCCGAGATAAGATTCCACCTTCTCTTCACCGCTCTCCGTGCCCTCCGTCGTACTCTCCGGTGCGATCGTCTCCTTCTGTTCTGCTGATTCACTTGCTACGCTCTCCGTACCCGCAGATGTTGTTCCTCCGCATGCCGTAAATCCCGTCATCACCATAGCAGCTGTCAACACTGCACACATTACTTTTGTATTCACCTGGGGTAAATTCCATCTTCTCATATTCTCATTCCTCCTGTTCCATTAAAAATCTTGTGAACATTTCTTTCCCCTTATCTGCCTCTTATAATAAAAGACATCTGCGAAGGAATTGTGAGAAAAATGTGGTGATTCTGTGAACTTTTCAGGCATGACATCCATGTCATGTATGCAGTGTTGACAGTGTCAGATCATGTGTCGATTTTGCTGTTTTGTTGTAAATATTCAAGGAATGCGGTACAGCCTTCCAGAACATCCGCATAGGTTGTCCCAAAATCTCCCGTGTACCATGGATCCGAGATATCCCGTTCCGATCCCGCGTAGGAAAGCAGCTTCGCTACTTTCCCCTCCGGGTCTCCCCCGAATATCCGCAGCATGTTGCGGATATTCGCACCATCCATACCAATCAGATAATCATATTCCGCATAATCCGCTCTCGTCACCTGCCGGGCCCGCTTCCCCTCACAGGAGATCCCATGCCTCGCCAGCTCCGCCTTCGCCGGCGGATACACCGGATTCCCGATGCCGTTCCAGATTTCCTCTGTGCTGGTGGCCGCGGAGGCGATCTGGAAGCGGGCGGTGAGTCCGGCATCGGATACTAATTTTTTCATTACGAATTCCGCCATGGGGGAACGACAGATATTGCCGTGGCAAATGAATAGTACTTTAATCATCTTTTCATATCTCCATTTAAGTCTTGTATTTCTTCTCAAACGCTTGATATTTCAGGGTTTTCCGACTTTTGAATTTTCCTTTCTTTTCAAGGTATCTTCTCAAATCTTCTCATATTTTCTTATGTTTTTCCCTGCAATCTTGGTAAATCCATTGGTAAAGCAAGCGTCCTTACCAACGGGCTTTTTTAACTATTCGCTATCCGATATACTTCTTCCTTTGCATCATCAAAATTCACATGGGTGTAAGTGTTCAAGGTTACACTGATGTCTGCGTGACCCATGATATACTGCAAGGTTTTCGGATTCATACCGGATTTTGCCATATTAGAGCAAAAGGTGTGCCTGCATACATGAGGGGTAACTTTCGGCATCTGGATACGGTAAATCCTGTTGTATTTCTGAATGATATGCTCCATGTACTTCTCCCAGTGAAGGGCAACCATCGGCATATCGTTTTTATCCAGAAATAAAAATCCAGCGTATCCTTCCACCATCGGTTCAACCTTTGGTGTCTTTCGGTTGGCAATAATTCTGCGAAAACACGCTGCGACAGCTTCCGTCATCGGCACATAGCGGATGCCTTTGTCAGTTTTTGGCTCTTCAATTACATACTGCATCTGTGCAGTACGCTGTAACTGATGATCTACCTTAATACGCATTTCTCCAAACTCAATCTCTGAAATCGTCAGTCCACAGAACTCTGAGATACGAAGCCCTGTGTGAAAAAGAATATAAATCGCATCATAGTATCTGCTGAAATGCTTATCTTCCTGAATAAACTTTAGCAAATCTCTCTGCTGCTTTCGGGTAATCGCTTCTCTGGTAACAGAGTCATTGACAATGACAGATGCAAGCTCAAATTCAAATGGATTTTTACGAAGCAAATCATCGTCTACCGCCATCTGAAATGCTGGTCTGAGGACTCCCCGGATAGAATGAATGGAACTGTATCCCCGCCCATCAATTTGTTGGAGCTTAATCAACCATGCCTTGGCGTCTGACAAACGCACCTTATCAATTCGTAGATTCCCAAAACTCTCTTTTTTCAGCATATTGATGACCGTTTTATATCCGGCAACTGTATTGTGACGAACTCCTGTTTTCAATGAAACATACTTTTCTACCAGTTCCAAAACAGTATAGTTGCCACCGTTTGTTACGATACGATCAAACAAATCCGCTTCAATCTGTTTTTCTTTCTCACGCAGGGAAGGCTCCCGCTTCTTCCCCTTTGGCATTGGGTCATTCTTGTCCAAACGCCAACTATATACATTTTTCTCTTTTCCGTCCTCATCAATATAGCGGAACCGATACCTCCCATCTTTACGCTGGTACTCGCCCTCTCGCAAAATCCGATTACGGTTATCTCGTCTTTTCTCACTCATCGTGAACTCTCCTTTCAAAAAAAGAGAGCCAGACTTGCACTCTTATCATAGCACAAATCCAGCTCTCCGCATAGTTATATCATGTGAAATCGGTAAATCTGTCAGCTCTGTTTACACAGCAGTAGCCTGATCCAGATACCTCTCAAATTTCTCACGCTTAATGAGGGCACGATTGCCGTTCATCACATAAAAATCCTCATTGGGATGTGTGTCAATAAGCGTTCTCAATTTTCCTTCGCCGATATGATAATATCTGGCTGCTTCCTCAATGGTAAGCGTATATCTACGCCACACCGGAATATCCGAGTAATTTTTTCCTTCAATATTCATCTTATTATTTGCCATAGGCAGTTATCCTCCATACATGAAAATAGCCAGACAGAGGGTGTCGG
>OHNQ01001376.1_pt1 | contig 10311 bp, 10 predicted proteins | sample 1569621 | NCBI WGS metagenome assembly OHNQ01 (sample SAMEA3879516, study PRJEB24766) | human gut metagenome | biome: human-associated habitat; feature: feces | place: USA | collected 1985/1987
CGCTGTTCCGCAGGCTCTCTGCGTTCTTCGAGAGCACCTCCGGCCAAGGCTCAAAAGCGGCAAAGTTTGCCGTTCTGACACCCGGCCCGGGGATGTTCGTGAATGTGCAGCTCGTGTCGAGGGTAATGATAGCGCCCCCGTCCGAAACGCCCCCTGTTTCGCCGTGTGAGCCGCTGTGTGCGATCCTGTTGGCGAAGGCGAGTGTGTACCCGCTTTCGCCTGTGAAAGCGAACGTGGGCCGTTTGTGCGAGAGGCTGAAAAACGCGATGAAAGATGGTCTGAGATGGAGCTGTTGCTGATGGTGGTGGTCCACAGAGAACCGGGAAATGTATGTATATAAAAGCATGGCGGAATAAAATGGATTTCACTGGCAGCGCAAAGCCACGCTGTGGCCGAGGGAAGGAAGGCCCCTGTTTCGGCGTGTGAGCCGTTGTGTGCGATCTTTCTCCGAAAGGCGAGTGTGTACCCGCTTTCGGGAGTGAGAGCGAACGTGGGCCATTTGTGAGAGAAATTGAAAAACGGGATGAGAAGCGGTTTGAAACAGCGTTGTGGCGGTAACTTTTTGGCGATAGTTGCGGGAACGATTTTGAGCGAAAAGCTGAACTTTACAGGAGGGTTTTTCGAGTGGCGAAGGCCGTTCGATTTTAGCACAAGATATCTCATCACGCCGGTCACTGCCGATGCGCTGAAAAAAACGATGGAGGATGCGGAACAATGGGACAGATCATTTTGAAAAAGAAAGGATGTTTTTTTGAAAAGAAGATGTAACACGGAACCATCAGAAAAATCATGATTTGAGGAGGTAATTTGCTGATGAAATGCAAACGAATTTTATCCATGCTTCTGACGCTGTGCATGGTAATGAGCCTGTTCGCCGGGACAACGGTCACGGCAAGCGCGGCAGACGGGGCAACAACGCTGTATGTCAACGGCGTGGATACGGCAGGTGGCAGCCCCGCCCAGTATGCCACTGCTGAACTGAAGCTGAACGGTTATACCGCAGGGGCAGCTCTCAACCAGGCGACCATTACAACGACCAGCAGCACCGGTTTTAAATCTATCTCTTTAGATGGCTTTATGGACAAGCCGGATGGTAAATCTGACACGATTGGGAATTTTAGTGGAACAAAGACCTATTACGTCATACTCAAAATGCCGCGAAACACAGGATACGAACTTCAGGAAAACGATGGAAAGCCGGTAGGTGTTACATTAGAGGGCGCCACGCCGGAGCCGCTCAGCGAAAATAAGGATTTCTTGATTTTCAAGATGAACAGTAAACCTGCCGCTGCAGCATCCACCTTCACCGACGGCTTGGGCAAAGCAGACTGCACATTTAACACCTATGCCAAGGGCGCGAAAAATGACAAGGGCTACACCTTCGTGGGCTGGTTCGATGGCGATAGCGAATTGGAAAATGCGGAAGCCGCAGTTGCCGGCAAGACCTACACCGCCAAGTGGACAAAGAACGGCAAGACCGTTCGAACCGCCGTCCTTGATCTGACCCCATATCAGTGAGAGCAACACCCTCGGCGCAACAAAGTCCGGTGACATCTACACCAACGGAAACGAGGGCTGGAGTTGGGATGCTACAACCAAGACCCTAACGCTCAGTGGCGCGACGTTTGACGTGAACAAGCAGTCAACGGAGCCGAATATAGAGGGCAGAGGCGCGATCCTCCTGCCTGCCAATGCGAGCGTCACCACGAAGAAGGGTACGGAGAACACCGTGCACAACGGCTCCACAATTGGGACCGCCCTGGGTACCTATATCGGCTCCGGTATTGTGAGCGAGGGTGCATTTACCATTAAGGGCGACGGTGAGCTGTCCGTTACCGCCGGTGCCTTCGGTGTATTTGCCGTGGGCGATGTGTCTATCGGGGCACCGATCTCCATTGTCTGCACGGAGACCAAGGGCAATGTCGCTGCTGTTGTGACAGACAAAGACCACAGTATCACCATCGCACCCTCTCTGTGCATCAAGACCCCCACCAAGGGTAAAGTGGCCTCCTCCGATGTGGGTCGTTACATTGCTGAGCAGGACGGCCAGACGCCCGCAAGAAAAGTTGTCATCGGCGTCGCAAAGAAATACACCGTGACCTACAATGCCAACGGCGGCAGTGCGGTTGCGCCTGTCACTGTCGCTGAAAACAGCAACCTGACCGCACCCAATGCGCCCACGAAGAATGGTTACACCTTCCACGGCTGGTATAAGGACGCAGCATTTACCAACAGCTGGAATTTTGATGCGGACACCGTGACCGGCAACATCACGCTCTATGCAAAATGGACTGAAACGACCAAAAACTACGGCATTTCCGGCAAGGTTTATGAATCCAACGGCACCACCCCCGCTTCCGGCGTTTCCGTGAAGCTCATGAAGGGCAATACGCAGGTTGCTTCCACCACTTCCGCAACTGACGGTACATACAGCTTCACCAGCATCGCCCCGGGCGTTTATAACATCGTCGCCGAGGAAGATGATATAACGCAGACAACTCTGGTCATCATCACCAACCAAAGCGAAACAGGTAAAGACATCACGATGCCTAACGGTAAGGTGAACTCCAAGCTGACGGTCAACGGTGCCGACACACCCGATGTGGTCGCCGGCGGTCTGGACAAGGAAGCGGCGGCTGTGAAGAATGAAAATTCCAGTGCAACTTTGGTCAAGGTAGAAATGACCGTCGAGAGCAAGAGCGGTGCAGAGGTCAACTCTACGGACAAGACGAACATCGAAGCCGTGGCTTCCGGCAAGATATTGGAATATTGAGCTTATCAGAATGACTTTGACATTGACAAAAGCATTATCCATCGGGACGCCGCCAGCGATCAGGCCGTGGATAAGGCCCTGCTTTGGATGTCCCGGCCCTCTGGGACATACTGTTTTCGGGAGCGTGACGTTTTCCTGAAAGGCATCCGGCAGCACAACACATGGAAGTTCTATGGAGAACAGACCCGTGACAAGATACTGGCCTATGCGGTGGAGTTGACCGGCACACAGGGCGGCACCATCCGGGGTAATCTCTATGAGCTGGACTATCAGCAGCATTTCCGGCACGTCGTTGAAGCATCCCAGCCGGTGAGCGTGAACCGGCTCTTTTATGAGCATGGAACCCGTGACATCCCGGACGGCCAGTATTTTGACGGAAGCCCTGACCGGGTGTTGGGAAATTTCCTGCGGTATGAGGCCCAGCCCCGGCGACTTCAAAGCCCACGTTACGGCTTTGCATGACAGCCGGATTGAAACCGAGGCCCGGCGCATCGTGGATAAGCTGAAAGATCTGTCCGCGCCCAACAGCCCCAACAAGACACATTTTATGGTGGAGATCTCACCGCACTTTGACGCACTGGCTTCCACCAAGGACAATGACCGGCTCTTTGCCATGCTGCCCTATAAGTCCCTGTGCTTTACCAGCATAAAAGACCGACACGGGGTATATGCCATGATTAACAAAGATGAGCGCCGTGATGTGAGTATTCGCAAGCCCCGGCCATCTATCCGCAAGCAGCTTGCCGACAGCAAACAGGCCACCAGCCCGAAAAAGGCGGCGGCCAGAACCAAGAAAAATGAATTGGAGGTATGAGGAATGATGCACTTTACCGTGGAAGAAGAAAATTTGATCTGTATGTACCACAACGCAGACCGACGCAGGACGATAGGCAAGATCACCGCAGCCATGCCGGGTATGGACGGGGATATGTGGACGCTGGCCCAGCAGACCCTTTCCAAGCTGAAACGTATGACGGATTCTGACTATGACAGCCAGAAATTCTATTTCACAGACGAGAACGAATAAATAACAGCAGACGCCGGGCGCGGCGGCCATGTGGCCGCTTGCGTCCGGCGTCTTTTCTTTTTGCCTGTTCCTACGCATTTAGAACCCAGTATTGACGGGGATAGGATAAAGTATTCGCCCACCTCTGCAAACGTGCGGGAGAAGCCTTGAAACTGGCGGTTATCAGCCCCGAAAGGCGTAGGGTACAGTCATTATTAGCCCCCGAAACAGGTACAGACGCGCAGCGGGTGTATCTGTTTCGGGGGTGTGCAGGTGATAGCCGCAAAGCGGCGTAAGAGGGCGCAGCCCTCTTGATCGTTATTCTTGTTCCAGCGGGAAGCTCGGCAACGCTTCCAGCAGCTTTAAGGAAATGTGCTGCCGCATATCCTCGTCAATGACTTTTTTCACTTTGCCGCCCGGCTGCCTGATCTCCACCGTGGAAAGCTCGTCGATGTAGTCTGCATAGTGGGCCAGCACCTTTTCTGTGGCCCACTTCTCACCGGCAACGGCGGCTTTGATTGTTTCATAGTCCAGCAGCTTTTCTTGTCCGTCCATCCTGATACCCCCGTCAGATTGATTTTTTCCATGATACCATATCTGGGAGTATGGAGCCAGAGAAACCGGCGATTTTCTGCTGGTAAATTCTACGCATTTAGAGCGGCACTATGGCGGGGATAGGATAAAACACTCACATACCCCGCCGACTATGCGGGAAAAACCTTGAAATATAGGGCTTTTTAAGGCCCTAAATGCGTAGGTTGGTGCTTTGTTGCGATATGCTCCACGGTTACGGTGTATTGTTCATATTCTGTTTTCGGGAATCTTTATGAAATCTTCAAAATTGCCCGGTATGCTATCCGTAAAATCAAAGAAAGGACTTGATTATATGGATATGATTTTGAAAACGACTGACCTCTGCAAAAATTTCAAGGGGCAAATGGCGGTAAACAATGTGTCACTGAACATCCGGCGCAACTCGGTTTATGGTCTGCTGGGGCCGAATGGGGCTGGCAAATCCACGATCTTAAAAATGCTCACCGGCATTTTGCGCCCCACATCGGGAAGCATCGAGTTTGACGGCCACCCGTGGAAGCGGAATGATCTGGAGCATATCGGTGCTTTGATTGAGATGCCCCCGCTTTACGAAAATCTGACTGCATACGAAAATCTCAAAGTCAGAACTACATTGCTCGGCCTGGACGATGCACGAATTAACGAGGTATTGCAAATTGTCCAGCTCACGAATACCGGCAAGAAACGGGCCGGGCAGTTTTCTCTTGGTATGAAGCAGCGGCTTGGTATTGCTATTGCATTGCTGAACAGTCCCCGGCTTTTGATTCTGGATGAACCGACTAACGGCCTTGACCCTTTAGGGATTGAGGAACTTCGAGAGTTAATTCGCTCTTTTCCCTGCAAAGGGATTACAGTTATTTTGTCCAGCCATATTCTGTCAGAAGTCCAGCAGATTGCAGATCATGTGGGTATCATTGCTGGCGGCGTCCTTGGATATGAGGGAGAGCTTCGCGCCGGTGAAGATTTGGAACAACTCTTTATGGATGTTATTCGCAGAAATGGTAAGGAGGGATATTAAATGGAGATGGCATATATTCAGGCAGAGAACCTAAAGCATAAGAGAACTTTCACAAAAACGCTGATCGTTCTGGCTCCGTTTGTAACTGCGCTTATGAACTTTTTTGCCCCTCTTTGGTTCCAGCTCAATTCTTATAATTGGTGGTATATCCTGCTTTATCCTGGATTCCTTACGCTCACCTGTGCCTTGATTGAACAGCGGGATAATGGCAAACTAAAATATCGTGCCGTTGCTTCATTGCCTGTTTCGCAGAACAAAGTCTGGAAAGCAAAAATTGGAGTGGCCGGTATTTACTCCTGTGTGGGGAATTTCATTTTCCTGGCGCTAAATCTGTTGGGCGGTTTTGCAATATTAGTTATCAACGAAATTCCCCTGACAATCGGAATTTGGCAGGCTGCGGCCGGAACAGCTTGTATTGTCATTGCAAGCCTATGGGAAGTTCCGCTGTGCTTATGGTTATCAAAAAAAGTTGGTATCTTTGTCACTGTTATTCTTAATGCCGGACTTGGAAGCGTTTTAGGGATTTTCACGGCTACAACCTCTTTGTGGATGATCTGCCCGTATAGCTGGGTGCCGCATCTTATGATTTCCGTGTTAGGTATTTTGCCTAATGGTGAGCCGGTTGCAGATCAGAGTACGGCAATGGCATTTTGGATGATTATACTTGTATTGGTCATTTCGCTGGCCTGGTTTGCGGCGCTGTCATTTTTAACTGCAAGATGGTTTGAGAAAAAGGAGGTGGGGTAACTATGGTATCTGTGGTTCGCTGCTGGAAAGCAGAATATCAGAAGTGTAAACATAGCATTTTGCTCTATATGCACAGCATGATTCCGATTATATGTGCGGCGATTTTTGCGGGTTACTATCATATATCCAGATGGGAACTGGCAACCAAAATCAGTGCCTATCTGGAAGTGCTGGCCGTTGCGTTCCCGTTTCTGATCGGCATTATTGTGGGCCTGGTTGTTCAGATCGAAAATCAGGCCGGGCATTATCAGCTTTTGTTGGGAACAATCCCATCTCGCATGGCAACGTATATTGGTAAACTTGGTTTTCTGATGATCTGTGCTTTTGGCGCAACATTTTTAGCGTTAGGAACATTCGCTGCACTATATAGGGATGCTCCGGCAAGCCTTTACCTGAAAGCAGGGATTCTATTGTTGATTACCATGCTTCCCATTTACCTGATTCATTTGTTTGTGGGAATGAGCTTCGGAAAAGGTGCATCTATGGGATTGGGAATTGCAGGGAGTTTAATAGCTGCCCTTATGATAACAGGGCTTGGTGACGCTACATGGAAATATATTCCCTGGGCCTGGGGCGTTCGTGCTATGGATTACACTGTGCTTGCATGGGATAGCCCCCAACTGTATGCACAGGTAAAAACCGATTTTTTCAGCGGTATGATTATTTCTGTATGCTGCACTGTTTGTCTGCTGATTGCCAGTTTGGTTTGGTTTCATGGTTGGGAGGGAGGTAAAAACAGTGAATAAAAAGTGCCTGTTTGCCGTGGTAATTGTGCTTGTAAGTCTTATATGCTTATCGGCCTGCGGTGCGCTCCGCGATACCGCCGATAAAAATAAGGCGTTAAATCAATCTCTGCCGTATTATGAGCTGAACGCCGCAAACTATGATGAAATTTCATATAACGGCCTGACATATACCATAACGGATGAATGTCTTGAAATGTCAGAACTGCAAGAAGAAATCGGGCAGGTATCGAAACGCTTCAAAAATGTGGCGGGGGAAGATTTCAGTTTCGGCTACGTTTACAGTATTGTGGATGTGGATATAAGCAATGCCGTAGCTGTAAATATCAACAATGAATATCGGAAAGCTGACATTAAAAATAATGATGAGTAACCTCGACAATGTGGTATAATGGGGCGGGAGGTGATTTTTTGACCCACTTACTTGTAGTTGACGATGAAGTTTCTATCTTGGAATTGATTAAGAACAGTTTGGGGAAAGATGGATATTTGATAACAGTCTGTCAAAATGCGGATGATGTAGACATCAAAAAGCTGCATTTCTATGACCTCATTCTTTTGGATGTGATGATGCCTGGCACAGACGGGTTTGAGTTTTGCAAACAGATCAGGAATATGGTAGACTGCCCGATTCTCTTTCTGACCGCAAAGACATTAGAGGAAGATATATTGTTTGGATTGGGCATCGGTGCGGATGATTATATTACGAAACCTTTTCGTATTCAGGAGCTTCGCGCCCGTGTCGCGGCACATTTACGCAGAGAAAAAAGGGAGCATCACAGCACACTTTCATTTGAGCCTGATATAAGATTTGACCTTTCCGCAAAGGTACTGTATGTTTCAGAACAGCCGGTTCCCCTTACCAAAAGCGAGTATTCAATCTGTGAATACCTTGCGAAAAACCGGGGACAGGTTTTTACAAAAGAACAAATCTATGAAGCCGTTTTCGGGTTTGATGGAATAGGCGATGACTCTACGGTCTCAACGCATATAAAAAATATTCGTGCGAAATTGGAGCATTTCAAAATAAGTCCGATCAGCACCGTATGGGGAATAGGATATAAATGGGAGTGAAAAAGAAACCTACATTGAAAATATTGTTTCGCCAGTTTGCTATCTCCCTCATTGTCATGCTGGTAGCGGCAATTATTGTCCCTTCTGGTTTGGAGGGACTTGCTGTAAATGCTGGATTAGCTACAAGAGCAAATCTAAGTGAATTGCAGGTAAAAGAGATCATTCCAACGCTGACGATTGCCCCGGATATTACAAAGGTTGTGATTCCACAGGGATGCGGCTACTTAATTCTGGACAAGAACTTTAATGAGCTTTACAGCAATATGGACGATGATGAAAAAGAAATTGCCCTGCTGTACGCAAAGGGAGAACATATTGAATATGCTACGGGGAGGCAGTTTGCACTTGTTGTCCGGGAAAACGAATTTTGCGTTTTAAGGTATTATATTGGTTCTCAATTTACAGTGTCATGGCTACCGGAATATTTTCCATCTCCTGACACGCTTGCGCTTATCCTGATGGCTGTAAATTCGCTGCTGGTCATTATCATACTGACCGCCAGATTTGCTAAGAACCTGCGTACACAACTGACCCCGCTTTTTGAAGCAACTGCGGAGGTTTCAAAGCAAAACCTTGATTTTGAAGTAGGACACGCCAAAATCAAAGAGTTTGAAGATGTCCTTGCATCTTTTTCAGATATGAAAGATAATCTGAAAATTTCGTTAGAACGGCAATGGAAAACCGAACAGACACAGAAAGAGCAAATCGCCGCGCTTGCCCATGATTTGAAAACGCCTCTGACGGTTATTCAAGGAAATGCTGATTTACTCACAGAAACAAATCTTGATGATGAGCAACGATTATACGCTGGTTACGTCGTGGAAAGCTCCGGCCAGATGCAGTCATATATTCAAACCCTGATTGATATATCACGGGCGGCGGTTGGTTATCAGCTCCATATTGAAAGTATAGACTTGCCAGCGTTTATGCAGCACTTGTTCGGTTATATGGAATCACTATGCCGGACAAAAGAAATCCAGCTGCAAATGAATACTGTTTCACTCCCTCAAATGCTGAAATTTGATAGGGTGCTGATAGAACGTGCTATTATGAATGTTATCAGTAATGGGCTGGACTACTCCCCGCAAGGCGGAACGCTTTATGTGGATGTTCAGAGTAACAACGGTTTCGTGGAAATTTCAGTCACAGACGAGGGAACGGGGTTTTCTAAAGAGGCATTATGCCACGCACAGGAACGGTTCTATATGGGCGATCAAAGCCGCAATTCAAAGTTACACTTTGGTATGGGTCTATATATTACAAATTCGATTATGGAACAACATAATGGTCAGCTTATTTTAGAAAATTCAAAAGAAACCGGCGGCGCAAAGGTTACTATGAAACTTCCTTGCTGATTTTCCGATAGTGTAATGGACGTCTTTTATGTCCGTCCATTTTTCAAATCTTTATGGAATCTTCAAAAATTCCTCTTATCATGTATCTAAAGAAAAAACATCTGCCCAGCGGCAGAAAAGAAAAAAACCGCTGCTGGGCAGACCCATTTTCACGCTTAATTTATATTCACTGGTGGCGGTTTTGAGAAATCAAGGCCGCTGCTTTCTTTCTGTCATTCCCAGCAGTTAAAGGCATGGCGGCCCACGGGAGGACGCCGCCATGCTGTTTTACTATCATTATAATCTAATCCACTTCTACCGCTTAAAAAAAGCATTGCCCCGCCACGGGAATATTCCGGCTATGAGTATGAACTATACCATGTAAGAAAACAACAAAACGCTTCAAATCGTCGCCCGGTAGGTTTACGACCTGCCGGGCGATTTTTGCCGATTTTCGCGGATTCTCATTTCCAGCAAAAAAATCAGATGGAAAAGGAGGCGGTCAGCAGACCAGGGCCAGCATAGGCTCCTGACAACGGACAGGATCATCCTGCTCACTCCCCACGGAAAGGGGGTGAGAAGATGAAAGTTACCCCTGATGATTACGGGAGGCGCTGCCAGTTTGACCATTTTTGCAAGCTGGTACTGTACCATGAAGCCGTTGACTACTTCCGGGAAAGGAAGCGTCAGCGTGGCTGGGAAACATCCTTTGAAACGCTGCCGCTTTCGGAACTGGACACGCTATGCACGATAGATCAGTACCCCAGCGACAGTTTTATATTTCCGGCCTATGGCTGTGAGCTTCAGATCAGCGACGGGCTGGTGGCCGCTGCCTTTGCCAGCTTGCCCCAGCCGGGACAAAGCATCTTGATACTGCATTGTGTCCTGGAACTGACGGACGGCGAGATCGGCGCGGTGGTGGGAATGTCCCGCAGCGCCGTCCAGCGGCACAGGACTAAGACGCTGGAAACCTGCTAAAAAGTCAAGCCCTAATTAAAAAAAGTTATCGGCAGAAAAAGAGTATAGCAAAGCAGAGACGGCAA
>OHNQ01001384.1_pt1 | contig 10284 bp, 9 predicted proteins | sample 1569621 | NCBI WGS metagenome assembly OHNQ01 (sample SAMEA3879516, study PRJEB24766) | human gut metagenome | biome: human-associated habitat; feature: feces | place: USA | collected 1985/1987
GGCCGAATACATAACCCTGTACGATGGCAATGACCATGAATACCACGAACCGGGGCTCACCCCAGGCATAGAAAAACAGACTGCTGAGCAGCAGCACTGTATTTTTCAGCCAGCCGGGGACCAGAAAGTACAGGATCAGGACGCAGGGTAAAAAGGTATAGAGAAACGGAATACTGGAAAACAGCATAGGGCAACTCCAAAATTGAATTTCACAGCGTCCGCACGATTCGGTGCGGACGCTGTGAGAAAAGCGGAAACGTTACAGGATCGCCTCGTCATAAGCGATGGCGCTGTCGGAATAGGTGGCGGTGAACTTGTCGCGGAAGGTGTTCACCAACTCCTCGTCGCCGTACAGAGACACCACATACTGATCGTAGGTGAAGATCACCAGCTTGTCAGGGAAGCCGCACATCCACTGCTTAGACTGGATGGCATCCCGCAGGTCGCTGGCAACGGTCTCCACATCGTCCTTGCTGGTGACGTGGAAAGCGCCGCAGGTGAAGGTGTTGGCGTTCATCATGTGGGTGAGGGACGCGGCGTCGGAGAGCTTGCCTGCGTCCGCGGCGGGGAAGGAGAGAGAGTAGTCAAGTGCGTCTCCGTCTTCGACGGAGAAGTTACCGGGCGCGTCCTCGGTCATATTCGCCTCATCATAGTCGCCGCCGGCGGCAGGGAACTTGTCGTCGTCGCTGTAGTTGGCCCATACGGCGTTCAGCAGCTCGAGAGCGCTCGCGGGCTGGCTGTTATTGCCGCTATTGTCATCCGTCTTGCTGCCGCAGGCGGCGAGGGAGAGAGTCATCGCTGCGGCCAGCAGCAGGGTGAGAAACTTTTTCATGGGAATTTACCTCCAAAATGTTGTGTGTTGTCAATAGTAATGTGGAATGGGATGCTTACGCCCGCGCGGCGGCCCAATAGCCGTTGGCCTCGTCGTAGCGCAGCGTGACGGCGGGCGCGCCGTCGAGAGAGAGCGTGTAAACCATACCCGTGTCCGGCTCTTCGATGGTCCAGCAAAGCTGCACCTTGCCGGAGACGGTGTAGGAGGTGAACTCCTCCTGCAGCGAGTAAAGAGGCTGGGTCAGCACGCCATCCGACACCGTAACGGTCACGGCCTCGCCCGATTTGCTCTCGATGGTGAGCATCGGACTGAGCGGGCCGCTCAGACTGCCGCGCGCGTCGAGCGCCATCGCTGCGGGCTGACTGATGGGAATGGGGATTGAGGAGAGCGCTGCGCCTTCGACCTTGATCTCAGCCGGTAAGGTGTCGCGCGTCATCGCCAGGGCGGCGGCCAGCACGAGCACAAGGCACGCCGCAGCGGCAAGAAAACGCGGGAGGGCGTACCGTTTGCGCGGCTTGTAGGCGTAGGCGTCCGCGATGAGCTCATCGTCGAGCTCGCCTATGGCACGGGTCAGAACTTCATGCTTCACAGTATCCCTCCTTGATGAGATGCTCCTTGAGCTTTCTGCGCGTGCGCAGGAGCGTGGTTTTGATGCGGCTCTCGCCGCAGTGAAAGCGCGCGGCCAGCGCTTCGACCGGTTCGCAGTAGAAGTAGCGCAGGATGAACATGCTGCGCACCTCTTCGCTCTGCGTGCGCAGAAACGCGCTGATGCTGCGGCCGAGCTCTGCTGCCATGGCCTCGTCGTCGGGCGAGGACAGGGCGGGTGCGCAGTCGTCCAGCTCGTCGAGCGAGAGCGCGAAGACGTCGCCCTGCCGCTTCTGCGCCGACCTCGCCTTATAGCGGTTCAGCGCCAGATTGCGCGCGATCTTGCCGAGAAAGGCAGACAGGATCGCGGGCCTTTGCGGCGGCATGGCCTGCCAGGCGTGTAAGTACGTGTCGTTTACGTTTTCCTCGCTGTCGGCGCGGTCGGATAAAATGTTTTGCGAAATTTTCATGCAATAGCTTTCGTATTTGGCGGCGGTGGCTTCGATGGCGTGCTCGTCCCGCTGCCAGTAGAGGTCGACGATCTCATGGTCGTCCATAGGTTCGCTCCTTTCTGTTGTCTGCCATCATGGGGAAAAGACAACTTTTTTGCCGTTTGCGTTACACAAAAGAGAAAATATTTTTGAAAGTATACCACATTCGCCCGTTTCGTAAAAGGGCGGCATGCTATTTTTGACAAAACGGGAACTTTTTTCCATCCGCGCCGTCTAATATAACAAATCCCGAAACGGAGGTACATCCGACATGAAACGATTCTTAACGCTGCTGCTCGCCGCGGCGATGGTCCTGTCCTTCGCCGCCTGCGGAGACAACGGAACGACGATCCGAAATGAAAATGAGAAGGACAATGTGAAAAAAGACCCCATTGCCGCGCAGTATTTGCAGGACCTCGCCGTGAAGACGGCGGACTATCCCGTGCTGCCCGCCATGCCGAACGAGAGTGAGCTTGACGAGGCATTCAGCACCATCGACTATGACAAGATGGGCGCGGACGCCTATGAAAAGGCGCAGGAGAAGATCTGGGAGGACTGGGACGCGCGCAGCAATGCCTATTACGATGCGCTCAAGGCGCTGCGCAGCAAGGGCACGAGCTACCCCGCGGCATTCCTGCACTTCACACAGGAGACGGGCACGCTGCTTTCGGCGGAGGAGAACACCGTTCTCTCGCCCGCAAACCTGTATCTCGCCTTTGCGATGCTCAGCGAGACGACGGACGGCGACAGCCGCGCGCAGCTTTTATCGCTTTTAGGCCTTGAAAATACCGATGCGCCGCGCGCTGCGGGCAACTATGTCTGGCGCAATCTCTACGGCGAGACCTCGACGGGAAAGACGCTGCTCGGCAGCTCTGTGTGGCTGAATGAGAACGTCCCCTATAATGAAGAGACGTTGCAGGTGCTCGCCGAGCAGTACCTTGCTTCGACGTTCTCCGCCCCGATGGGAGATGAGAAGACGGACAAGGCCATCGGCGAATGGATCAATGAGAACACGGGCAATCTCTTGCAGGACGCGGCGGGCGAGATCCAGACGAAGCCCAAGACCGTGATGCTCCTTTTGACGACGCTCTATTTTAAGGACCAGTGGCGCGACGAATTCTGGAAGGATGCGACGAAGAAGGACACCTTCACCGCGGCAGACGGCGAGAAGCAGACCGCCCAGTTCATGCACCGCACGGACGACCGCGCCGCGTACTATCGCGGCGAGAACTACACCGTGGCGGAGCTCGGCTTCCGCGGCGGGCAGTCGATGCGCTTTTTGCTGCCGGATGAGGGGACGACGCTCGAGAGCCTGCTTGCCAATGGTGAGGTCGTGGGCGGACTGATGGCCTACGACATGGACGCTGCGCTGCCGAGCGCGGAGATCCACTGGAGCGTGCCGAAGTTTGACGTGGATTCCAACCTGGAGCTGACTGACGCGCTCAAGGCGCTGGGTGTCACCGACGTGTTCGACTTCGATAGGGCGGACTTCTCGCCCCTTGTCGACTTTGACCGCTTTGACAAGGCGGTCGCCGTGACGCAGGTGCAGCACGCCGCGTGCGTCAAGGTGGACGAAAAGGGCTGCGAGGCCGCCGCGTTTACCGCCGTCAGGGCGGACGCCCAATCCGCCGCGCCCGAAGACCTACCCGTGGTGGAGATGGATCTGAACCGGCCGTTCGCCTTTATGATCACCGGCGTGGACGGTCTGCCGCTCTTCCTCGGCACGGTGAACAGCCTATAAGAGTAAAGCTGGCGCGCCGGCAGTAAAAAACAAATGATGCGAAAATGAAAAGGGGAGAAACGATGAAGAAATTATTTGCCTTTTTGCTCGCCTGCGTGTGCGCACTGGCGCTGTTTGGCTGCGCGGGAGCGAATGATGACAAATCGGACGGTGGACCTGAGGATGATTGGGCGCCGCTGACGGACGCGCAGATCGAAGAATTTAAGGAGTTGTTTGCCTCCACTGCCGATGTGACGGATGAGACAACGGGAGAGTACCGCTATACGACCTCGACGCCGGTGAGCTGCTTTTTCACCTCACATTACGACGATCCGCGCGATATCGACCTTGCGGAATTTTTGCGGTACTGTCCGCTCAGCACCACGCTGGGAGACGCGGACGTGGAGGAATTCCACGCTGTGCTCGACACGCTGGGAATAGAGGATGCGGAGAGGTTCAAGGTGCCGGATGACTGGGCGGTCCCCGTGCGGCGCATTCCCAAGAGTGACGTTTCCGCGCTTTTGACGCAGTGGGCGGATATCACGGTGGACGATCTGTGCAATCAGGATGGTGTGACGTACCTCGCACAGTATGATGCATTCTATGAGTTTGCGAGCGATTTCGGCCCCGGATCCTTTATTCCGATGGGCGGCGAGCAGTACGGCGACAGCATCCGGCTGTGGAGCGCGCCGCGCGGCGAGGACGGCGAAGGAACGCACGATGAGTTGACTCTGGAAGTGCGCCCGGACGGGAGCTATCGCATTGAAGCGTTCCGTGAAGTCTGAAGCAAAAGGGGGGCCTTCTCTCACGTGAGAGAAGGCCCCCTTTGCCCCGCGCAGTCCCATGCCAATGGGACATCTCCCTCGCAGTGCAGGGCATATCAACGTCTGCCCTGTTGCTTCGCGCTCAAATACAGCACCGCTTCGACCACTCCCCCGCCGACGGCGAGGGCCTTGTCCGAGATCGTCGTGCAGTATTCCGGCTTGCAGCGCGGGTCGACATCGCCGGACTTCATCCCCTTCTTAACGGGCACGCCATTGTCCAGCACGCCGCGCAGCACACCGCTGATGGTGCACTTCATCGGCTGACCCTCGACAAAGCCGATGGTCTCGCCCTCCTCGACCGTGTCGCCGATGCGGTGGACGGCAGTAAAAATGCCGTCGCACGGCGCGCGCAGCACGCGCTCGCCCGCAAAGCCGCCGATGAGGCCGGGAATGTTCGTGTTCGGCAGCGCGCTGCCGGAGTAGATGACGCGCCCGAGCGTGTGGCCGCGCATCGTCTCGACGACCGCGTGGCAGTCCTCCCCCGCCGTGAAGCCGGGGCCGACGCCCACGACGATCGGCGCGTCGTCGATCTTCGTGCCGAGATTGCGCTTGGCAAGAATCGCGTCCACGAGCGCGTCCGGCGCGAGCTCCTCGCGGCAGGCGCACTCAGGGTCGGCCAAAACAGGCAGCGAACCCTCGCGCAGCAGCTTCTTCGCCTCCGCGGCATTCTCCGCGCGCACGGCGCGCAGGCCCTCGACCGTCGTTTCCCCGTGGACGATGGCATTGGAAAACGCCACCGTGCGGCGGATGGCCGTCGGGCGGGCGAGGTCGGTCATCACCACGTCGATCCCGCAGCGCCACAATCTCATGGCCGCGCCGCTCGCGATGTCTCCCGCGCCGCGAATCAATGCAAGCATACATATACCCCCTGATGCAGACTGCCCGCGATGACCGGGCAGGAAAATTCATTTGCCATGGCCTGCGCCGCTTCATAATCGGCGGCAGACTCCACCTTGTTGATATAAACGCGGTCGCCGTAACCCTCGGCGTTGACGACGCGCGCGGCGAGCTGCGGCGTGACGACCGTCTCCTCATCCACGCCCGCGAGCTGCGCGTAGAGCGCGCTGCGGTGGCAGGTCTCGCGGATGGTTTTGCCGACGCCGTCGATGCCGATGACCATGATGACACGCTGCGCCTCCTCCGGGATCACCGGCTCATGGGAAGCGTGCGCCTTGAGCGGCAGGCGCTTGGCACCGTCCGCCTCGACAAGCACAAAATCCGCAAGCTGCGCCAGCGTGCCCATTGAGAGCCACGGCGCGCAGAGCTTGCCGCTCTCCGCCTGCGAGGCAACACAGACGATGCCCGACCGCTCCAATGCCGCCGAAACGGCGGCCTCGTCCGCATCCAGCAGCGTTTCATACTGCTCCGGGCGGTAGATGTGCGTCGTGGTCGTGATAATGACCTTTCCCTTTTTCGAAAGCTCCCCGGCGAGCGTTTCCATCAGCGTCGTCTTTCCGCCGCCGCCGATGATGGCCGTCACGCCGCGGCCAACGTGCAAAAGCGGTGCGATCTGCATATACGCACCCTCAGTGCCGCTGTCCGGCGAGGCGCGCGCGGTGCTCGATCATCTCCGCCGCGATGCTGATGGCGATCTCCTCCGGCGTCTCAGCCAGAATCGGAAGGCCGATGGGCGCGTGGACGCGCGCGATGTCCTCTTCGGTATAGCCGTCACACTTGAGGCGCTCACGCGTCTTGGCGACCTTTGTGCGGCTGCCGATGCAGCCGATATAGGTCGCATCGCTCCCCAGCACCTGGGAGAGGATCTCATAGTCCGCCTGATGGCCCGGCGTCATCACGACGGCATAGTCGTTCGCCGTGAGCGCCACCTTGCCGGAAATATCGGAAAAGCTGCCGAAGATGACCTCGCTCGCCATGGGATAGTTTTCTTTCTTCGCAAGCTCCTCGCGGTTGTCGTACATCACCACGCGGAAGCCCACCGTCGCCAGCACCGGCACGAGCGCGCGGCCCACATGGCCGCCGCCGAAAATATACACGCTGCCCGCGTGGCACAGCGGCTCGACATAAATGCCGTCTTTCCACACAGCCTTGGCGGAGAAATAGTCTACCTTGTCCTGCGGGATCTCCTCACGCGTGACAACGTGGAACTCGTTCACGCCGTCGCCGTCAAGAGACAGCAGCAGCCAGAGGTCGACGTCTTTATCGAGCATTTCGCGCCAGCGCTTGAGCACCGCGACGTCCGCAGTCTGCTCGGGCGCGAAAAACTGGAAGTAGACCGTCACCGCGCCGCCGCAGATCATGCCGGTGCTGGCCACTTCACTCGGGTGCAGGTTGTAGGACTTGAGCTCGTTGCTGCCACCGTTTTTGAGCGCGTCCTGCGCGCGCTGGATGCTCAGCCGCTCCACTGCGCCGCCGCCAATCGTGCCGAGCACGCGGTCATCTTCAAAGACAGCCATCTTCGCGCCCGCGCCGCGCGGCACAGAGCCCGAAGACGCCAGAATGCTGCTCAGCACCACCCGCTCGCCGCGCGAAAGGGCCGCGAGCATTTCATCAAGAATCGCTTTCATAGTTTCATGCTCCTTTGCAGAGAATCACGCTGCTATTATGCACTGCATTATAGCAAAGCGCCGCGGCAAACGCAAGCCGCGGCGCACAAAAGTCGCATTGATCGTTATTTTCCATTAAATCAGGGGCGCGCATATCTGGCGCGGCTCACTTGCTGCGCTCGATGCGCTTGAGCTCGCCGAAATACTTGTCGTGCGCCTCCTGATAGGCGCGGTTGAAGACCGGGTCTTTGCCCTGGTGCAGCGCCTGAATATAGTCGTGGTGGTTGTTCATGATGTGCTCATCGAACATCGAGAGCGTGAAAACGCCGACATTCGAGCACTGGTCGGCGATGCGCTCCACATTGACGAGGATATCGAGAAACGTGAGGCCCGCGTACACCGTGCACTGCCCGTCGCGCACGCGGCGGATGTGATTGGCGCGCAGCGTGGCGACAAGGTCATCCACGACCTCCTCGACCGGCTCGATGTGGCGCGCGGCCTCGTAGTCCGTGGCGGCAAAGGCCTTGTAGGTGTAATCTAAAATCTCGCCGAGCACCTCGCGCAGCACCATGAGCTCCTGATGTGCCGTGGGCGACAGGCTCGCGCTGCGGTCAAGGAACTCCTGCGCATTTTCCGTCAGGTTCACGGCGTGGTCGCCGATACGCTCAAACTCGCCGAAGCACTGGATATAGTAGTTGAGCATGTCGCTTCCGTGTCCGCTCGGCATGTGCGGCGACAGGCGGATGAGGTAGTTGTCCACATGGTCGGCGAGCTTGTCGATGTGCTCCTCGTTCTCGTTGATGACCTCGATCGTGTGGGCGTCGTACTGCTCGAGCACGTTCATCGCGTTCATCACACCCGAGCGGGCGAGACGCGCCATGGTGGTGATGGCCTCACCCGCGCCCGAGAGCGCGATGGCGGGAGAGGTGAAGAACTTTTCATCGAGCAGCGAAAGCTCGTGGTCGACATTTTCGCCAAGGCGCACATCGTCCTTGACGAGCTTGCGCGAGAGCTTTTCAAACTGGCCGCACACCGGCAGCAGCACGATGGCCGAAACAAGACGGAACACCGTGTGCACATTCGCGATGCCGCCGGAGGAAAGCGCCTCGTCCCACAGGGCATCGAGCACACCGAACGAGTGCAGCAGCATCAGCCCCACGATCACGAGGATCGAACCGGCGATGTTGAAGAGGATATGGATCACGCCCGTGCGCTTGGCATCGGCCTTCGAGCCGATGGAGCAGACGATGGCCGTCGTCACGCAGTCGCCGATGTTGACGCCGATGATGATGGCGTAAACGGACGAGAACGTCAGCGCGCCGGTCGTGGCAATGGCCTGCAAAATACCGATGGTCGCCGACGAACTCTGCAGCAGGAACGCAACGCCCGCGCCGAGCAGGAATCCGAGCACCGGCTTACCGGAGAGCTGGTAGAACATGTTGGCAAATGTCTCAGATTCCGACAGCGGGCTCACCGCCGCGGTCATGCTGAGAAGGCCGGTGAAGAGGATGCCGAAGCCCATCGCGATCGAGCCGATGGTATCGGACTGGCGGGTCTTGACCGCCATTAGAAAGAGGATGCCGATAATCGCCGCAAGGGGCGCGAGCGTCGAGGGCTTGAAGAAATTGAGCAGCGATGTCTCCGATGCGTTCACGTCGAGAAGGCGAATAATCTGGCCCGTGATCGTCGTACCGACATTCGCGCCCAGAATGACGCCGATCGACTGGTGCAGCGACATCACGCCCGCGCCGACAAGGCCCGACGTCAGCACGATCGTCGCCGTAGAGCTCTGGATGACCGCCGTGACCACAAGGCCCAGCAGAAAGCCGACGAGCGGATTGTTCGTCACCTTTTCCATCGCGCGCTTGAAGGCATCGGACGAACCTTTTTTCAGTCCGTCGCCCATCAGGCGCATGCCGTACAGGAACAGCGCCAGACCGCCAAAGAGGGTGATCAAGTTGAAAATCGTCATAAGCGTTTCAAACCTCTTCTTCTGTATTATGCCGCCGCGCGGCGCAGGTTTCGGGCTGTAAAATACCCAACTCTCACCAAATACTATTTTATCAGGTGAGGGCAAAATTGCAATCCTTTTCCCAAGATTTGTTACAAACAGCAAAAATGATTTATCCCTTGCATTTTTGTGTGCGCGTGGTACAATATTTATAGACAAAAAAAGGAGGCTTTCAACCATGTTGAACGCAGGCAACCCCATCGGCGTGATGGACAGCGGCATCGGCGGTCTCACCGTCGTACGCGAATTACAGCGCATTCTCCCCGGCGAAGATATCATCTATTTTGGCGACAGTGCCAACTGCCCCTACGGCAACAAGACCTCTGACCAGATCTTCGAGTTGAGCAGCCACATGCTCCAGTTCCTCGGCGACAATGGTGTCAAGTGCACTGCCATCGCCTGCAACACCATCTCCACCATGGCCGACCGCCTGCGCCCCTGCTTCGACTACAAGATCGTCAGCATCGTGGAAGAAGCTGCCAAATACGTCCTGCGCGAGCATCTCAAGAGCGTCGGCCTCATCGCGACGGAGTTCACTGTTGCCTCCGGCAAGTACGCCGAGCTCATCCATGAGGGTGATCCCGAGTGCAAGGTCGTCGGCAAGGGCTCTCCCCTGCTCGCGGCACTCGTTGACCGCGGCGACTTCAACCAGCACGACATTAACACTGAGATCCGTACGCAGGTCGACAATATTCTCGCGCGCGAAAAGGTCGAAAACCTGATCCTCGGCTGCACGCACTATCCCATCGTGGAAGAGAACTTCCACGAGTGCTATCCCGAAATGCACCTCATCAACCCCGCGCTCGAGCAGGCAAACGCCGTCAAGGCATACCTCACCGAGCAGAACGCGCTCAACCCGCAGAAAAAGGGCAAGTTCGTCATCTGCACGAGCGGCGACCCGCAGGTATATGTCAACGTCGGCAAGCGCCTCGGTCTCTTCGAGGCGAGTGAGCTGAAGGTCGTCCACATCTAAGTTGGTCCAAATTGAAATGAAAAGCGGAAAGTCACAGGACTTTCCGCTTTTTTGTGCTGTCTGATGGACTTTTTGCATACCTTGTGGCGAGGTGGTCTGTTTTGAATACATTTGAGGCCGCGATCTTGCGCGATTTCGGCGAGCGGGAGGACTTTGAGCGCGTGCTCACACATGCGCTGCGCCGCGGCTGCGGCGGTCGCGTCCTGCTCTCGCTGATGGCGGACGGCTCACTCCGGCTCACCGGCACGAAGGACCCCGACATCTCGTTCGGCGCGGTGCTGCTCGACCTGACCGCGCCGGTGGTGCCGTGCAGCGAGGAGTCCCTCGCCCTGCGCGTCCGCGTG
>OHNQ01001386.1_pt1 | contig 10273 bp, 7 predicted proteins | sample 1569621 | NCBI WGS metagenome assembly OHNQ01 (sample SAMEA3879516, study PRJEB24766) | human gut metagenome | biome: human-associated habitat; feature: feces | place: USA | collected 1985/1987
ATTCACCCGAAAACGAACACATACGCAAGGAAGCGCAGCTTAACGGTTTGAAGATAATTGTGGAACCCGAATTTTCTATTGCAGTGGATTTTGCACCTTGCAAGTGTATGCTGGTCAGTGACGACGAAGAGGCCTTGATAGGGCTTGAAGAGCATTGGCGCAAAAGATTGAATGGGGCATTGGATGTATTTCGTTCGGAACCTTATTTCCTTGAAGTAGTACCTTGTTCAATTGATAAGGCAAATACATTGGGCGCTTTACTCGAGAAACTGGATGTTAGTTCGGAAGAGGTGATTGCTATTGGCGATGGAGTTTGCGATGTTTCGATGATACAATCTGCCGGGCTGGGGGTTGCAATGGGAAATGCGCAGGATTCTGTAAAGGTTTGTGCCGACCGGATTACTGCCTCCAATGATGAAGACGGGGTAGCGGAAGCGGTGGAAAAAGCAATACTTGCTGAGATTCGTCCGGCAGAAGTTCCTTTGGATCAGCTGAATCAACGTGCCCGTCATGCTTTGATGGGAAATTTGGGAATTCAATATACCTATGCTTCCGAAGATAGAGTGGAAGCTACCATGCCGGTAGACGAACGTACCCGCCAGCCTTTTGGTATTCTACACGGAGGGGCTACTTTGGCACTGGCTGAAACAGTTGCCGGATTGGGATCGATGATACTTTGTAAACCCGACGAGATAGTGGTGGGTATGCAAGTCAGTGGAAATCATATCTCTTCTGCTCATGAAGGAGATACTGTTCGTGCGGTGGCTTCTATTGTTCATAAAGGGCGTTCGTCACACGTATGGAATGTGGATGTATTTACTTCGACTGCCAAACTGGTATCTTCGATACGGGTGGTTAACAGTATTTTGAAAAAAGGATGATGGACACGTTAGAACAAGATATTTGTGCCGGAATAGACCGGTTTATAAAACTTCAGATTCCTTTTGCCATTTATCGTATTCCGGGAGAAAATGTGGTTCATTTCGTGTCGAAAGATCCTGGAGACTCTTGCGTCTTGCTATATGATATTGAAGAGTTGAACGGGCAGGCCGGGTTTGTGATTGCCCCTTTTAACGTAGGGCCGACTACACCGATCGTGTTGTTGAGGCCGGAAAGAGAAATGGTTGTGGACTTTGATCCTGCTTTGAAATGCCCGGGCGGAATACAACCGGATGTTTATCGGCAGATGCTTAATAATCAGGTAGTATCGCTGCAAGACGGATCGTCTACGGAAGGGTATGCCGGCCGTTTTGATGTTTTTATGGATGCTTTGAAAAAAAAGGAATTTAATAAGTTGGTACTTTCTCGTAGCCAGAAAGTGAATGTACCGCTTCTTTTTTCTCCCGCTACTGCATTTTATGAAGCATGTAGAAGGTATATTTATTCGTATGTGTATTTTTGCTATACTCCACATACAGGGGCGTGGTTGGGGAGCACTCCGGAAATAATTCTTTCCGGAGAAAGGAATAAATGGAATACGGTGGCTCTGGCAGGTACACAATCCTTACAGAATGGGGAACTGCCGCGAGAGTGGGATGACAAGAATCGGGAGGAACAGGAGTATGTTGCCTCTTATATCCGGAGTCAGTTGTTATCTTTGGGTATACAGCCTGCAGAATTCGGTCCTTATCCGGCTTTTGCCGGAGCGTTGTCTCATCTGAAAACCGATTTTCATTTCTCATTGCCGGATAATGACAGTTTGGGAGATTTACTTAAACTGCTACATCCTACACCTGCGGTTTGCGGGCTTCCCAAAGAAAAAGCTTATCAGTTTATCCTGGATCATGAGGATCATGAACGGCGCTATTATTCAGGATTTATCGGTATGTTGAATCCGGATGGGAAGACAGATTTGTATGTCAATTTGAGATGTATGAATATAACATCGGAGGTATTGACTCTTTATGCCGGTGGTGGATTGCTTGCTTCATCCGAATTGGAAGATGAGTGGCAAGAGACAGAAAAGAAAATGCGAACGATGAAGAATCTAATAATGTGTTGAATATGCTGCATGGTAATTGGCACATTGGTATATTGACGTATTGAATAATTATTTATCATGTATACAGATAAAAAGAATATCCTCCAGTTAGTAGCATTGCTTGAAGCTCATGGAGTAAAAAAAATCGTGTTATGTCCGGGAAGTCGTAATATACCTCTGGTACACACGCTTTCTACACATTCTTCTTTTACCTGTTATCCTGTAACGGACGAGCGGAGTGCCGGCTTTTTTGCTATCGGGCTGGCTTTGAACGGGGGAGGTCCGGCCGCTGTTTGCTGTACATCGGGTACGGCATTGCTTAATCTGCATCCGGCTGTGGCTGAGGCTTTTTATCAAAATGTCCCTCTTGTTGTAATTTCAGCCGATCGTCCTGCTGCCTGGATCGGTCAGATGGATGGACAGACATTACCGCAACCCGGTGTTTTTAGCAATTTGGTGAAGAAATCAGTCAATCTTCCGGAGATTTATACAAATGAAGATGAGTGGTATTGCAATCGGCTCATCAATGAGGCTCTGCTCGAAACGCATCATCATGGCAAAGGGCCGGTACATATTAATGTTCCGGTTACCGAACCTATATTCCGTTTTACTGTAGAATCGCTTCCGGAGGTGCGTGTTATTACCCGTTACCAAGGTCTGAACGTCTATGATCGTGATTATAACGAGCTTATCAAGCGCTTAAACCAATATCAGAAACGTATGATCATTGTCGGGCAGATGAACCTTATTTATCTGTTTGAGAAAAAGTATTCAAAGCTGCTTTATAAGCATTTTGCATGGCTGACTGAACATATCAGTAATCAGACTATTCCTGGTATTCCTGTGAAGAATTTCGATGTGGCACTTTATGCTATGGATGAGGATACACAGGAAAAGATGGTACCCGAACTACTGATAACTTATGGTGGGCATGTGGTTTCCAAACGGTTGAAGAACTTCCTTCGTAAGAATCCTCCGAAAGAACATTGGCATGTCTCGGCAGATGGTGAGGTGATCGATCTTTATGGTTCTCTGACTACCGTCATTGAAATGGATCCTTTTGAGTTCCTTGAGAAGATTGCTTTTTTATTAGAGAACAAAACCCCTCAATATCCTCTTTTGTGGGAAAATTATTGCAAAGGATTACCTCAGCCGGAATTTCCTTATTCGGAGATGGCTGCTATCGGTGCATTGATAAAAGCTTTGCCGGAACAGTGTGCGCTCCATTTGGCCAATAGCTCTGTGATACGTTATGCACAGTTGTTTACAGTTGCTTCATCGGTTGAGGTGTGTTGCAACCGGGGGACGAGTGGCATTGAAGGTTCTTTGTCAACGGCTGTGGGATATGCTGCGGCTTCGGATAAATTGAATTTTGTAGTGATCGGCGATCTGAGTTTCTTCTATGATATGAATGCTTTGTGGAATACCAACTTGGGCCCGAATCTGCGTATTCTCCTTTTAAATAATGGAGGAGGGGAAATCTTTCATACCTTGCCGGGGCTGGAAATGTCCGGTACGTCGCATAAATTCATAACAGCTGTTCATAAGACCTCTGCTCGTGGCTGGGCCGAAGAGCGTGGCTTTCTTTATCAGAAAGTGGAAGATGAAGTACAACTGGAAGAAACTATGGCCATGTTTACACAACCGGAACCGATGACACATCCGGTATTGGTAGAGGTCTTTACTAATAAAAATAAAGATGCCAGAATATTGAAAGATTATTATCACAAGAATAAAAGGAATGATAAGTGATTAGAAATCACTTATTACTTATTGTTCATCACTAATCACTAATTTACTATGTCAACAGAAAGAAAATGGGAAACAATCAAAGAATATGAAGATATTCTTTTTGATTATTATAATGGAATTGCCCGTATTACTATTAATCGGGAGCGTTATCGTAATGCATTCACGCCTACCACCACCGGAGAGATGAGTGATGCTCTGCGTATTTGCCGCGAAGAGGCTTGTGTCAGTGTGGTTGTTATTACCGGTGCCGGTGATAAGGCTTTTTGCAGTGGCGGTGACCAGAATGTAAAGGGGCGTGGTGGATATATCGGTAAAGATGGAGTGCCCCGCTTGAGTGTACTTGATGTACAAAAGCAGATTCGTAGTATCCCGAAACCTGTTATTGCCGCAGTAAACGGATTTGCTATCGGTGGCGGTCATGTGCTTCATGTGGTATGTGATTTAAGTATTGCATCTGATAATGCTATTTTCGGGCAGACCGGTCCCCGTGTAGGAAGTTTTGATGCCGGTTTTGGTTCTTCTTATCTGGCTCGTGTGGTAGGACAGAAAAAAGCACGCGAGATATGGTTTCTTTGTCGGAAATACAATGCGCAGGAGGCACTTGATATGGGATTGGTGAATAAAGTCGTACCTTTGGAACAACTTGAAGATGAATATGTGCAATGGGCAGAAGAAATGATGCAGCTCAGTCCGCTTGCTTTGCGTATGATCAAAGCCGGATTGAATGCGGAACTCGATGGACAGGCGGGTATTCAGGAGCTTGCAGGCGATGCTACCATGCTTTATTATATGACAGACGAGGCACAGGAAGGAAAGAATGCTTTTCTCGAAAAACGTAAACCGGATTTTAAGCAATTCCCCAAACTGCCATAGTTTTTGTTAAGAGCCTGCTTTTGATTTTGCCCAGCATTATTTGAGAGTTATTCATGAGGATGTTTTTCTGTTTTTATTGTACTCATATAATTGGCTGATCCGGATTATACGAGTACATAATTTTTAAGAGATTTGATTTCATATGTATACTATAAAGATTGTTCCTCGCCGGCTTCATTTTAAGCAGCCGGCAGGAACTTCAAGAGGCTCTTATACCACTCGTGATGTGTGGTATCTCCATCTTACATCCGATAAATATCCGGATAGGGTCGGTATTGGTGAGTGCGCTCCTCTTCCAAAGTTGAGTTGTGATGATATGCAGGGATATGAGTCGGTTTTGGCTCATATCTGTAATGAAGTAACTGAGCAGGGCGGTTTCTCAGTTGAATCGCTTCGTGATTATCCTTCTATTCTTTTCGGACTTGAAACTGCTTTCCGACATTTTGAGAGAGGATGTTTTGAACTTTGGGATACGCCTTTTTCACGTGGTGAAGTCGGTATTCCTATTAATGGGCTTATTTGGATGGGAGATTACAAAAAGATGCTGGAACAGATAGAAGCTAAAATGGCTGTCGGTTTCCGTTGCATAAAATTGAAAATAGGTGCTATCAATTTTGAAGAAGAATTGGCACTGTTGCGTTTCATCCGTTCCCACTTTTCTGCAAAAGAAGTAGAGCTTCGTGTGGATGCCAATGGGGCTTTTGCTCCTGCCGATGCGATGGAAAAACTGAAACGTTTGGCGGAACTCGACTTACACTCTATAGAGCAGCCTATCCGTGCCGGGCAATGGGAAGATATGGCACGTTTGACTGCTGAAACTCCGTTACCCATCGCGTTGGATGAGGAATTGATCGGGATTAATATTCCTGAAAGAAAGCAATGCTTACTTGATAGTGTCCATCCTCAGTATATCATTCTGAAGCCGTCACTACATGGGGGGATGGCTGGTGGAAACGAGTGGATAAGAGAAGCGGAAAAGAGAAATATCGGTTGGTGGATTACTTCTGCATTGGAATCTAACATAGGGCTGAATGCGATAGCGCACTGGTGTGCCGCATTCAATAATCCTCTGCCGCAAGGTCTTGGTACAGGTGCACTTTTTACAGATAATGTAGATATGCCGCTTGAGGTAAGAAAAGATAGTTTGTGGTACTTGAAATAATAGTATGGGTAGATTGCTGTTTTATTATTATGCAACTGGATATAAAAGAACAAAGTTTAATATTGGAGGGTAAGAAGTATTCCCGGAAAGAATTAATGTCTTTATCTGCCAATGCTACCGGAGATAATACTTCTTCTTTTTTATTGGATTTATACCGTTTTCTTGCAGACTGGTTTAGTGATTCTCCTTTTATGACGGTACATACTTCCGGTTCTACCGGAACACCAAAGGTGTTGACAGTCCGTAAAGAACAAATGATGCAAAGCGCTCGCATGACCTGTGAGTTTTTGAATCTTCATACTGGGGATACGGCATTGCTCTGTATGCCTCTGCAATATATAGCCGGAAAAATGATGGTAGTCCGTGCATTGGTTGCCGGCTTGAATCTTATATTGCGTACTCCTTCCGGGCATCCTTTGGCTGATGTTACTGTGCCGCTTCGTTTCGTAGCTATGGTGCCTTTACAAGTATTTAATACTTTGCAGGTGCTTCGGGAAAAGGAACGGCTTTGTCACACAGATATCCTTATAATAGGGGGAGGAGCAATAGATGCTGCTTTGGAAAATGAGATACGTTTGTTGCCTGGCGAAATCTATTCTACTTATGGTATGACCGAAACATTGTCTCATATTGCTTTACGACGCTTGAACGGTTCTTCGGCATCACCGTATTATCGGCCTTTTTCATCTGTGGAACTTTCTCTTTCTCCAGAAAATACGTTGGTAATAAAGGCACCTTTGGTTTGTGATGATATTTTGTTTACTAACGATGTGGCGCAACTGTATCCGGATCATAGTTTTGTAATTCTTGGGAGAAAAGACAATATAATAAATAGTGGAGGGATAAAAATACAGATAGAAATATTGGAGGAACTTTTAAAATCCTCTATCACTATTCCGTTCGCTATAACCTCTGTTCCGGATGCTAAATTAGGGCAGGCAGTGGTGTTATTGCTGAAAGAAGGTGCCGGGATTGAAAAAGTAGAAGAGAAAATCTGTGCCGTATTGCCTAAATATCAGCAACCCCGAAAAATTCTTTTTATCCCTGAAATCCCTTTGACGGGTAATGGCAAAATAGATCGGAGTCAATGTCGGTTGTTGGCTGAAAAAATGATACAATAATAAAGGTATTCATCTGTTTTACAGTCGAAAATTGTATAAAAGTAATAATAATGGCAAGTAGTCTTTTAGTTCTATACGTAAGATTTTCAAGGCTTGACTTATCCGATAGTTTATAGTCTGGGGAGATACTTTTAACTTTTCTGCAATTTCTTTATGTGTAAGATGATATTTTCTATTCAGTTCATATGATTCCCGAAATTCGGCTGGTAATTTTCCTAAAGCTTTGTTGTAAAGTCGGATTAGTTCATTCTCTAAATAAGTATCCGGGTTTTCGAATTCTTGCTCGTACTTTTCAGCTATCTCTTGATGCACTTTGCGACGAACGTCATGATGGGTAATCCGGTTTAATGCTTTGTTTTTTACAATGGTAAAAAGTAAAGTTTTTAGTGTGAGCTCTGCTATTAAACTGGATCTGTTTTCCCACAACCACATCATGGTGTCTTGTACTATTTCTTCTGATTCATGTTGTGAAACATATTGAGAACAAAATGCACATAATCCACGAAAGTAATAACGATATACCTCTTCGAAAGCTTGTTCATCATTACCCTTTATTGCGGCAATTACAGATTTATTGTCAGTTATATCTAAAGGTTTAGTAGAGTTCCCCATCGTTTTAATTAAAATGTACACAAACATAATTATAATTTCTCCATTTTCAAAATGAATCATTAAATAATATTTTTTTTGTTTCTCATTTAGTATATTTGCACTCATAATTGTACTATTTACAGGTAATAGTATATAAAAGGTATAAGATTGAAGTGTAATGGATGAAATTAGATTACTGAATTATCTAAAAGGAGAACTCAGTGAAGAGGAAATATTGCAGGTAGAGGCTTGGTATGAGGCTTCTCCAGACAATAAGAAAATGCTTGAACAGTTGTATTATACAATGTTTATTGGAGAGCGTGCGGCGGTGATGGAGTCTGTTGACGTAGAAAAATCTTTGAATCGATTGAAGACTGCCATAAAAAGAAAGGAAGATGCGACTACAAAAATCCGTTCTGCCAAGTGGAAGCGTTATGTATTTCCATTAGCTGCTTTTTTCACCGGAATCGTTTTAACTGTCGGTCTTTCTTATATAACATTAAATAATAAAGTTTCGAATTATATTGTGGCGACTCCAGCCGGTCAGCGTGCTCAGTTCGTATTGCCTGATGGTTCTAAGGTGTGGCTGAACTCTTCTACTCAGTTGTCTTATAGAAATTCTTTTTGGAGTAAGAAAAGGCAAGTCGCTCTTGTTGGTGAAGCGTATTTTGAGGTGGTACACAATGACGATTCCCCTTTTATTGTTAGCAGTAAGAATATACAAACACGAGTATTGGGTACTAAATTTAATGTGCGTGCCCGGGCAGAAGAAGAGAAAGTGGTTACTACTTTGTTGAAAGGGTCGGTTTGTGTTGATATACCCGGAGGGGAACAGGAAGGTCTTATTTTGAAGCCCGGACAGATGCTTAATGTTAATTCCAAAACATTACAGTCTGAACTTGTAGATTCGTCCAGAGCGCGGGATGTACTTTTGTGGATAAATGGAAAACTAACCTTTGATAAAGCCGCATTTGTGGATATTACCAGTTGTTTGGAAAAGCATTTTGATGTTAGTTTCCATTTTCAGGATGAACAATTAAAAAAGGAAGTGTTTACCTGCGAATTTCATACGGATAATGACATTAATAATATTTTGGCAGTTCTGTCTTTAACGAAGCACTTTCAATATAAGATAGAAGGTAAAGATGTTTATTTGTCAGCGGTGAAATAAATTTTTTATTTAGCCATTGATTCCTTAATAGATCTCTTAAGATTGGTGTTATTTTCACCATCTTGAGGGATTTTTTATTTCTGAAATAAAGTAGTATTGGTTTGTTCCCAATGTATAAGAAGCATATGTAATGGGTTATATATTAGGAATATCAAAACATTGAAGATGTAGAATAGCTGTTTCAATAAATGAAAATGGAATATAAACTTCTCTCTGATATTTGATTTATACAACGAGAGCATCGCATAAATGAATGGCTTATAAGTAAGTATACACTTTTATTAGGCAGAAGTCTATATTCTTATATAATAAAAGTGTACACCTTTGCATGTCAAAAGTGTACACTTTTATTTTGATTGATTATCAGATGTTTACTCTACGATAACTTCGTCTACAAAGAGATGTCCCTTTTCTGTCCGGGCACCGTGCCAATCGGGTATGCAGGAAGTTGTGTTTACTAATACTTTTACCCGGTCAGCTTCCACTTCTTTGAACTGGCAACTGTATTCTGCCAACCCGTCCTTAATATCGGCTGTAGCCAGAGGAATACTTGTTTCTCCCTGTTTTACAAATTCACCGTTTTTGCCGGTAGCAGTCCATACTGTGATTTTCGTCGGTGGGAAAACATATTCTCCAACCTGTATCATAACACCTATTTTTACAGAAGATATAGGGGTCGATTCTCCAAGATCGATCGTGATATCCATCGGCTCATCGAAGAATCCCAGCCAGTATCCGGTGCTATAGTTGAAATCACCGCGTAATCCGTCTGTGAGTATAGAAGCTCCGGCAAATGTATACTTTTCTGTGGGGGCAGTGGCTAAAGTAACTTTTTTGCCGGTAGCTTTATTGAATTGGAACTCTTTTTTGAAAGTTCTGATTTTGACATTTTCTCTTATGGCAGTAGCTTGCAATACGCAATTCTCTGTAATTTTGATAGGTTTATTATAGCGTGTGCTCTTTTCGGTCGGTTCTGTTCCGTCTAATGTATAATAGATCGGGGCATCCCCCATTGTACTCAATGTAACTTCCACTGTGCCATCCGAAGACGGTACATCGTATTTTGCCGCTATCTCATAAATATGTTTTCCATAATTCACACCCATCTTGTTATATATAGCCAGAATATGATCAAGATTTCCGAGGAAACGTTCCCAATTCTTGTTTTCCGGTTGGGTCCATTGCACTTCACTTAATGCCGCCAAACGAGGTAACAGCATGTATTCAAGATGCTCATTGCTTAATATGTATTCCGTCCACAGATTGCCTTGCGCACCGATAATGTATTTACGTTCTTCTTTATTCAGTGAAGCCGGAACAGGTTCCAATGAGTATACTTTCTCCACAGGATTGTATCCACCGATAGCCAAAGGTTCATCCTGTGTGTTCATTGTGGGGTAATAATCCAGATATACATAATTATTAGGTGTCATGATTACCGGGTGTTTCAAGCGTGCCGCTTCAATTCCACCGTCCATTCCACGCCATGACATTACTGTTGCATTAGGGGCCAGTTCTCCTTCCAGAATTTCATCCCAGCCGATTATTTTACGTCCGTGATCGTTTAAGAATTTCTCTACGCGGGCCGTAACATAACTTTGCAGGAAGAATTCCGCTTTATG
>OHNQ01001393.1_pt1 | contig 10217 bp, 3 predicted proteins | sample 1569621 | NCBI WGS metagenome assembly OHNQ01 (sample SAMEA3879516, study PRJEB24766) | human gut metagenome | biome: human-associated habitat; feature: feces | place: USA | collected 1985/1987
GGCGCAAATATTCCATGAACTTCTCAGTGATTTCCACAGCGATACTATCCGTACGATCATCGTTATTACCGAAAGGAACATATTCGCCCTCACGTTCGAAATCAACCGCCAAGCCACGCTCGTCACGGATCACACGTACTTTCGTATCACGGATAGCGGCCAACGAATCGGCAACGATAGAAAGACCGGCGATACCTGTCGCACGGATACGCTCTACATCCCCATCGTGAAGCGACATCTCGAATGCCTCATACGCATATTTATCATGCATATAATGGATTATCTTCAAGGCGTTCACATATACCTTCGCCAACCAGCGCATCATTTGTTCATACTTAGCCATCACCTCATCATACTCCAGATACTCACTGCGAACCGGTTCGAACATCGGGGCTACCTGTACGCCGCTACGCTCATCCCGTCCTCCATTGATCGCATACAATAAACACTTCGCTAAATTCGCACGAGCGCCGAAGAACTGCATCTGCTTTCCGATCTTCATGGGGGAAACGCAACAAGCGATACCATAATCATCCCCATAATCCGGACGCATCAAATCGTCATTCTCATATTGGATAGCCGACGTATCGATAGAGACCTTGGCACAGAAACGTTTCCAGTTCTCGGGAGCGTTCTTGAACCACAGCACCGTCAAGTTGGGTTCCGGTGCCGGACCTAAATTATACAATGTATGGAGATAACGATAGGAAGTTCTCGTTACCAAAGAACGTCCGTCCACTCCTTGACCGCCCAACGACTCTGTTACCCAAACCGGATCACCGGAGAACAAATCATTGTATTCCGGTGTACGTAAGAAACGAACGATACGCAACTTGATGATCAGCTGGTCTACTAACTCTTGCGCCTCCTCTTCCGTCATCTTACCCTCACGGATGTCTTTCTCGATGTAAATATCCAAGAATGTAGAGGTACGTCCGATAGACATTGCCGCACCATCCTGATCTTTTACCGCTGCCAGATAAGCCAAATACACAAACTGAACCGCCTCACGAGCATTTTGCGCCGGGCGGGTCACGTCGAAGCCATAACTAGCGCACATTCTCTCGAACGCTTTCAACGCCTTGATTTGCTCAGAAATCTCCTCACGGCTCTGGATAATCTCTTCCGTGATCTCTTGGATATCCAAACGATTCAAGAAACGCTTTTTCTCCTCGATCAAGATTGCCGTACCATATAAAGCGACACGACGATAGTCACCGATAATACGTCCTCTACCATACGCATCGGGCAAGCCGGTGATGATAGCCGAACGACGTGCGGCAACCATCTCTTCCGTATATGCGGAGAAAACGCCCTCGTTATGCGTCTTACGGTACTTCGTGAAGATCTCTTTCGTCATCGGGTCTAAATGATAACCGTAGGCTTCCAAGCTATTCTCGACCATACGGATACCACCCTTCGGGAAGATACCACGTTTCAGCGGAGCATCGGTTTGTAACCCAACGATAACCTCATTCTCCTTATCAATATAGCCCGGACCATATACATCGATCCCTTGAGGTAATTTTGTCTCGGCGTCATAAACTCCCTTTTCTCTCTCGACCTTAAACATCTCGGTCAGCTTGTTCCAGACCTTACGGGTCTTCTCGGAAGAAGCGACTAAAAAGGAATCATCCCCTTCATAAGGCGTATAGTTACTCTGGATAAAATCTCTTACATTGATCTCTCTCTTCCAGGTCTCACCCTTAAAGTGATCCCAGTACTCATTCTCAAATTTCATAAACAATCTTATCTAATACCACATTTTTACCGGCACAAAGGTAAAACTTTTATCCTCATGTTCCTGTAACATTTGCGACACCCCTCTAAAATCCCTATAAATAGGTATTAAAAATATACAAGAAGAAACGGGATAGTAATGCGATGCTTTGCACGAAGTCTCCATTTTATTCACTATCTTTGCCTACAGAACGTAAAAGTTAATCTGGATCAAACACATGAGAAATATCCTGTTTACCGTTTTATTTATAGGAATACTATCTTTAATCGCATCTCCTATCTCACTCGCGTCTAAATCTTTGCATAAGGCAAATATGATTAATTTGTCGAACAATGCCATTATTTGCATGCATCAAGATCCGGATGGCTATTTGTGGATCGGGACTTACGACGGACTTAACTTATACAACGGAAAAGATACGTATGTATATCGTTTCGAATTAAATAACAAAAACTCTCTTTGTAGTAATATCATTCACAAAATATCCGACGCAGAACCCGGCTTTTTATGGATATCAACCTCTTTAGGTATCAATAAATTCTCGCTAAAGAAACGGAAAGTCACCGAGTCTTACCCGGGATACATGGAGAGTGATCTGGTAGCGACCGATTCATCCGGTATCACATTAGCCATTTGTAAAGAAAACCGGATATCTTGTTACACCCCATTTAGCGATGGATTCCGGGATCTGCCGAGAGAAGGGATAGGCCCTCAAACCGTACGGACTTTATTCGCCGGAACAGACGGATATTTTTATTTACTATTGACCTCGGGAATACTGAAAAAGTTAACACCGGATTTCTCCAATACAACTTTTAATTTACTATCGGAAGAACGCCAATTCCATAATAAACCGATCTTATCCGCATTTCATGAGAATAACCATATCTTCATTGTCGATACCGACAATAAGTTATATCGCCAACAGGTAGACGGAAGCGGGAAAGAATTCCTGTTTGATCTGTCTGGAATGACAAATAAATATGGAAACATCATTAAGATATGTACCTTCCAATCCAATGTATATATCGTTTTCCGTAACGGCAATATTCTAGACCTAAGCCAACCGGAAAACACGATAGACACGGGCATCGGTATCTTTTGCCTGATGAACGATAAAAGACAGGAGATTCTTTGGGTAGGGACCGATGGACAAGGCATACGGATGTTTTACGATAAACCCGATCTTTTCGGCTCTATCTTACTCAAGGATTTACCGATTAATATACAGAACCCCACACGTTCTTTATATACAGACAATGATCGATCCCTTTGGTTCGGGACAAAAGGAGACGGAATTGTCCGGATACAAGCCTATGACACTTACCCAAACAAAAAGGCGATTCCACAAAGCGCTATCCCGCCGACGGATTATCCAGCAACCGGGTATATAGCTTCCAGAGAAGCGAATTCCATCCTTGTATCTGGATCGGTACGGAAGGCCCGGGGCTCTGTTATTATTCTTATAAAGAAAATCGAATAAAGACGATCCCGCAGCAAGAGGACACTCCCCCTATCCGCTATATCCATTCTATTTGTGAGGTAAACGACTCGACATTATGGTTGGCGACAACCGGCAACGGATTACTGAAGGTTACTTTACGTATGGATAAAGTCACGCCTACAATCAGTAAGATACAAACCTTCCCGCTAAAAAACGGGGAGAATACCTGCAAAGAGATTCAATCCATGATATATGATAACGACTCGACCTTATTTCTCGGGAGTCGTGGCGGTTATGGGGTTATTAGTTTTAACATATTCAACCAGAAATATGAGTTCCTGCAAACCAACAATTTAAGGAATCCGGCCATTGGAGACGTGTTATCTGTATGCCAGACCGAGGATTCTACTTTCTATGCAGGCGCCAGCTCCGGACTTACCCGGATTAAATTTAAAAGAGGAAAGATACATTTACGCCAATTCGATAAAAGCAACGGGATCGCAAACGACATGATCCATGGCATTCATGAGGGGAATGATAGCTGTATCTGGTTAAGCACCAATAAAGGTCTCACCAAATATAATCCCCGGAATAATTTTTTCCATAATTATCATCAACCTTATTTTAGCGTCACGGAATTCTCTGATGACGCTTATTGGAAATGCCCATACTCCGAGCGTTTATTCTTTGGAGGCATCAACGGATTAGTCTGGGTAAATAAACAAACGGAGCCGGAGCATACCTATCAACCCGAATTAAGTTTCTTCGAGTTGCAAATGGATAAACAAATCCTTCCATTATATAAGGACATCAGCCGGAACGGTGTAACGGTTCCGGCTGATGTGCAATCGTTAACGATTGCGTTCGTCGCTCCGGATTACATCAACGGGGAGAATTACGAGTATTCGTATCAGTTGGTCAACTATAATTCCTCTTGGGAAAAATTGCAAAAGACAAACAAGGTAACTTTCATGAACCTCCCGTACGGGGAATACTTGCTGAAAGTCCGTTATCGTAACGATGTCATTGATTCGTCGGCAAAAGAATACACCCTACCTATCAAGGTATTACCTCCTATTTATCTAAGCTCATTAGCTATTTTCACGTATCTTTTTATCGGTACGGTTTTAATCATCATTGCCATCTATCGCATCCATTACCAAATACTAAAGAAACAGAAACAAATAGCAGACAAGATCAAGGAGGAGCAAAAAGAGAAGCTATACGAGTCTAAGCTGAATTTCTTTACCCATATCACGCATGAGTTATGTACCCCGCTTACCTTGATCAATGGCGTGGAGAATTATATCCAAGCCTATGCCGCCACCTCAAAAGACAAGACATTAGAAAAATACACTTCAGTCCTCCGGGAAAATGTAGAGGAACTGAACGGGCTTATCCAAGAAATCCTTGATTTCCGGAAAGCGGAAGACGCTGGATTCAGTCATACGCACATCCGAAGAGTATCCGTATCCTCTCTTTTGCGAACTCAATTCGAATGGTTTTACCCACTATCCGAGCAACACCAAATCCAATTCAAGATCGATGCTCCCAAAGAGCTTTATTGGAATACGGATTCCGTCTATTTCAAGAAGATCCTAGCAAATCTGATTTCCAACGCATTTAAGTATACGGAAGACGGGGGCACGGTTCGTATCTCCTTACATGAGGAGGAGAACTTCCTCGTCCTTAAAGTTTACAACACCGGCAAAGGAATCGAGGAGGCAGACATGCAAAATATTTTCGACCGATATCGTATCCTTGGCACGATGGATAACGACGATAACAGGCAAAATACGGCACGGAATGGCCTCGGCTTATTTATCTGCCACAGCCTCGTACAATCCTTAGGTGGTAAAATCGACATAGAGAGTGAGGTCGGCCAATATGCTGAATTTACAGTTACCTTACCTTTTGGCATCGTAGAGGAGAGCTCAGACGACACGATAGACGAAGATATTCCCGTATCGCTTCCTTCCCCAAACACGGATATACAAAAGCCGCAAATCTCACATACGGCACAAAAAGAGACGGAAGATAAACCGATGATACTCGTTATCGACGATCATAAAGACATCGTCTGGCTAATCACGGAAACCCTCTCTTCCGAATATCAGGTTCAGGAAGCTTATAATGCGGAGGAGGCTCTGGAATTCCTCAAGCAATACACTCCCTCCCTTATCATCACCGATATCATGATGCCTAATATCGACGGATTGGAATTGATCTCTCTTATCAAGGAAAATAGATATACCCGTCATATCCCGCTTATTATCGTATCTGCCAAAATATCAGACCAAGAGCAAGCGGCAGGACTTAATATAGGAGCGGATGCCTATCTAACCAAGCCTTTCTCGCCAACAGTTCTCCTATCCGTCGTGAACCGATTGATGACAAATCAAAGAGAATTAAAAGAGTATTTCTATTCTCCGGAAAGTGCTTATCAATATACGGAAGGGCAATTATTACATCAAGAAGACAAGGAATTCCTTGACGCCGTAACCGCTATCATCAAAGAAAATGTCAGCAAGGAAGGACTCGGTCCCGAGCTGGTAGCGGACGCACTGAATATAAACACCCGCATCTTATATCGCCGTTTCAAGAAAATATCTACCATGACGCCGAGTGATTTTATAAAGGATTATAGGTTAAACTATGCAGCGCAATTACTCGTAAATACCAACATGAGCGTTCAGGAAATTATTTATAATGTAGGGATTTCTAACAAATCATACTTCTATAGGGAGTTTGCCCGTAAATATAACATGACTCCTAAAGAATACCGCACAAAAGAGGCATAAATCATTGATTCCTAAATAGTGTCATAATCTACCAAAAGAGTATCATAATCTGCCATATGCATTTCATGACACTTCTTCGGTATTTCAAAGCACTCTTCAATTCGTTAAGACCTATTAATATTGCTGTCGAATAACAAAGCAAACCGCTTGTATGTATTCTTCCTTCGGGAAGCACATTATTAACTTTTAATTTAATGTTTTTATGAAAAAAAAGAGTGAAGGTAAGACGAGGAAATGCCTGACTTTATTAGGTGGACGAACCTCTTTGTTACTTTGTTTATCTTTAATGTTTCAGTCCTCTTATGCGGCCGAAGATTCTACTGTTCCTGAAATGGGAAACATGGAGATTCATCAGATCGCACAGCAAAGTTCAACCATTAAAGGTGTAGTAAAAGACCAAAAGGGTGAACCTCTGATTGGCGTTAGTATTGTTGTGAAAGGAACCACGAACGGAACAGCTTCGGACTTTGACGGAAATTTCACCTTGGATGTGCCGGATAACAGCACATTGGTATTTTCCTTCATCGGCTTCAAATCCCAAGAAGTTCGTTATACCGGGCAAAAAACATTGAACATAGTCTTAGCTGAAGACTCTGAGACACTAGACGAGGTAGTAGTCGTAGGTTACGGTTCCCAAAAGAAAGGTGAGATCACCTCATCCGTTACCAGCGTGAAAGCATCCGACTTTAACAAGGCACCGGTAGTGAACCCGATGCAATTGGTGGAAGGACGTGTAGCTGGTCTGACTGTATCACGTGGTAGCACCGACCCGAATGGCGAGGTAAAAGTACAGATGCGTGGTGCCTCATCTCTGAAAGGTAGCAATGAGCCTCTCGTTATTATCGACGGTATGCCGGGTAATATGACTTCTTTGAACGCTATCGCACCCGAGGATATCGAGGCGATCGACGTATTGAAAGACGGTTCCGCAGCCGCTATCTACGGAACCCGGGGTAATAACGGTGTGATCATCGTCTCCACGAGACGTCCGCAAGCCGGAACTACTCAAGTGGATTACTCAGGATATATCATGCACGAGGCGGTTTATAAACGGCCGGAAATCTTAAATGGAGACGAGTTCGTCGCTTATGGCAAGGAAACCAACAACGCCAATATCCGCGACTTTGGTGGACGGGATAACCATTACGACGCTTTATTGAATAAGAGTAATTTCACCCATGTACACAACTTGACCGCTACCGGTGGTAATGGTAAGACAAACTATCGCGCTTCTTTAAATTACAAAAAGAATGATGGTATGATCCGTAACACCAGCCGTGAAACGATCAATGGCTCTATCGCCGTGAACCACCGTGCGTTTGATGATAAACTACAGCTTTCTTTCAATCTAGCAAACTCTTTCGTGAAAGTGGACGCGGTTTCCGATGATGTGGATAAGGTAGGAGATATCCCTAATTACGGCATATTATACCAGGCGATCCGTATCAACCCGACGATGCCTATTTATAAGGAAGACGGCTCCTTCTGGGAAACTTACAGCGGTTACGAAGATTTCAACCCGGTAGCCCGCATATACCAGCGTACCAAGAAAAAGGAATTCAAGAATTTATTGGCGAACTTCAAGGCTCAATATGAGATTATCCCCGGTCTGACAGCCGCCGCTTTCTTCGCTATGGAGAAGAACGACGCATTAACTAACGATTATAGTATGCGTGAGGAATATAGCCAATATAAAGACGGTACAAACGGACGCGCCAAAAAAGAATATTATCAGAATACCAATCGTACTACTGAATGGACAGCAAACTACAATACTTCCATCAACGGCGTACACAATATTACCGGTTTGCTGGGATACAGTTACCAAGATTTTGAATACGAGCAATTCAGCGCCGAGAACAAAAACTTCTTGACGGACGTATTCGGTACCAATAACCTAGAAGCCGGCGGTTACCTAAAAGATGGTAAGGCCGAGATGAAGAGTAAAAAAGAGACCAGCAAACTGATCGCCTTCTTCGCCCGTGCCAACTATAATTACGACGGTAAATACATGGCCAGCGCCTCTATCCGCCGTGAAGGTTCCACAAAGTTCGGAGCGAACAACAAATGGGCTTGGTTCCCCTCTGTCAGCGCAGGCTGGATGATCTCTCGTGAGGACTTCATGGAGAGCCAAGAAGTATTCGACGTATTGAAATTCCGTGCCGGTTTCGGTATCACGGGTAGTCTACCTACCGATCCATATATGTCTCTCGCTACCTACGGCACAGGTGCTGGAGCTTGGAACGCTTACACCGGTTCATGGCTAACCGCCACTTACGGTCCGAATATCAACCCGAATCCGGATTTGAAATGGGAGAAGAATGAGTCCTTGAACATCGGTTTCGACTTCGGCTTGCTAGGTGGACGCCTAAATGGTACGATCGATTGGTATAGTCGTACGACTCGCGACTTGATCAGTAGCTACAATGCCCAACAGCCATCCTTGATCTACAACACGATCACCACCAACGTAGGCACGATGAGAAATAGAGGTATAGAATTAGCATTAAACGCAGAGGTCGTAAAGACTAAGGATTTCTCTTACACGGCTAATTTCACGTTCTCATACGAGAATAATAAATTGACATCTTTGTCTAACGACGTGTACAAATCTTCTTACGAGGATCAATATGACCTGCCCTCTCCGGGTAACCCGGGCAAGGCTTACCGCCTACAAGAAGGACAGCCGATCGCGTCATTCTTCGGTTATGTATGCGATGGTATCAATCCGGACGGAACTTGGAATCTTCGCGACATAGACGGAAAGGAAGGTCTGTCTGACGCTGACCGTACCTTTATCGGTAATGGTTTGCCGAAATTCAAGGCTGGCTTACAGAACACATTTACCTATAAGAACTTTGACTTCAGCTTCTTCCTGCGCGGTATGTTTGATTATGACGTATTGAACGAGGGTGCTATTTATTTCGGAACGACTGTTAATATTGATCAGTCTGGCACAAACGTATACAAGGATGCCTTGAAGAACAAGGTAACAGAGCAACCATTGTTCTCTTCTTATTATCTAGAGAAAGGGAACTTCTTGAAGATCGATAACGTGACACTAGGTTATACATTCAACTTCAAAAATAATAAATATGTGCGCAACTTACGTATTTATGGTAATGTCACCAATCTTGCGACTATTACAGGATACTCTGGTTTAACCCCTGACGTAAACGTAACAGGACTACAAGCAGGTATAGAGAAGCGCGGATCTTATCCCACCACCCGTACCTTCACGTTTGGCGTTAATTTTGGATTCTAATTAAGTAACAATAGATTTAAGACAATACAATGAAAGCTTTAAAAAATATATGCGCAATTTCATTATTGCTGGGAGCTACCGCATTTACCTCTTGTACGGACCTGACAGAGGAAATACATAGCTCGGTAATCGCTGAGAATTATTACAACAATGCAGGCGAGGTAATGGCCGCCATGATGCGTCCATGGGGACACTTCTGTGGAACTATGCAAGTAGCCCAATCGCCTTGGTCATGTAACGAGTTATCTTCCGACTGTGCCGCATGGCCTCAAAAAGGTCGCCACGGCTATGACAATGGAGACTGGATTCGCTTACACCGCCATCAATGGATTCCTACGGATGGTCAAGTAGTGGATGCTTGGAAAAAATTATTTGAAGGTATCGGATATGCTAACAACTTCCTTACAGATACAGAGAATATAGATTTTGAAGCACTCCAAGTTCCAATGTCTAAAGCACAAGCACAAGCGGAGATGCGTGTATATCGCGCTTACTGTTATTGGTATGTGATGGATATGTTCGGTACGGCTCCAATTTGCGAGAAAATCGGTGAAATCAATCCTTCCTCCAAATCTCGCGCAGAGTTATTCGCTTGGATCGAAAAAGAGTTAAACGAGAGTATTCCTTCTTTGTCAGAGAGTAAAACAGAGACCTACGGACGTGTATCCAAATGGGGGGCTTACGCATTATTGGCTCGTCTCTATTTGAATGCGGAAATTTATACTGGACAAGCACGCTGGGATGATTGTATCGCAGCTTGCGATGAATTAGCTAAGGGAGGTTTCGCATTGGATAAGAAGTGGAACGACACTTTCCGTGCGGATAACGACAAGCGATCTACCGAGATTATCTGGTCAATCGTGTATGATGAAGTATATGCCAAAGGAATGGGTTGGTATCAACGTTGGTTGCATTACGCACACCAAACTGGCTGGGATTTGCAATCCGGTCCTTGGAACGGCTTGG
>OHNQ01001395.1_pt1 | contig 10191 bp, 4 predicted proteins | sample 1569621 | NCBI WGS metagenome assembly OHNQ01 (sample SAMEA3879516, study PRJEB24766) | human gut metagenome | biome: human-associated habitat; feature: feces | place: USA | collected 1985/1987
TGACCATCTCGGGCATGATTGAGCTTTCCGGCGCCGGAACCGCGCAGTCCGCGCTGCTGGTGATGCCGGTCATCCTGTTGTCGCTCGCCGCGCTCACCAAGGCCGCACAGATGCCGTTCCACACTTGGCTGTTGGGTGCCATGGTTGCCCCCACGCCCACGAGCGCCCTGCTGCACTCGTCAACCATGGTCAAAGCCGGCGTGTTCCTGATGGTCAAGCTGAGCCCGCTCTATGCCATCTATCCCGTGACCGGCTTTATGGTCACGAGCGTGGGCGCCATCACGTTTTTGCTCGCTGCCCTTATGGCCATCTCGCAGAGCAATGCCAAGCGCGTGCTCGCGTACTCCACCATTTCCAACTTGGGCCTCATCAGTGCTTGCTTGGGTGTCGGCGCGCCCGAGGCCGTATGGGCGGCCATCTTCCTGATCCTGTTCCACACGGTGGCAAAGTCGCTGCTGTTCCTGTGCGTGGGCACGGCCGAGCATCATATCGGCAGCCGCAATATCGAGGACATGGACGGTATGTTCAGCCGCATGCCGCACCTGACGCGCCTGATGATGCTGGGCATCATGGGCATGTTTGTGGCGCCGTTTGGCATGCTCGTGTCCAAGTGGGGCGCCCTGGTGGCGTTCGCGCAGACCGGCAACGTGCTCATGATCATGGTGCTTGCCTTTGGCTCGGCCGCGACGTTCTTCTTCTGGGGCAAGTGGCTTGCCAAGCTTTCGGGCGTCGACCCCACGGCTCAAAACGTTGAGGTCAATGTCCATAAGACCGAATGGATGGCGCTCAACACCATCGCCGCGCTGCTGATTCTGTGCTGCGTGGCCTTCCCGGTTATCTCGAGCGGTCTGGTGTCACCTTACTTGGCCATGGTGTTTGGCCGCGTGCCGTACGTTATTGGCAAGGACTCCATGTATCTGATGGTGGTTATCGTGGCGTTTATCGCCGTGGTGCTGCTGACTTCATTCCGCGTGAGCAACAAACCGCACGTAAACGTATATCTTTCGGGCGTGGGAACCGACAAATATCGCCATTTCCGCGGCTCGATGGGACACGAGGTGAAGGCCGAAAAGCGCAATTGGTACTCGGAGGACGCCCTTGGCGAGAAGCGTATCGGCCCCGCGGGCAGCGTCGTGTGCTGCAGCATTATCTTGTTTGCGCTGCTGTGCTGCGCGTGGATTGGGCCCGAGAGACTTGCCATGAGCGCGCCCTCGGTGCTGCGCGGCAAGTATTTCGAAGGCTCGGGTGTCGTGGGCATCTTTATTGGTACCGTGGCGTTTGCCCTGCTGGCGCCGCTTGTGGGCGGTCTGATCGACGGCATCGACCGCAAGCTGTCCGCCCGCATGCAGGGCCGCGTGGGCCCGCGCCTGCTGCAGCCCTTCTACGACGTTGCCAAGCTGCTGCGAAAGGCCCCCGCCAGCGTAAACACCATGGACGATACCTACATGGCGTGCGCGCTCATCTTTACCGTCGTGGGCGGCGGCATCTTTGTGTCGGGCTCCAACACGCTGCTGTGCGCTTTTATGGTGACGCTCGCCGCGATCTTTGTGGTGTTAGCGTCCGCCTCGACGCAAAGCCCGTTTGCCCAGGTTGGCGCCGACCGCGAGCTGCTGCAGGTTATGAGTTACGAGCCCGCCGTTCTGCTGATGAGCGTGGGTCTGTACCTTGCCACCGACAGCTTCGATTCCATCGCCGTGACGGGGCAGTCGGCCCCCATCATCGTGTACAGCGCGCCCATTTTCCTCGCGCTGCTCGCGGTGCTTACCATCAAGCTGCGCAAGTCGCCGTTTGACCTTTCGTATTCGCATCATGCGCATCAGGAGATTGTCCAGGGCGTCGCCACCGAGATGAGCGGCGGCACGCTGGCCAAGATGACCCTTATGCACTGGTGCGAGACCGTGCTGTTTTTGATGTGGGTGGGCATGTTCTTTGTTTGGGACAACCCGGTGAGCTGGGTGGTCACCCTGGTCGTGATGGCTGCGACGTATTTTGTCGAGGTGCTGATCGACAACACCTTCGCACGCAGCACCTGGCGCAGCTGCTTTAAGCTCGGATGGGGCGTGGCGCTGGTGTTTGGCCTGCTCAACCTTATGCCCATCCTCGTCGACGTGTTTATTTAGGAGGCGGCATTCATGGATCATAAAATGTCGCGCTCGCCGTGGGTTATTCATTACGACGGCTCGAGCTGCAACGGATGCGATATCGAGGTGCTGGCCTCGCTTACCCCACTGTTTGATGCGGAGCGCTTTGGCGTGGTCAACACCGGCAACCCCAAGCATGCGGACATCTTTTTGGTGACGGGTTCGGTCAACGCGCAGAATCTGCCCGTCGTGCGCCAGATTTACAACCAGATGCTCGAGCCCAAGTGCGTGGTGGCCTGCGGCATTTGCGCGTGCTCGGGCGGCGTGTTCCGCGATGCCTATAACGTGATCGGCGGCGTGGATCGCGCAATTCCCGTGGACGTGTACGCGCCCGGGTGCGCCATTCGCCCCGAGACGGTGATCGATGCCATCGTGGAGGCGTGCGGCATCTTGGACCAGAAGGAGGCCGTGATGCGCGCCGGTGGCGATCCGCTCACCGTAGGCGGTGCCGCTACCTGGGATGGCGGCGTTGAGCTGGGCGAGGACGGGTTTGTGGCTGTGGGGGCCGGGGCTGACGGTGCACCTGCTGGGACGTCCGCGGCCGGCGACGCGCCCGCCGCCGCAAAGGAGGCCGAGTAATGCAAAAGGCTATCTATACTACCGTCGGGATCGATGAGCTCCTGTCGCATGTCCAGGCGCTCAAGGGTGTCGGCGCGCGCTTTGTGCAAATGCACGCCGAGCGCAACGTCGACGACGGCACGTATCGCCTGCTCTATACGTTTATCAACGTTCGTGCTGCTCAGGAGCAGATCGCCCAGGACGGCAACTATGCGATCGAGAACCTGGTAGTCGAGGGCATCGACCAGCACCAGGAGATCCCGTCCATCAGCTCGTACTATCCGGCGGTGTTCCCGTTTGAGAACGAGGCACACGACCTGTTTGGCCTTGCCATCACCGATATGCAGGTCGACTTTAACGGCTTTTTCTACCAGGTCTCGACGGCCGAGCCCATGAGCGTGATCACGCCCGAGGTGAAGGCTGCGCGCGAGAAGGCCATGAAGGTCCGCGCGGCTGCCGAGGCAAAGGCGCGCAAGGCCGCGGCCGAGAAGGCCGCCGCTGCTGGAGGGGAGGGCGCCGGCGATGCTGCGGGCGCTGCCGCCGCTCAGCCCGCTGCAGCTGCTGGCTCCGATGCTCAGCATGACGATGCCGCTGCCAGGGCCGCACTCAAAGCCGCCGAGATGGAGGCAAAGCTCGCCGCCATGGATCCCGAGAAAGCGGCCAAGGTCCGCGCGGCGCTTGCCGCCAAGGCCGCCCGCGACAAGCAGAAAAAGGAGGCGTAAGGTCCATGGCACATCGCTCCGTTATTCCGTTTGGCCCGCAGCATCCTGTGCTGCCCGAGCCGCTTCACCTGGACCTGGTGCTCGAGGATGATCGCGTTATCGAGGCAATTCCGCAGATCGGTTTTGTGCACCGCGGACTCGAGAAGCTTACCGAAAAGCGCGACATGCATCAGTTTGGCTACATCGCCGAGCGCATCTGCGGTATCTGCGCCGTGGGTCACAGCTACGGCTATGCTACAGCTTGCGAGCGTATGCTCGATATCGAGGTTCCTGGCCGCGTGCAGTATATCCGCACCATTTTGCACGAGCTGTCGCGCATCCACTCGCACTTACTGTGGCTGGGTCTGCTCGCCGATGCCTTTGGTTTTGAGGCGCTGTTCTATCGTTCGTGGACCCTGCGCGAGCAGATTCTCAAGATCTTTGAGAGCACGTGCGGCGGCCGCGTGATCCTGTCGATCAACGAGATCGGCGGTCTTAAACACGACATCGAGGACTCCGAGCTGGCGGGCATTGTCCAGACGCTCGATGCCATGCGTCCCGATTATGAGGCGCTGGTACATACGTTTTTGGACGACGACAGCTGCGGCGAGCGTCTGCATGGCGTGGGCGTGATCAGCAAGAAGGACGCGCTGGAGCTTTCGATGGTCGGCCCGTTCGGGCGCGCCTCGGGCGTGGACTACGACGTGCGCATGTTTGGCGATGGCGCCTATGCAGATTTGGCCGCGTTTGAGCCGATTGTTGCCACCGACGGCGACTGCTACGCCCGCTGCCAGGTGCGTTGCGCCGAGGTCACGCAGGCCATGGACATTATTAAGGAGCTCGTGGGCAAGATTCCGCACGACGGTATCGGTGGGCGCACCAAGCTCGCGCCGGCCGACGGCGCGCGCGGCGAGGTCGTGATTGAGCAGCCGCGCGGCGAAGCGTATTACTATGTGCGCGGCAACGGCACCAAGAACCTGGACCGCTTCCGTGTACGTACGCCGACGTCGCAAAACCTGGCCGGTCTGACGCACGCGCTGCAGGGCGTGCTCATCGCCAACGTGCCCATGATTATCCTGACCATCGATCCCTGCATTAGCTGCACGGAAAGGTAGGCGTGGCATGAGTTTGCTGACATTTGCCAAGACGGCCTTGGGTTCTATGGTCAAGCAGCCGGTAACGGTGTGCTATCCGCAGGAGGAGCTCGCGGCGCCCGAGCGTCTGCGCGGGCATATCGTTAACGACATGGACGTGTGCATTTGCTGCGGCATGTGCGCGCGTCGCTGCCCGGCGGGCGCGCTCGCGGTCGATCGCAAAGGCGGCACCTGGTCGATTGACCCGTACGCCTGCGTGGTGTGCGGCGAGTGCATCGAAAGCTGCCCCAAGCATTGCCTGAGTATGGACACCGCCCGCACCCCGGTTGCGGCGGACAAGACCCCCACGGTAGAAACCAAGCCGGAATAGGGTCGGAATGGGACTGGTATAGCGCTGGAATAGGGGCCGGTGGGGCAAAAATGCCCCGCCGGCCCCGCGCGTGAACGCGCGGTCAGGCCGCCGCGAACAAAACTATGCCGGTTTACGGGGCTGGAGAGCGAACCCCCGACCATGCCGAAAATCGCGAAAACAAAACCACAGGTAGACGGCTTGCTGTTTTTCAAAAATAGGGGGCATGGATGAGGGTTCTGACTTTAGCCCCGTAAACCGGCATAGTTTTGAAATGGCACCGTATCAGTAGCAGCCTCTAATCCTCCGGGACGGAGGATAACGGATCATTTTGGCCTCGCGAGGACATCCGCGCGACCCGTCTGCCACGAAATGGGCCCATCTACTACGTTTGAGCCGCTATCCTCAACCACAGCGAAAAACGCAAAAACAAAACCGCAGGTAGAACGCCTGCGGTTTTTCGAAAAACGCGAGCATGGTCGGGGGTGTCGGGCTAAACGTAGTAGATGAGCCAGTTTCGTGGCGGACGCCATCGACTGCTCCCTTGGGGATGGAAGAAAACGGGCCATTTTGGCCCGTCGATCTTGAGTCGCACCCGTTTTCCTGCGGAAACCTTCATGTCTCAACTTTGGTGAGACATTTGTCTCACGCCTAAAACTGAATCTGGAACGTGTGTCACCTGCCCTAATTGTGTCTCATTTCGTAACTTTAGGCTGATGCAAGGTCTGATCCTGCGAGAAGGGAGACACGATGAGCAGGTACACGAGGGGTCTCTTGGCGGTGATACTGGCCGTAGTGCTGGTATTGCCCGCCGCAGCATTCGCCATGCTGCCCGAGGCCAACGCCAGGTCCAGCACCGGAATGGACGGACCGACAGTGACCGTTGACCCCGATACCACCGACAACTGGACATATTGGGCTGCTGGCTCTGACGGCAGCGGCAAAATCACGACACAAAACGTCGGCCGAATCTGGACCGACAAGACAGTCGAGGGGGGCGATAAGTCGGACTTTGTAACCACGCTTTCGGCGATATCCTCGACATCTAACACGATAACGACGGTCCCCAAACCGCTTGGCATCGTGATGGTGCTGGATGCCTCTGGCTCGATGGACGATCCCATGAGTTCAAGCGACCGTACCAAGCGTATTGACGCGCTGAAGATCGCGGCCAATAGCTTTATCGAAAAGATCGCCGAAGAAAATGCAAAGATCTCGGACGAGTCCAAGCAGCATCAGGTTGCCATCGTAAAGTTCGCGGGCAATGAGACTGGTAAGGTCGGCAACGACACTTATCGTGAAGGCGGCTACACTTACAACTATTCGCAGACCATGATGCGCCTGACGCCTTGCTCGGGCGATGACGTAAACAACCTTAAGAGCATGGTCAGCTCCATCAGGCCTGCCGGTGCCACGCGTGCCGACTATGGCATGGAACTTGCCGAAGGCATCGCCTCTGACCGCGAAGATGCCAAGAAGGTCGTCCTGTTCTTTACCGATGGTTCGCCCACGAGCTCCAGTGGCTTTGAATCCTCGGTTGCCAATAGCGCCATCAACAAGGCAAACAGCCTGAAGAAAGACGGCGCCGTCATTTACACCATTGGCATCTTTAGCGGCGCGAATCCTAGCGCCGACCCCACGGCCTCCGGTACGATTAAAGAGAATAAGTTCATGCACGCCGTGTCGAGCAACTATCCTGCCGCCTCGTCCAAGATTTCTTTCTGGGGCGAATGGACCATCAACTTTGGTGCACGTGCAGAAAACGCCAATTACTACAAGTCGGCGAAAAACGCCCAGGAGCTCGAGGACATCTTTAAGGATATCTCCGAGAGCATCACCGAGGTCGTTGGCTATCCGACCGAGGTACACGACGGCTATGGAGAGCATAAGTCCGGCTACATTACGTTTACCGATGAGCTGGGCGACTTTATGCAGGTTGACGACTTTACCGAAGTCGAATACAACGGCACGACGTTTAAGGATCCGGAAAAGTCCACCAAGGGTAATGTCGACAACTACACCTTTGCCGGCGAAGCTGCGAATCTTGTCATCACCGTCCAGCGCGCCGCGGAGGGCAATCCCCAGCAGGGCGACATCGTAGAGGTCAAGATCCCCGCGTCGCTGATCCCGCTGCGCAAATTTGACGTTGACGAGACCAAGGGCACGCTTAAGGTCAGCGATGTAGAGCCCATCCGCGTGAAGTACGCTTCGAGCGTTAAGGACATCGCGCGCGAGAACCTGTTCACCCCTGACGAGGCTCTGAAGAAGTACATCGATAAGAATACGACCGACGAGCAGGGCTCCAAGTCCGTTGCCTTCTATGCCAACAAGTGGAACGGCGACCTGGACCTGGGCGACACGATTGCCAACTTTAAGCCCGCCGCCACCAACCGTTATTACTTCTTCCAGAAGCAGACGCCCATTTACGTGGACCCCGCCTGCACGCAGCCTGCGAAGGGTCAGCTGGAGAGCGAACGTCATTATTACTACCAGGATGAGTTTGAGGTAGCGGATGGCAGCGGCAAGCTCGACCACGGCGCCACCGTCATCGAGTTTGCCGGCGGGCATGCTGCGCAGTTTGCGGGCGCCGTGGTTAAAGACGAGAGCAGCGGAAACCTGTCGTTTAGCGAGGGGACCGCGCGTCTGGCCTTTATTGACGAGCTCCATACGGACAAGAAATCCAACGCGACCGAAACCGCGTCCGACGTGCTCAATCCCAGGTGGAATGACACGTCATCCAAGGAGAGCGCAACGCACGTTGATTCTCACTTGGGCAATAACGGCAAGATTAGCTTTGATGTGACGCCGGCAACGGTGGATACCAAGGCCGACTTTGGCTTGACCAAGGTGCTCGAGGGCCGCGACTGGACGGGTACGGACGAGTTCGCGTTTGAGCTCTCCGCGACGTCCGGGGACGACACCCCGATGCCTGCGTCCACGGACGCGACCGTGCGCCAGGGCAATACGGCTATCGATTTCGGCGAGATCGCCTTCAACAAGCCGGGCGAGTACACCTATGAGGTCCGCGAGGTCAAGGGTACGCTGGGTGGCATTGCCTACAGCGATAACGTTGCGAAGATAACCGTAAAGGCAACCGTCGATACTGCCGGTAAACTAACGGCCGAGGTCACAAAGTCCAAGGATAAGGTGTTCACGAATACCTATAGTGTGAAGCCTGACGAGTTCAGCGTCACCGACCAGATCACCGCGACCAAGGTCCTGACCGGGCGCGAGCTTAGCCTCAAGGCCGACGAGTTCTCCTTCGAGCTCGTCGAGGGCGAGGGCGAAGATGCCAAGGTCGTCGCCACCGGCACCAACGTCGCTCGCGGCAAGATCACGATGAACCCCATCGAGTACACCGAGGCCGGCGAGCACACCTACACGCTGCGCGAGGTCAACGGCGGAACCGCCAGCAACGGCATCACCTACGACGGCAAGACCTATACCATCGTGACCACCATCACCGACAACGGCGACGGCACGCTCAAGGCCGAGCATGTCCTGAAGAGCGACGCCACGGCTGCAACCTTCAAGAACACCTCCAGCGTGACCCCGCTCGAGACCGAGGTCGACTTTGACCTGAGCAAGGCTATCGACGGCCGCGACTGGACGGATACGGACGAGTTCAGCTTTACCATCAGCCCCGCCGAGGGCACCGACGCCCCGCTGCCCGACCCTGCAACCGTGACCGTGAGCAAGAAGAACGCGGACGACAATGGTATCGCCGCCATCAAGTTCGGCAAGATCCGCTACACGGCTGCCGGAACCTATAAGTACGAGATCCGCGAGAACGCGGGCAACGCGGCCGGCATGACGTATGACGAGCATGCCGCGACCGCCGAGGTGACCGTGACTGAGGACGGCGAGGGCAAGCTGATCGCCAATGTCACCAAGAAGGAAAACGGACGCTTCACCAACACGTACCGCACTGAGCTTAACTACACCGCGGCCGGCGGCCTCAAGCTCAGCAAGAGCCTCTCCGGACGTCCCATGACTGAGGGTCAATTCACCTTTACCGTGACGCCCGCCGACGAGGCTTCGGCCAACGCGCTTGGCCTGCTGCCCGGAGCCAACAACTTCAAGTCCCCTGCAACGGCAGAGGCGACGGTCGGTCTGATTGACATTCTGGCTGGCCATGAGGTCAAGTTTACGCAGGCCGACGCCGGCAAGACCTTCACGTACGCCGTGGCCGAGAAGAATGACGGCAAGCCCGGTTACACCTACGATGACGCCGTCCGCACCGTGACGATTGCTATCGCCGATGACGGCGCCGGTACGCTTACCGCCACGACGACCGTCTCCGGCGGTCCCGAGGGTACGCATGCGACGGTCCACAAGAGCGGTGAGAACAAGGTCGAGAGTGCCCTGGTCCCGTTCCACAACAGCTACAGCGCTACGACCAACACGCCTGGCGGTACCGCTGCTCAGGTTGTCGCCACCAAGACCCTGACCGGTCGTCCGATGGTCGACGGCGAGTTCTGGTTCGGCATCGCCTATCAGGGTGAGCTTGTGGCATACGAAAACCTCAAGCCCAATATCGGCGGGCACGTGAGCTTTGATGCGCTGCACTACGATACTGAGATGCTTGCTAATCTCGAGGCGGCCGGGCTTGCCCATCGTACCGATAAGGACGGTAAGCTTGCCTGGACCATTAACTACACGGCCTACGAAGATTTATTCGGGCTGCCGAATGGCGTTTCCGCTACAACGTGGTTCTTTAACTTTAAGGTTATCGTTGTCGACAACGGTGACGGTACCCTGACGGCAACGGTCGACTACGGTGGCGTCGAGCCCTTGTTCGAGAACGTCTACGGCGCCGAGGCCGTGGATGCCACGCTCGCCGGCACCAAGAAGCTTCAGGCTGCCGAGGGCCTGACCCCGGCCGACATCGCGGGCAAGTTCACCTTTACCGTGACCGCCGACGAGGCTGGCTCCCCGATGCCCGAGCGCACGAACCCAACCAACGACGCGGCCGGCAACGTGGACTTTGGCAAGATCCACTTTACGCTCGAGGACCTCAACCGCGCCCTGGGCGTGACGGCCGACGCTTCTGACGACGCGTCGAACGACGCCGAGGCCAACGCCGACGAGGCCGAGGTTGACGCCGACGCTGCCGACACCGACGAGTCCAACGACGAGTCCGAGCCCGCAGCCCCCACCGCTCCGCGCTCGCACACCTTTACCTACACGGTGACCGAGTCCGGTAGCGCCCCTGGCGTGACCAACGACGCCAACGCCACGCGCAAGGTTTCCTACACCGTGACTGACGACCGCGCCGGACATCTGAGTGTCGTGCGCGAAGGCGACGACGGTGCGGCCTTCACGTTCACCAACACCTACGGCGTGGC
>OHNQ01001400.1_pt1 | contig 10142 bp, 8 predicted proteins | sample 1569621 | NCBI WGS metagenome assembly OHNQ01 (sample SAMEA3879516, study PRJEB24766) | human gut metagenome | biome: human-associated habitat; feature: feces | place: USA | collected 1985/1987
TCTCGCTTTCTATCTGTACCTGTTGATAACTTGATCAAAACTGGTTGATAACTCAGCGGTAACTTATTTGGATAATTGAAATCTTTTTGTAGCTATACAACTTCTCGAGATAAGCAAATAAGTTAGCAGTGAGTTATTGATGAGTTATGAACAGACTTTTCGACAGAATAATGGGGGTTATGAACAGCTTGTTGACACCCTCAGCGGACGCCTATACCAGATCATCGTAAGGATCGCTGTACGTACTAGTAGATAGCTGTCGAAAGCGACCCACAAGGCGTTCATACCGAGCGAATTATAGAGCAGATAGTAGAGTGCAAAGAAGACTATACTAGACCCTATCATAGACCACTTGAGACCTGCCGAGCGGGTCGTGCCGGCGTAGATACCATCCCAGAGGAAAGCACCGAAGCCTACCAGTGGGATCAGTGCTGCCCAGAGATGGTACTGCCTAGCGTAAGCGATGATCTCGTCGTGGCTACTTAAGAAGCGGAGCAAGCCATCAGGATAGAGCGCAAAGAGGAGCGCAGCTAGGAGTGAGAGGACGATGCCTATGGCAAAGAGACGACCTATCACTGCGTTAAGTAGGTCTATACGACCCGCTCCGAAGTAGCGCCCTGAGAGCGACTCACCAGCGTAGGCAAAGCCATCCATAAAGTAACTGAAGATACTGAAGAACTGCATCAGCAACGCATTAGCTCCCACAGCGATCGCACCCTCACGCACACCGGCATAGGTGAAGAAGAGCGTGATACTGCTGAGCAGCAAGGAGCGGAGCATCAGATCACGTCCGAGGATGAGGTAGCGTCCGTAACCCTTCGTATCGGTGAAGTGATGCAGCGTCATATGACGTACGAGATGGCGATACCTGATGAGTAGGGTGGCGAGTAGTAGGAGTGCCTGACTATACTGCGCCACACAGGTACCGATGGAGAGTCCTTCGACACCCATCTGATAGTAGACGACGAGCGTATAGGAGACGAGGAAGTTGACCACCAGTGCGCTCATCGAGGCAATCATTGGAATGCGGGTGTTTTGCATTCCGATGAACCATCCATTCAGCGCATAGATCATCATGACAGCAGGTGCTGCCGAGAAAATGATCTGGATATATTGCTCAGCCTCTGCGCCTAGACGCTCAGCAGCACCGCCTGTGACGACACCGCTCAGGAGCGTGGCAAAGGGGGAGATGATCAGTACGACGATCGTGCAGAGGAGTGCCATCGTGATACCACGAGCCAGTTGACGATTGATGTCGGAGCTGTCTTGTCTGCCATAAGCCTGAGCTACGAGTCCCGTCGTGCCTAGTCGTATGAAGCCAAAGAGCCAGTAAATTGTGTTGGTGATGGTAGCCGCCACGGTGACCGAGCCTATAGCTTCGGGGTGAGCCATGTGTCCTGCCAGCCCTACATCGATGAGCGAGAGCAGCGGGACGGTGATATTGGAGATGATATTGGGGATCGTTAGCCGTAAGATCTGATGATTGATCTGACGGCTCAGTTGTGGATCCTCTATCTTAGCGCGCATTCAGTCTATAGCTATCTGTAGTTCATCTTGCCACTGAGGGGGCGTGATACCGTAGCAAGCAGTTATCCTATCGGTGGCCAGTACGCTGTAAGCGGGACGCTCGGCAGCCGTAGGGTACTCAGCCGTAGGGATAGGAGTCAGTTGCGACAAGTCGTACTCAGGCAGGTGTGTGGCGATCGCCTCATAGGCGAAGTCATACCACGAGCAGATACCTCGGTCGGCATAGTGGAGTAGGGGCGTGCGAAAGCTGCGCTCCGTATCGTAGCAAGCGATGATCTTGCAAATAGCTCGTGCCAGCGAAGGTGCCGACGTAGGCGAACCGATCTGATCGTTGACGACGCGCAGCGACTTCCCCTCACGAGCCAGTCGTAGCATGGTGCGAACGAAGTTGTGTCCCCAGGGAGCCCAGAGCCACTGCGTGCGAATGACTAGATGCTGCTCAGCGGGATGCGTCGGGTGCATTAGGAGTGCTAGCTCTCCCTGACGCTTGGTGCGACCGTAGAGACTCTGTGGATTGGCCCTATCCTCCTCATGATAGGGCGTACCCTGCTTCCCGTCGAAGACATAGTCTGTGCTAATCTGTATGATCGGCAGATGGCTCTCCGCTAGCTGTGCCGGCAGTAGCGCATTGAGTGCCAAGAGGTCACGATAGTGTACCGAATCTTCGGCCAGGTCTACCTGTGTGAAGGCAGCGCAGTTGACCACCATCGTCCAGTCGTAAGCGACAGCCTGCTCTTCCCAGAGCTTGATCGCTCGGGATACAGTCTCTGTGTCGGTGTAGTCGAGCTGCTCATGCGTGTAGCTAGCCAGTTCGTAGGGATTACCACGCTCTGCCAGCTCTTGTGTGATACTGCGCCCTAGCTGTCCCGAGGCACCGAGTAAGATGATGCGACCTCTGCTCATGACTGTGGCTTCTCTTGTGACTCCTCCTGGTGATGCTTGCGATGGTACTCCTGATCAAGTAGTGCAAAGAGTGCGCTAATCTGCTGATAAACACGCGTGTCGGTAGGGGAGTGCTCAGCTCCTCCCGCCGTGCTGCTCCCTATGAGTCCCTGCATGGTGGCGTTGTAGAGGATCGTGCAGAGGATCTCTATCTCGCCCATCTCCTTAGCATGTGGATCCTTCGCTCTAAAGGCAACGATCGTCGGTAGGACTAGTATGTAGCACCCTTGGTAGACGATGTTGCGCTCGTCTTGGCTCACCCTCTTATGTATCGCCTCGCACTCAGCAAGCAGCTGCTTCGTGACGGGAGCGTGCTGACCGCTGAGGATCTGCGCGACCGACTCCTCGCTGAGTAACTGCTTCATCAGATTTTGTCTGAGGGGATCGGACTGCATCAGATGTTGCTGGAGTAGCTCCAGCGGTTGCTGCTGGCAAGTGAGGATACGTATACTCTCCTCGGCGATCCATAGATGTATGATCTGAGCGGTGTACTCAGGTACGTCAGGCAGTAGCCCAGGAGTATTAGCTTGGTTCGTCATAGTATTAGCGTGAAGCGTTGCGGTGAGCGATCAGCTTGCGTACGGGATAGACAGCCGCTAGATACCCAACGGCAAAGACCAGTAAGAGCACTACGAATAGATCTGTCAGTCGTACAGCTACTGGGTAAGGCTGCAAATCCAAAGCTAGATCGATCGTGAGCCACCCATAGCGTATCTGTAGCAAGCAGAGGATGATGCCGATAGCTATGCCACCGACAGCACCGATGAGTGTCACCATCAGTCCCTCTAGCTGGAAGGTGCGTCTGATTTCCCGTGGCGTCTCGCCGAGTGCATGTAGGATCGCTATATCCTCCTGCTTCGATATGAGAAGCATCGATATACTAGCCATCACATTGTAGGCAGCCAATAGGAGGATAAAGGCAAAGATGAGCGACGTGATCCACTTCTCGATAGCCACGAGACGCATCAAGTGCGGCTGCTGCTCGGGGCGGTTGCGGACGATGTACTCCTCACCTAGCTTCGTCGCTATGGCTCTCTGTATAGCACCTTCATCTGCATGCTCGTCTAGCTGTATGGCTAGTCCGTGCGCTTGATGCTCGTCAAGCATCAGCAGCGAACGTAACTCAGAGAGCGGCATGAAGATAGAGTTGTCGTAAACCACATTGTCCGTAAAAAGCACCGACACGGGCACCCCCTGCGACCGCCTCAGCGAAGTCATTGGCATGATCGGGTTGATGTATCCCTTACGCTTGGGGAGCGTGATGACGAGCGGATCCGTGTCGTTCGCTATCGTGCTTAGGTTGAGCGCTATCGAGGCACCCAGATTGTATTGCCCAGGATGTATCGCTATGTCTCCACTGTACAAGTACCGCTCCATGCTAGAGATGCGCAGGTAGGCACTGTCTACACCATATAGATGCGCCGCAGAGAAGCTCTCGCCCTCCGTACGACTCACCAGCCCCTCACCCCACACAAGCGGAGCAATCGATGCGATCCCATTTATCGAATTAATCTCTTGGGTCACTACGCCTTCGTCAAAGGGGGCTTCATCTCCCTTCGTAATCAGTAGCTGTGGGTCTAGTCCGACCACTTTGTCGAGGATCATCTGCTCGTACCCATTATATATAGATAGCACGCAGATCATCGTCATTGATACCACAGCAATCGCCAGCACGCTCACGCGGGTGACTATGTTGATGGCACCCAGCTTCTTGTGAGCAAAGAGGTATCGCCAAGCAATAAAGAGAGGCAGACGCATCGTGTGGAGCTAGCGAATCAATTTATTGCTCTAGTAGCTTGTCGATACGCTCCAGATAGTCTAGCGAGTCATCTATATGGTACTCCATCTCGGGGATGACTCGTAGCTGCTTGCCCGTGCGCTGTCCCAGCTCATAGCGGTAGCTACCAGCGTTGTCCTGTATGTACTTAAGTAATTCGTCAGCACGCTCAGATGGGAAGATACTCAGGTAAATATGAGCTCTGCTCAGGTCGGAGGTGACCCGTACTAGGGTGACGCTCACCAGTACACCGCGCAGCTGCTGCGTCAGTGGGCGAAAGATCTCTCCCATCTCCTTCTGTATCAGTCGTGCTATCTTCTGTTGTCTTCTTGTATCCATAGTGTCATCAGTCGTTATGCATACAAAGATAGCAATTAGTCAGGAGAGAGATTAGACTTTAGAAATTAGACGCTAGAGATTAGATGTTAGATGTTAGAAGTTAGAGATCAGAACTTTTTCTAGTGGCACTAGTGCCACTAAAGACACTAGCCGAGCTAAAACTAATTACCGATAGCTTTCCGGTTTTCTTCGGTACGAATTTCCTGATTTTCCACCGAGGAAATCGAAAATACTTCGGACTTATCGTTTGATTCCTCCGAAGTATCGTTTGATTCTTCCGAAGTTTCATTTGATTCTTCCGAAGTTTCATTTGATTCTTCCGAAGAAATTCCAATTAGCTCGCTGGATATTTTTTATTTCCCAGCTAACTATTCCGAAATTCCTCCCGAAGAATCGTCACAAGCGCCTAACGCATCAATCAGCCGAGTAGAAATATCACATGAAACCACTATATCTTTAGATATTAGTCTTATCTTTGCCCTTGGGAGGATCTTTCGTTTTCTCCACTAATACTAATCAAATAACCCTATAACGAACCTATGAAAAGAACTTTATTTGTAGCACTCCTGCTGACTTGCAGTGTAGCTCTTTTTGCTTCTTGTGGTCAAACGAAGGATTGGCACCTCAGTGAGCAATGTATGAAGACCCTAAATGACCGTTACCCCAACGCTCGTATCCTAGATGTGGACTACGATGACGGCATGGTCGATGTAGAGATACGACACGACAAAAAAGAAAAGGAGGTACTCTTCACAAAGTCTTGTGAGTGGCTCTCCACGAGTTGGGACGTAGCTAAGAGAAACGTTCCCGACGTCGTCATGCAGGCGCTCCAGCAGAAGTATCCAAATGCACGCATTGACGATATCGACTTCATCGAGATGCCTCAGGGCTCTTACTATCGCTTTGAGATAGAGCTGAGAGGTGATCGAGACGAGTACGTCTACATCACTCCTGAGGGTGTGATCACCGAGGTCAACGTCTATCACAAATGATCCGCTAGCAACTGAATAGCAATAACGCACAAGGCGGGCTAGACCAGTGTCTAGTCCGCCTTGATGTATATCTGCTACAGACAATAAGACGAATACATTAACTGCGAATTACACGTCACTTCTGATATCTAGTTCGTCTGTTCCACTAAGCATCTATTCTATTAGAAAAGAGATGATGCGGCGATGATCTTTAACTCTACTGAGGGTGAGGGATACAGTCTCTACTCAACAGATGATCTGTGAGTTCTAGTAGCTTCTTTCTGGCATTCTAAAAACATCCATCATCTAGAATAAAGAAAAATATATATCTTTGTTCGCAAGAAGTAGGTGTGTACCATATATTTCTTGTGTCTCAGCAGGAATACCCCCATTTCCATGGTAAAACCGAAAAGTCGACAAGGCGTTTCTCCTTGATACTTCCCTGTCGCAACAGGCTCCTTTACCAACGAATGAGATCACTAGCTGATATATAAAGGGCACACAGTGAGAGAACTCTTGATAACCTTATTATGATTGATAAGCGTTCCCATGCTTCTCCTTACTTCTCCTTACCGACACTACTAACCAAACAACACTAGTAATAACATGAATATGAAAAAAATTATCTCGCTGCTGCTCGCACTGCTCTTCGTAGCTTCGTGCCAAAAAAGTGGTTCATGCCCTAACCCTCCCAAGAAAGCTAACAACACCTTTAAGGTTGAGTTTAAAGCAACCCCTCAGCAATTCTCTGCTCAAGGAGGACAGGGGACCGTTTCGGGAGTTTTAAAGGAGTTCTCTCCAGAGGGTCAGATAATCTCTGAAAAAACTCTTGAAAAGGGTGACTTCACCCTTAAGCTCAAGTCTGGAGATGCCTCACTGATTACCATCGACGATGTTACAAAGAGCTTCGTCATATCTCAGGGAATAGAAGAGGCAAAGTTCGTTTTACTAGCTATAGCAAAAGTAAGAGATACAGAGACTTTGACTCAAGAGCTACCAATCATTCGAGAGAAAGGTGAAGCTCCCAAACTTAAAGTTAAGTCTCCTCTAGACTATGTTGCAGAGTATAATGTCAATCCAGATGGAACTGGTTTTGTAACAACTCATGCGACAGACGTAAGTGGTTACTTCTCCTTTGAAGACGCTGTAGCAAAGTTTTCTGACATTACCATCGATGGAACTAAGTATCACCTCCCTTCTCAAGAAGAATGGCTAGCCATAGTGCCAATATTTAAGAAAAAAGCTCCGGACTATGTAGCCTTCAATCAACCAAGTAGTTTCAAGGATGTTTCGGAAACCGTAATAGTATCTGGAGATACTATTTCCTCCTTAAATGACTATCTATCTACTGGTAAAAACATTACTTACGCCTTGCGATTTAAAAACACTAAGTTTATCTCTGCATGGAAGTATGAATATATAGCAGAACCCAATCGATGCGGATTACTCATCACATGTCGTCTTCTAGAAAACATGGCATCTACCTTGACGGTGGAAGACTTACAAAAAGAGTCTTTTTGGACAGAGAAAGACATCACGCGTTGGTTCCCAGCTTCTGGTTATATAGCCTCCGAAAAACTCTACTTACGAGATTCTTACGGCTATTTTTGGTCCTCTTCAGCCGTTAAAGATACCACCATGGCTTGGGGAATGTACTTTTTCTCCGAACTAGCTCGAGTTGGCTACAACTTAGACTTTGTATGTCGTACGATTCGGTTATTTACCACCGAATAGTGTAAAAGGTCTCTTGCGGCATTTCATGTACAACTAAAGCTTTAAATCTCTATGAAACAAAGAACAGTATTCTTTGGCTTTTTCCTTTTAGCCTGTCTCCTTTCAGGACACCTATTCTCACAAGAGAGTATCACACTTACTCTGGACGAAGCAAATAAGCCAGAGTTCATCAATCTGAAAGTCAAAGCTAATGGTCCATGGACGATAGAAGGAGCAAGTGAAGATACCTCCTCTAAGAATCGTTATACTCCTACTGGTAGTACGATAACTATTAAGGGAGAGATAACATCTCTCGACTGCTCAGGTAATAAGATAATTAGTCTTGATCTTTCTAAGACTAAGAGTCTAACGACGTTATTTTGCGACAAAAATGAGATTACGGAGCTTGACATTTCTACTCTAAGTGGACTTACAAAGCTGTGGTGCTATCAGAATAAAATAAAGTCTCTCTCCCTGCTCAATCATGCCAAGCTCAAAGAGCTCAAGTGCTACTCTAACCAACTTGAATCGCTAGATATCTCTGGCGCAAGTAGGTTGATAACATTGCTCTGCTATAATAACCAACTAGAGCAGCTAGACATTACTAAAAACAAAAACCTAATGTCGCTAGAATGCTCAGAGAATAAACTTCGAACGATTTTATTTTCGGAGCATCCCCTTCTTAATAATATATACTGCTTCGACAACCAGCTCTCCTCTCTGGATCTCTCTGGATTGCCAAGTCTCTCCATTCTAGATTGCAAGAGAAATCTTTTTAGCGATATAGACTTGTCAAAGTCAACTTCAATAGAGTTGCTTGACTGTAGCCACAACAATCTGTCAAAGCTTAGTCTGCCAGCAAATCTCCCATTAAAAAGCCTAACTTGCAACAATACCAATATAGAAGAACTAGAGCTTTCTCCTTTTACTGAATTATGGTCTTTAGAATGTGATAGCAATAGAATTGCTAGTTTGAATCTATCTTCCAATGTACTACTCAAAGAACTTTTATGTAAGGGCAATCAACTGAAAAGTATAGACTGCTCTTCTCACAAAGTCTTAGAATATGTTGATGTATCAGACAATCAAATTGAGTCGCTCCTATTCTCACCAGAAGCGAAGTCGCTCAATAAAGTTTTTTGTCACCAAAACAATCTAAACAAAGAGGGGGTGACAAAAATGATAGCTTCTCTTCCCGTTCGTACGAAGAGGGATGGTGCGGAGATTGTCTTAGTAAATAGACTGGCATCTACAGAAGGCAACTTTATTGATAACTCTATACTAGACTCTCTGAAGTCTAAGTGGTGGAAGACCCTTGACCACAACGGGGGGACTCCAGTAGAAATAGAAAAGATTGATGAGCCGTTTATTCAGTTTCATACTGCGCTAACTGTAGGTAGCCCTATAACGATTCTTGCTATGAATGCAGACTTTTCTCTACCCGAAATAGAGGGGGTGACAAAGGACAGTCAGGGTAATCTCTTGGTTGCGGATCAAAACATTCAAATCAAAGGCGATGTAATGTCTCTCATTGCATCAGACATAAAAATGACTTCCTTAGACGTGTCTCACGCTCCTAATTTGTCTAGTTTGATTGCAGCTTACAATGAGCTTTCTGAAATTGACCTTTCTCATAATAGCAAGCTGGAAACAGTCTTATTGCCCAATAATCGCTTGACAAGCGTAATCTGGGGTACACACCCGTCCTTAAAGGAGCTCTACATTTACGACAATCAGCTGAACTCTATCGACATCTCTTCGCTTGTAGGCCTAGAGGTTCTGTCGGTCTCAGGCAATCAGCTCAAAACCATCGAACTTGATAAGAATCCACTGCTGAAAGAACTCTTTTGTGCAAGGATAGGACTGCAAAACCTTGATATTTCTGCAAACAAAGATCTAGAGCTACTTGATATCTCTTCGAATGCCTTCGCTTCATTATCTATAGAAGGACTGAGCAAGCTTAAGAAGGTCTATCTCTATCAAAATAAATTCTCTCTTAATGCTATGCAAACGGTAATGGATGCTCTTCCCCAGAGAGTAGCAAAAGACAAAGCTCTTGTGATGGTTATAGACTCTGAGTCAAAAGAGGAGCAAAATCAATTTTCCGACGACTTCTTGAAGATAATTCAGCCCAAGAATTGGCAGGCGTTTGATTTTAAAGGTGGGGTGAATGAAGGGAATGGCATTTTGCTGGATTGCGAAGACATCATTGGGTCAGAGGAGGTGTCCTTTGGCATCACTCCAGGGCGAATAGTCTTCTTCAATGTGACTCAGGGGAGTACTATACGACTCATGACACCTAGCGGGGAGGTACTGAATACAATACAGACCTCGACAAACCTAGATGCAAGTATCGACACTGAAAATTTACCCCGAGGCGTGTATCTCCTACAAATAGGACCTAAATGTCATCGTATAATACTATAAGACCGATGTTTGCTGCAAATTAACGCATACTCGTAGAAAGAGAGAGGAGAGCATTTTACAAACTCTCCTCTCTTCTTTTAGGTGTAAACGACAAAACGGGTATGCATCGTACTTAGACTTTTGGCACAGTCGTCCCCACGAGTGAGCTTGTGTGGGAGTGCTACACGTCGGTATGTTGGGTAGGCTTGTAGTGCGTGTTTACTCGGTGAGGAGGGTCAGGAGGCGGGAGCCGTCGGGCTGTGCCTCGATGTGGATAACGGCGGTATCTTCTGGGAGCAGGGGGGCGATGACGTCGGGCCACTCGATATAGCAGCGAGCACCTGAGCGGATATATTCGGCTAGTCCTATCTGATCGGCATCGGCGAGGTTCTCCAGACGGTAGCAGTCGATGTGATAGATGGTGTCGTCGGACTGAGTCGTATAGACGTTGACAATGGCAAAGGTGG
>OHNQ01001401.1_pt1 | contig 10134 bp, 8 predicted proteins | sample 1569621 | NCBI WGS metagenome assembly OHNQ01 (sample SAMEA3879516, study PRJEB24766) | human gut metagenome | biome: human-associated habitat; feature: feces | place: USA | collected 1985/1987
AAAAGTCTACTATATATTTTATGTGAATATCAATGGTTATACTATTTCTGAAAACAAACCATAAGATATTTAACAAAGATCATCTACAAGACTATTTCAACTTTTTAAATAAATCCCAGATCACAATTCCTGCTGTTACCGATACATTCAATGAATGTTTTGTGCCATATTGGGGAATCTCAATACAACCATCCGAATGGTCAATAACCTCCTGCTGCACTCCTTTTACTTCATTTCCCATAACTACAGCATATTTCTTCGAACGGTCCAGTGTTAACTCATCCAACATGATACTCCCTTCCGCCTGTTCGACAGAGTATACCACATATCCTTCACTCCGGAGGTTATCAACCGTTTCAACTGCGTTATTAACATACTTCCAATCCACTGTAAACTCGGCTCCCAAAGCTGTCTTATGCATCTCGGGATGGGGAGGAGTAGCCGTAATTCCACACAGATAAATACATTCAATCCGGAAAGCATCTGCCGTACGAAACACAGAACCGATATTATGCAAACTCCGTATATCGTCCAACACTACAACTAAAGGCAATTTATCAGCTTCTTTAAACTCTTCTATACTTATCCGGTTCAGCTCGGTTATTTTCAATTTTCGCATGATGATGTCGTTTCTGTTAGTATGTTGCAAAAGTAATTCTTTTCTTGTTAACATAGGTGTTGATAACGGTTTAAAACCTGTCAAAAGAATCAGCATATATTTTGAAAACTAATTCTTGCATTATTCAAATGAAGGTATAAGAGCAACGGGATATGAACAATACAAAAAAGTTAGCTTCAACTTTCCAAGCATACTTCAACAGATTTTTCAGTACTAATTAGCCTGTTTATATCCATAAAGTTTTTAACTTTGCACTTTATCAACAAGGTGTTAATGAAGTTAGCAATATAGCTTATTATCAATAAATAGACACGTTCATAAACTGATTATAAACTTAGATAAGTAACTAATAACTTATCCAGCAAGAAAAAGCCGGTTTATTTGCTAACACTATTAACAGGCTATAATCACTAACAAAGGATTTCTTTTTAAAAGAAGAGAAAAAATAAGAATATAATGAATCGAGAAGAATGGGTGAATAAGGGATTCGTTGACGAGCCCGTAGACAAAAGCATTGATCTGAAAACAGCCATCAATGAACTGAAAAAAGAAAAGAATGCGGTAATCTTGGGACACTATTACCAGAAAGGCGAAATACAGGATATTGCCGACTACATTGGGGACAGTCTGGCTTTGGCTCAAATTGCAGCCAAAACCGATGCGGATATTCTTGTGATGTGTGGCGTTCATTTTATGGGAGAAACCGCAAAGGTGCTTTGTCCGGACAAGAAGGTGCTGGTGCCCGACTTGAATGCAGGATGTTCGTTGGCAGACAGCTGTCCGGCAGATAAGTTTGCTGAGTTTGTGAAAGCACATCCGGGATATACGGTGATTTCGTATGTGAATACAACGGCAGCTGTGAAAGCGGTGACAGATGTAGTAGTGACTTCGACCAATGCAAAACAGATCGTTGAAAGTTTCCCGAAAGATGAAAAGATTATTTTCGGCCCGGATCGTAACCTGGGAAATTATATCAATTCGATTACAGGACGTGAAATGCTGTTGTGGGACGGAGCTTGCCATGTGCATGAACAGTTTTCGGTGGAGAAGATTGTAGAACTGAAAGCACAATATCCCGATGCGGTAGTATTGGCGCATCCCGAATGTAAGAGTGTGGTATTAAAGTTGGCCGATATGGTGGGATCTACAGCGGCTTTATTAAAATATGCAGTGAACAGTGACAAGCAACGGTTCATTGTGGCCACGGAGGCAGGTATCTTACACGAGATGCAGAAAAAATGCCCTCAAAAAACATTCATTCCGGCTCCTCCTAACGATAGTACCTGTGGATGCAATGAATGTAACTTCATGCGGCTGAACACGCTGGAAAAGCTCTATAATTGCCTTAAATACGAATTCCCGGAAGTAACTGTTGACCCGGAAGTTGCCAGAGAGGCGGTAAAGCCGATTAAACGGATGCTGGAGATTTCAGCTAAGTTAGGCTTATAAACAGGTTGTGAATAATAAGTTAACTTTCCGGTTAATATTGAATGTATTTATCATATAAAAGAATCGTATTATACTTATATATAAAGGTATAATACGATTTTTTGTTATTAACAAGATCGGTTGAAATACCTGTTAATAATAAGTGTATAGTGTTTAAACAGGAAAGATCCATTGAATGGCGGTTACTCTTTAGGAAAAAGAGGGATAAATTGGATAAAGGACCAGAGAAAAAGGATAGAGTCCGGAAGAATAAAGTAAAGAGTATAGAGTAATAACATGGGGATGTTTTGCTGAATAAGATCCCCATGTTATGATATAAAACATCCGGATGTTCTAATGCAGAACATCCGGATGTTTTTGTAATGTAAGCTTAGTGTTTCAGGATGAATGAAGTATTGAAATGAATTTTATTCAGCTTCGTTATGTATTTTGCATGTACCCATTCATCTCCTGATGTTTGATGTCATACTTGGTCACATTAGTAGCGGGTGGGGAAGTGCCGTCTGCCGACATCGGTAAGTATAAAAAAATCCTTCGGTTTGAAATTATATTCAGCCGAAGGATTCATTTTATTTATTTCGTTTTATCGATCAGATCGAACGAAGAAATTCACATAGTTTGTTCACAGCCAAAGCACGATGACTGATTTGATTTTTAATTTCATTACCTAATTCGGCAAAGGTCCGGTCGTATCCTTCAGGAACGAATACCGGATCGTATCCGAATCCGGAATCACCTCTTTTTTCTTTGATTATTTCGCCTTTTATGATTCCTTCGAAGAGATACTCCTTTTCATCCAGAATGAGCGAAATAGCCGTACGGAACTGCGCTCTACGGTTGTCTTTTCCTTCCAGTTCGTGGAGGAGTTTCAACATGTTGGCTTCCGCATTGTGTCCTTCTCCACCGGCATAACGGGCCGAATAGACACCCGGAGCACCTCCCAGTGATTCAACTTCCAGTCCCGTGTCATCGGCAAAGCAGTTTAATCCGTAGTTCCGGTAAATAAAAGATGATTTGAGGTATGCATTGCCTTCAAGAGTCTCTGCTGTCTCCGGAATATCTGTATGACAATTGATGTCATTCAGGCTGAGTAGCTCGACTTTATCCCCTAAGATAGCAGATACTTCTTCCAGCTTATGTGCATTATTGGTTGCGAAAACAAGTTTACGTTTCATTGTATGCAGTTTATTTTATTTTCAGGCGGTCGAATCCTTCACCATATACACCGATTACCGAACTCTGCGAGATAAAAGCATTCGGATCGATATCTTTCACTAAACGGAAAATATCGAGTGACTGACGTTTGTAGGCAAGTACAACTAATACTTTTACATTATTCTGGCTGTACCAGCCCAATCCGTCAAGTACGGTCACTCCCCGATGGGTTTCTTTCGTAATGCGGTCGGCAATCTTTGCATAATCTTTCGAAAAGATAAAGAACTGTACCGATTGACGGGCGCTGTTGACTACATAGTCCAGAACGAAACCGATGATAAACAAGGTAACGAAACCGAATATCACTCTGCGCCAGTCGTTAAAGATGAAATAGCATGAACTGATGATAATGATATCACAGAACATGATCATTCGTCCGAGAGTAACGTCCTTATATTTATTAACAATGGCTGCAATGATATCGGTACCACCTGTGCTGCCGTTATTATTAAATACCACCCCTAATCCGAGACCACACATGATGGCTCCGATGATGCAAGCCATAAAGTCCTGCCCTTCTCCTACCAACTGAAGCGGAGCTCCTTTATCGTCCACAATGATCAGTTGGAAGAACCATAGGAAGAAAGTGAGCATAAAGATGGCGTATGTCGTCTTTATACTGAATTTCGGACCGAGTATCTTAATAGCAAATGTCATCAGGACAGCGTTGATGATGAAGTAGGACCATTGAATGGGGAAACCTGTTGCATAATAGATGATGGCACCGATACCGGTTGTTCCACCTGTAGTGATCTGATAAGGAATCAGAAAAGCTGTCCAGCCTAATGCATAACTTATCAGTCCGAGAGTGATGAAAATATAATCTCTCAACTCTCGCATTACATCGGATTTTGTGGGTTTACTAATCATTTTGTGTGTAGGTATTAAATAACAATGTTAACAATCTTCTTCGGGACTACGATAACTTTCTTCGGTGTTTTGCCTTCTGTCCATTTTAACGAGCGTTCGTCGGCAAGTACAGTGGCTTGAATCGCATCGCTGGCGGCATCAGCGGGAAATTCCATATTGAAACGTGCTTTACCATTGAAAGAAATGGTGTAATTAACCGTATCTTCTACCAGGTATTGCTCGTTGAAAGCCGGCCATTGTGCATCACATACAGAGGTGGTGTTTCCCAGTGTATCCCATAACTCTTCGCATACATGCGGAGCAAAAGGTGCAAGAACTACGATGAGTTGCTCCAATACCTCTTTTTTATTGCATTTCAGACTTGAAAGTTCATTGACACAGATCATGAAAGCACTTACTGAAGTGTTGTAAGAGAACTGTTCGATATCACCGGTTACTTTCTTAATCAACTTATGGAGTGCTTTTAGTTCTTCTTTGGTAGCCGGTTCGTCTTTTACCAGATATTCGCCGTTTCTGTCATAGAACAATGACCAGAATTTTTTGATGAAGCGATGTACGCCATCTATTCCGTTCGTATCCCAAGGTTTGGACTGTTCAACCGGTCCGAGGAACATTTCGTACATACGGAGTGTATCGGCACCGTATTTTTCAACAATCATATCCGGATTTACCACATTGAACATAGATTTACTCATCTTTTCAACAGCCCATCCACAGATATACTTGCCGTCTTCCAGAATAAATTCGGCAGTTTCGTATTCGGGTCTCCAAGCCTTGAAAGCTTCCAGGTCGAGGATATCGTTGGATACGATGTTGACATCTACGTGGATAGGAGTAACTTCATATTGATCTTTCAGATTGAGAGATACGAAAGTATTGGTATCTTTGATACGGTAGACAAAGTTACTTCGTCCTTGTATCATTCCCTGATTTACAAGTTTCTGGAAAGGCTCTTCGGCTACGGAGATACCCCAATCGTGCAGGAACTTATTCCAGAAACGTGAATAAATCAAGTGTCCGGTAGCATGTTCCGTACCTCCTACATATAAGTCTACATTTTTCCAGTACTGATCCACGGCGGGAGAAACGAGAGCTTCGTGATTGCGCGGATCCATATAGCGTAGATAATAGGCGGATGAACCGGCAAATCCCGGCATCGTATTCAGTTCCAGTGGGAAAATGGTTCTATTATCAATGTTTTCATTGTCAGTCACGCATTTGTTGACAGTGTCCCATGCCCATTTAGTGGCATGTCCCAATGGTGGTTCACCGGTTTCGGTAGGAAGGAATTTGGCTACTTCCGGCAATTCCAGCGGGAGGCAACTTTCATCAATCATGTAAGGCATTCCGTCTTTGTAGTAAACCGGGAATGGTTCGCCCCAATAGCGCTGACGTGAGAAAATTGCATCACGCAGACGGAAATTGACTTTCACACGGCCTAATCTGGTTGCCTTGATATATTCTTTAGTTTTGGCGATTGCTTCTTTTACGGTCAATCCGTTCAATACGAGTCCGCCTTCGGGAGCTCCCGGACGGGGAGAATTCATCATGATGCCTTCTTTGGCGTCGAAGCTTTCTTCACTGACGTCGCAACCTTCGATCAGCGGACGGATTTCCAGATTGAAATGTTTGGCAAAAGCATAGTCACGGCTATCGTGTGCAGGAACAGCCATGATGGCACCTGTACCGTAACCTGCTAATACATAATCGCTAATCCATACCGGTATGGATTCGTTGGTCAATGGGTTAATGGCATAGCTTCCGGAGAATACGCCGCTTACGCTACGGTCGGCAATACGTTCGCGTTCGGTACGTTTTTTGGTACGGTCCAGATAAGCATCTACTTCGGCTTTTTGTTCCGGAGTGGTCAACTTGGCTACCAATTCACTTTCCGGGGCAAGCACCATGAAAGTAACTCCAAATACCGTGTCGGCACGGGTTGTAAAGATAGTAAATTCAATATCCGAATCTTTCACTTTAAAGTTCATTTCAGCACCTTCGCTGCGTCCTATCCAGTTGCGTTGAGTCTCTTTCAGCGAGTCGGTCCATTCTACGGTTTCAAGTCCGTCGAGCAAACGCTGTGCATAAGCGGATACGCGCAGGCACCACTGACGCATCACTTTTTGAATAACGGGATAACCGCCTCTTTCGGAAACACCGTCAACTACTTCATCATTGGCAAGTACGGTACCCAAAGCCGGACACCAGTTTACCATTGTATTGCCCAAATAGGCTATACGGTAGTTCATGAGGATTTCCTGTTGTTCTTTTTCGCTTTTAGCATTCCATTCGTCGGCAGTGAAGTCCATTTCTTCGCCACAGGCTACGTTCATACCTTGTGTTCCGTTGGTACCAAAAGCTTCTATTAACTCTTCGATGGGACGTGCCTGTTTTTCATCATTGCAATAATAGCTGTTGAACATTTTGATAAATGCCCATTGGGTCCAATGATAATATTCCGGATCGCAAGTGCGAATTTCACGATTCCAGTCGAAAGAGAAACCAATCTTATCTAATTGTTCACGATAGCGGTTGATGTTATTAACAGTGGTAATTGCAGGGTGCTGTCCGGTTTGAATAGCATATTGTTCGGCCGGCAGTCCGTAAGCATCATATCCCATCGGGTTCAATACGTTAAATCCTTGCAGGCGTTTATAGCGCGCATAAATGTCTGAGGCAATATATCCCAGGGGATGACCTACGTGCAGTCCGGCACCCGAAGGATAGGGGAACATATTGAGTACATAGAATTTTTGTTTCGATTCATCTTCTTTCACCTGGTAGGTTTTATGGTCTACCCACTGCTTTTGCCACTTCTTTTCAATATCCCTGAAATTATATTCCATAGCGATAATCCTTTTGTTTAGAGTGATTTATTATGTAATGTTATTAATTAGGGAACAAATTTACGTGATTATTTTCAGATAACCACAAAGTTAAGTGAAAATCAATGTGCAGTTGGTGTAGTTGGAGAGAGTGTAAATGAAAGGTAATGGTAACGTATGGGCATAAAAAAAGGAGCAACGCCTTGCTCCAACCTTTGTTAACCTTAAATCTAATACTATGAAAAACACGTTGCAAAGATACGGACATTAGCGAAATCTGCAAATTATCCAAGCAAAAAAGTATGTTTTATAACATCGTTTAAGAAAAGATATTCTCTTGTTAATACTTGGTAAGAATTATCGGGAGGTTTTTACCATTTGATAATAAAACCTGAATGATTCATGATCAGTAGTATGTAGATCAGTAGTCAAGTAGTAAGTAGTCAAGTAGTTAAGGAAAATGCATCAGACAAGTCATTTCTACTTACTACTTATCTACTTACTACTTATCTACTTACTACTGATCTACTTATCTACTTGACTACTTACTACTTGATTACTGATCATGAATCATTCAGGTACAATTGTATTTTTGTGTTTTATGTATTTTTTCTGTTATTTCCTTTGTCCTTTCATTATTTCTATTTTACTTTGTGGCGCAAAGTACTTTTTATATGGATAAGAATAAGGCATTAGAATCGGTTAATGAGATAAAGGAGTTGATGGAGAAGTCCTCCAAGTTTGTATCTCTCAGTGGAATAACAGCTGTAATGGCAGGTGTATATTCATTTGTTGGCGCTTATGTAGTGGGCCGGGTTTTCAATTCAGAGGCTTCTTTGGCGGAGATGGTTGTTGTGGCTTCGCTGATACTGATGGCCTCGGTTATTACGGCTTGTGTGCTTTCCGTATATAAAGCGAAGAAGACCGGGACAAAGTTATTCAGTCGATTGACATACCGGACTGCCTGGAACTTTTCGCTTCCGTTACTTGTGGGTGGATTGTTCTGTATAGCCTTGCTTTTGCACGGGAATTATGGGGTGATTTCTTCAGTGATGCTGTTGTTTTACGGATTGTCTCTGGTGAATGTATCCAAGTTTACTTATTCCAATGTGGCATGGTTAGGATATGCATTTCTTGTTTTGGGTGTGATAGATTGTTTCTTTGAGGGACACGCACTGATGTTCTGGACCATCGGATTCGGAGGCTTTCATCTGTTGTATGGTATATTGTTTTATTTGCAGTATGAAAGGAGCAGATGATTGATGTTAGAAGGATTCCAAAATATAAATAAAGCTTTTGAAAGCAAGGTGCGGTTGGGGGTTATGGCGGTCTTGATGGTGAATGATGAGGCTGACTTCAATATGCTCAAAGAACTGCTTTCACTGACGGATGGTAATTTGGCGAGTCATACCCGCGCTTTGGAGGAACTCGGCTATATTATCTGCTCGAAAACTTTTGTAGGGCGAAAGACAAAAACTTCTTTCCGGGCGACACCTCAAGGGAGAACAGCTTTTAAAGAGCATATCGCGGCATTGGAGAGCCTGTTAAAATCTACTTAATACATTTTCTTTCACTTTGAGAAGGTAAACTATATAGAAAACTAAACCAGACTTAATTAATTTACTAAACACTATTCTACTATGGACAATTTGAATGAGAATTTAAACGGAATGGAGAAGCCGGCAGGATGTTTTCGTCGTTTCTCTAAAACAATCAAGGTGATGGTTATTGCCGTATTGGTACTGCTGCTGTTGATACCGATGGTGATGATTGAGGATATGATCAGGGAGCGCGGACGGACACAAGTGGATGCCATCGAAGAGGTTAGCCAGAAATGGAGTCTTGCACAGACCATAACAGGTCCTTATATCAATTTGCAATATCCTGTGGTGTCGGTGGATAATGGAAAACAGAAGGTAAGTATCGGTAATGTACTGCTGTTTCCTGATGAATTGTTTATAGACGGACAGTTGCGTACGGAGATTTTAAAACGGGGTATTTATGAGGTAAACGTTTATCAGTCGGAACTGGTTTTTAAAGGCTCATTCAGTCTGGAGGAGCTTAAGAAAAGCGGAGTGGATCTGGACGCGATGAGGTTTGATAGAGCTGCTATCTGTTTTAACTTGACGGATATGAGAGGAATCAACGAGCAAATCAGCATCATGTTGAATGATTCGGTCTATATGTTTGAACCCGGGATGGACGGACGGGGAATAAAAGGTACAGGAGTACATGCCGTTGCCGATCTTACTGCTTTGAAAGAGAATAAGAAGCTTCCGTATGAGATGAAAATTAAATTGAAAGGTTCGCAATCCATTAATTTTAGTCCGCTTGGGAAAACGACTAAAGTGAATCTGAAAGCCAATTGGGGTACGCCGAGTTTTACCGGTAATTATTTGCCGGATAATCGGAATGTTACTGAAAATGATTTCTCGGCACAATGGCAGGTTTTAAATCTGAACCGGAATTATTCGCAGGTGATAGTGGATTATCGGAATACGAGTGCACGGGATATTGATGATTCTAATTTCGGAGTTAATCTGAAAGTACCCGTGGAACAGTATCAGCAGTCTACACGCACTGCTAAATATGCTATTCTTATTATATTGCTGACGTTTACAGTAATCTTTTTTACGGAAATAATGGAAAAGACACGCATTCATGCATTACAATACTTATTGGTGGGGTTAGCGCTGTGCCTGTTTTATAGTCTATTGCTTTCTTTGTCCGAACATGTAGGGTTCAATATCGCTTATCTGGTTTCGGCATTACTGACCATTGGTTTGGTGGGTGGCTATATGTTAGGCATTATCCGGAAAAAGAAGCCGGCCTTTATCATGTCGGGGTTGTTGAGTGTGTTGTATATCTATATATTCATTCTTATTCAGTTGGAAACTTTTGCTCTGCTTGCCGGTAGTTTGGGACTGTTTGTCATATTGGCAGCCGTAATGTATTTCTCTAAAAAGATTGATTGGTTTAATGAATAACTAAACAGACTATTCTATATTTTTGATTTGGATGCCTGAAGAGAAGCGTAAAAGCGACTTTTCAGGCATTTTTATTGCTCATATATCTGTATAGAAAAAAAGGAATAACTGGGGTATGGATATAAAAAAAGGAGCAACGCCTTGCTCCAACCTTTGTTAACCTTAAATC